>ERZ827452.2929-NODE-2929-length-11740-cov-3.105862_pt1 | contig 11740 bp, 7 predicted proteins | sample MGYA00519866_ERZ827452 | MGnify/ENA primary metagenome ERZ827452 (study PRJEB31778, sample SAMEA3449307) | human gut metagenome | biome: human gut; feature: human-associated habitat; material: faeces | place: United Kingdom | collected 2010/2012 ... | reverse complement strand
CCTACAGGTGCAACCATTTCCATAATCTCTTTTCTTCCGCCATAAGCTCCAACAGGCATTCCGCCTCCAACAATTTTTCCAAGAGTTGTTATATCCGGCTCTACACCATAATATTCCTGTGCTCCACCAGTAGAAAGTCTGAAGCCGGTAATAACCTCATCGAAAATCAGCAGACTGCCGTATTGGTCGCACAGAGTTCGCAGACCCTGCAAAAAGCCCGGCATCGGCGGCACCACGCCCATGTTGGCCGCCACCGGCTCCACGATTACCGCGGCAACCTGACCGGGATTGGCACGGAGCAGCGCTTCTACGCTTTCCAGATCGTTATAGGAAGCCGTCAGGGTATCCCCGGCAATTTCCGCAGGCACACCGGCAGAGTCCGGCGAACCGCCGGTAAGCGCACCGGAACCGGCCTTTACCAGCATGGAATCGGAATGGCCATGGTAACAGCCCGCGAACTTGATGATCTTGCTTCTGCCGGTGGCTCCCCGGGCAAGGCGCAGGGCGGACATTACCGCCTCGGTGCCGGAATTAACCATCCGCACCATTTCCACCCCGGTCATCCGACACACCAGCTGAGCCATTTCCACCTCGGCGGCGGTGGGTGCGCCGAAGCTCAGGCCCTTGCCGATGGCTTCCGCCACCGCCTGCTCCACATTTTCCTGGCAGTGCCCCAGAATCAGAGGCCCCCAGGAGCAAATCAGGTCGATGTATTCCTTGCCGTCCACATCCCACACATGGCTTCCAAGACCCTTTTCCAGGAATCTGGGGTAGGTACCCACACTCCGGCAGGCGCGAACCGGAGAATTCACCCCTCCGGGCATCACCTGTTGGGCGGCTTCAAACAGCTGCTGCGAACGTGTCATTTAACCCAACTCCCCCTGCTTCATGGCCTGAGCCAGCTCCTTGGCAAAATAAGTAATCAGAATATCCGCACCCGCCCGGAAAATGGACAGTGCGCTTTCGCACATCACCCGATGCTCGTCGATGAGCCCGGCCTTTCCGGCGGCCTTGATCATGGCATACTCCCCGCTGACGGAGTAGGCCGCCATGGGCAGGTCAAAGGCATCCGAGCACTCCCGGATCACATCCAGGTAGCTCAGGGCAGGCTTGACCATGAGAATGTCCGCACCCTCTTCCACGTCCAGAGCGCACTCCTTCAGTGCCTCCCGGCGGTTGTGGGGATCCATCTGATAGCCCCTGCGATCGCCGAAGGCAGGGGCAGAGCCCGCCGCGTCCCGGAAGGGGCCGTAGAAGGCAGAGGCATACTTGGCGGAATAGGACATAATGGGAACATTGGTAAAGCCGTTGTCGTCCAGCACTTCCCGGATGGCTCCAATTCTGCCATCCATCATATCCGACGGTGCCACCATGTCCGCACCGGCCTGAACATGAGAAAGGGCAGTCTTTGCCAGCACCTCCAGGGTCTTGTCGTTGTCTACCTCATGGTCGTGGAGAATTCCACAGTGGCCGTGGTCGGTGTACTCGCACATGCACACGTCGGTGATCACATAGCATTTGGGAAACTTTTCCTTGATGGCTCGAATGCCCTGCTGTACCACACCGTTGGGATCCCAGGCAGAGGAGCCGCAGGCATCCTTATGGGCGGGAATGCCGAAAAGCAGCACCCGGCTGACCCCGGCGTTCAGACATTCCTCAATTTCCTCCCAGACCCGATCCGGGGAATACCGCCACTGTCCCTCCAGGGACGGAATCGGTTCCTTGATGTTCTCCCCTTCCACAAGAAACAGGGGATAAATCAGGCTGTCCGGGGAAACCCGGGTCTCCCGCACCATGCGCCGCAGGGTATCACTGGCCCGCAGACGGCGGGGACGAATGGTAAGCTCCATATTAAATCGCTCCTTTGATACATTCTATGAAAGAATCCATCGTGGCTTTTTCGGCAACGCGACAGTGAATTCCGTATTTTTCCGCTTCTTTTGCAGTTTGTTTTCCAATGCAGCAGCCGGTGATCTTGGAAAAGTCCGCCCCTGGCAGGCTCTGAACAAAGCCCCGAACCGTGGAAGCACTGGTGAAGGTCACTAAAGCGCCTGCCTGTACAAGTTTCCTTGCCCGGTCGCTGTTGGGCGCCTCATACACAGTATCGTAGCCGACCACGTCCTCAAAGGCAATGCCCCGACTAGCGAGCATCTTCGGCACCGCATCACTTCCCTTGCTTGCCCGGCACAGCAGCACCGGCCCTTCCACCTGGGAAAGAGCCTGAGCCAGATGCTCCGAATCATAGGTTTCCGGCACCAGGTCTGCAAACACCCCGTATTTTTCTGCCGCCTCCGCGGTTTTTGGGCCGATGGCCGCAACTTTCACGCCGGCAAGCGCCCGGGCATCCTTGCGCATTCGGCGAAGACGCTCAAAGAAAATGCTCGGCCCGGCAGGACTGGTAAACACCAGCCAGCGGTAGCGGGACAGGTTTTCCATGGCTTCATCCAGCTGGGGATTCTCCCTGCGCTCTGCTATGCGGATGCAGGGATAGGCCGTCACATCAGCCCCCAGAGCCAGAAGCCTTTCGCAGAGGCTTCCGCTTCTCTCGGCAGGCCGGGTGACCAGAATATTTCGTCCCTTCAGGGGCAGGCTGTCAAACCAGTCGAAGCGGTCGGAAAGCGCGCATACCTTTCCCACCACAATAATGGCAGGGCTGACAATTTCCGCCGCCTTTGCCGCCTCCGGCAAGGAGGCCACCGTGGCGATCACCTTCCGCTGCTTGGGAAGCGTTCCCCGCTCCACAACGGCGGCAGGCATATCCGCCGCCATTCCTGCCTCCAGCAGACCCTTGCAGATCATAGGCAGGGCGGTAACGCCCATGAGAAACACCAGAGTTCCCCCGGTGCGCCGGAGGGCGTCAAAATCGATTTTCAGCTCTGTCCCTGCCTTGGCATGGCCGGTGATAATGTGCACCGAGGAACAGAAGTCCCGATGGGTCACTGGAATCCCCGCATAGGCCGGCACGGACAGCGCCGAGGTCACTCCGGGCACCTCCTGGAAGGAAATGCCGTTTTCTTTCAGAAGTTCCAGCTCCTCGCCGCCTCGCCCGAACAGGAAAGGGTCGCCGCCCTTCAGCCGCACAACCTTTTTGCCCTCCAGCGCCTTTTCCAGCAAAATCCGGTTGATTTCCTCCTGGGGCACCGGGTGATAGCTGGCCTGCTTGCCTACGTCAATTTTCTCGGCAGCTTCCGGAATCAGGCTCAGAATTTCCGAGCCTACCAGCCGGTCGTAAACCACCACCTCCGCCCGGCGCAGAACCTCCAGTCCTTTCCGGGTGAGCAGCCCCGGGTCGCCGGGGCCTGCGCCTACCAGAATGACACTTCCCGTTTTCATTGGCCTTTCCCCTCTCTCAGTTGGTTCGCAAGTGCCTGCCCCAGCTGCTCTGCCTGTTCCCGAGGGCCGCTGAGGGCGCCCTTGCGCTGTACCGATTCATCCGCGCTGACATAAAAGCCCGTTAATGTCAGCGTTTCTCCGTCTGCAACGGCGTGAGCCGCCACCGGAGAGGTGCATCCCCCGTCCAAGGCGCGTACAAAGGCTCGCTCCGCCAAAGCGCACCAGGTGCTGTCCTCATCCCGAACCAGCCGAAGGCAGTCGGTATCCATTCCCTTTCGGGTCTGCACCACCAAAATACCCTGACCGGCGGCGGGCAGAATTTCCTCGGCGGAAAAATACCGGCAAATCCGATGCTCCAGCCCCAGCCGCTTCAGCCCTGCCGCCGCCAGCACCAGAGCGGAATATTCTCCCCCGTCCAGCTTGGCAAGCCTGGTCTGCACGTTTCCCCGGACGGAGGCAATGCGCATATCCGGGTACAGTGCCCGCAATTGCAGCTGCCTGCGCCGGGAAGAGCAGCCGATGGGCTTATCTTTGTCCAGCTCCTTTGCGCCCTCCGGCAGAACCAGCACATCCCTGGGGTCTTCCCGTTTGGAAAAAGCTGCCAGGGGCAGATCCTCCGGCACCTCCATGGGCATATCCTTCAGAGAGTGCACCGTAAAATCTGCCCGTCCGTCCCGAAGAGCCTGATCCAGCTCCCGGACGAACAGCCCCTTTCCGCCGATTTTGTCCAGGGTTTTGTCTAAAATTTTATCGCCGGTGGTTTTCATGGTCACAAGCTCCAGTTCCGCCTGGGGCTCTGCCTGGGCGATTCTGTCCATGACCAACCGGCTTTGAATGACAGCCAGGCGGCTTTCCCGGCTGCCGATGCGTATTTTCATTCCAATTCCTCCAGCGTCCGGCGAATGGCTTTTGCCGCCCGGGCTGTTCTGTGGTGATCCTTCCCGTCGGAGACCACACCGGCGATGACATTTTCCCCGGTGCAGACCGCCGGGAAATAGAAGGTGCACTCTTCCTCGCAGTCCGCCACGGACACGGGAATTCCCAGTTGTCCGGCCTCCTGCCCCACCGCATGGTTGACCTGCCGGTCATCTGTCGCCGCAATGGCAAGGCAGGCTCCCTGCAAATCTCCGGGAACATAGGCTCTCGGGTGCCAGGTAAGCCCCTGGGGGCTGCATTTCAGTTCCGGGGCTATCACCTCGATCTCACAACCAAAGAGCCGCAAAGAAGCAATTCGCCGGGCGGCAATGGTTCCCCCGCCAACGAGTACCACCCGTTTCCCGGTCAGATCGATAAACATCGGGAAACGGGGGGGCTTTTTGGCGACGGTCTGCCGCTTCTGCCACTGGCAGAACCGCTCCAACTCCTGCTCGGCAATGGCGTGCATGGCTTCCAACTCCTCCGGCGTGCCCGGACCCTGGGAGCCCAGGGAATCCGTATCGTAGTAGGTCACAAACTCCGCGCATTCCGGCGCAATATCCCGGGGCACCGCCAAATCCACCAGCACCCGGGGCTTCCGGGTGACTGCCGCCAGGGCGTCATAGGTTATGGTATGGTGGGGGCTGGTGGTGGCGGACACCACCGCGTCCAGCCCCTCCATGGCCTGCATTCTGTCTTCATAGTTCACGGTGCCGCAGCCTGGGGGAACCGTCGTTTCCCCATGGCGGTAGGTTCTCAGCGTCACCCAGACGGCGGCTCCGCTTTGCCGCAGCAGCCGGGCTGCCAATTGCCCCATCTGGCCGTTTCCGATCACGAGAATCCGTTTGCCTTCCAGGCCGCCCAGTTCCCGCGCCAGAATATCCCGGCACCGGCTTCCCATGGACGCATCCCCCCGGGCTACGGTTACTTCCGTCCGGGCCCGCTTGCCCGCGGTCACCGCATCCCGGAACAAGGCTGCCAGCGTAGCGTCGGCGGTTTTGGCCTCCAATGCCAGCTCCATGGCCTTTCGCACCTGGGTGATGATCTGATCCTCCCCCAGAATCTGGGAGTGAAGACCGCAGGTCACCTCCATCAGATGTCGGGCGGCATCCACCCCGCACCGGGTAGTAAAATAAGGCTCCATATCCGCCTCCGGGACACCGGCTCCCCGGCACAGCAGCCGCCAGGGCGTTTCCCCTTCCCCGTTCAGATACAGTTCCGTTCGGTTGCAGGTGGACAGCAGCACGCAGCCCGTAATCCCACTTTGGGTGTGCAGCCAGCGCAGCGTCTCCATCGCCCCTTCGGAAGAAAAGGCCAACCTCTGCCGCTGATCCAAAGGCGCGGCGTGGCAGTCCAGGCCGGACATCATCAGCATTCTTCCGTCTCTCCCTTCACGATCACCAGGGAAAAATAGCCAGAAGGCTCCTTCAGATCGGCAAAATGGGGATATACCCGCTCATTTTCCATACCGCAGTTTTCCACCATGGCAGCACCTTCCAGCAGTCCCCGCTTTTTCAGCTCGGATTGCAGATCCACAATGGAGCGTCCGGCCTTCATGAAAACCTTGCTGCCGGGCACATCCATCAGTGCCTCCTGGTCATGGGAAGCCGGAATGATCATCAGAGGCTCCCGACCCAGACACAGCGACCGATTCAGCCGGGCCGCCGCCGCGCAGAAGGAGGGGATTCCCGGAACCACCTCCACATCGCAGCCCCGCTCCATCACCTTCCGATGAATGTACATATAGGTAGAATAGATAGCAGGGTCACCCAAGGTCAGGAAAACCACCTGCTTCCCCGCGTCCAGCAATCCGGCAATTTCCTCCGCCGCCTGTTCGTGGGCTTTGTCCATCACCGCCCGATCCCGAACCATAGGCGTCTTGACGAAGCGGATTTCCTTGTCCTTCAGATAGTCCTTGGCAATATTCAGAGCCACCTTGTCGCCGGTGCCCGCATCCGGCACCAGCACTACGTCCGCCTCCCGGAGCACCCGGACGGCCTTCACCGTCAAAAGCTCCGGGTCTCCGGGGCCAACACCCACACCCCAGAGCTTCCCGCCCTGGGTCAGCTCTTCTACCGCCTGACGGCAGTGCTCGGCGAACAGTTCCCGGATGGCCGGACATTCTCCCAGGCCCCGAAGCACGCAGGAAACCTGATACCCCACCGCCTCCAGACGGCTGGCCCAGGAATCCTCGGCTCCCGCCATGTCGTTTCTGGCATGGTCACCGGCCACCAGCATAAATGGTGCCAGCCGAATTTTCCGGATTTCCGGCCGCTTTTCCAGCCGAGCTATCACATTTTCCAGCGTGGGATAGCCCTCCACCGTAGCAAGATATACCCGGTCAGAGTGCTCCCGGAGTACCTGCTCCATCTGGGCATAGGCGGAATTGGCAAAGTGCTCCGTTCCGTGACCCATAAGCACCAGTGCTTCATTCTCTTCCACCGGCGGCAGCCATTCCAGCAGAGCCTTCGCCGTCTTTTCATAGTCCTCCTGCGCGTGAAGCAGGGGCATTCCCACGGCAATGCGCAGCCGCAGCCGGAAAGGCTCCAGCTGAGAAAGCATCTTCTCGTATTCCTCCCCGTGCATCACATGGGTGGACTGGACGGCCACATGGGTATAGCCCTCGGCCTCCAGACGCTTCATGGCCTGGGTCACGGTATCGATTTCCGCCCCGTCCCGCTTTTGAAGCTTTCGGATAATCATCCCGCTGGTGAAGGCCCGGCGCACCTCCCAGTCCGGGAAGGTTTTCCCCAGCATTTCCTCTGTGGCAGCGATGGTGCGCTGAAGGGTATCCGGATAGGAAGTGCCGAAAGAAACAGCAAGAATCGCCTTTTTCATACTATTTTCTCCTGTTGTATCTTCAAAATGGATGCCGTCAAGGCAAAAGCCCAAACGGCATAATATTCTATCTTATTTTATCCTTTTTTTCGCCTTCTGTCAATGGCCATTCCCCTGCGGGCAAAACCGCCGTCCCCGGCATAGACTGCAACGGAGGTATCAGTCTATGAAAAAGCCCTTATTTACCGGGGTGTGCACCGCCCTGGTCACACCCTTTCTCGGAAATGCCGTCAACTATCCCCTGCTGGAACTGCTCCTTGGCAGGCAGATTGCGGCAGGAATTGAGGCCGTAGTGCTCTGCGGCACCACCGGCGAATCCCCCACCCTTTCCGACTGCGAAAAGCTGGAGATTTTCCGCCGGTGCGCCCGCTATGCCGGCGGCCGCTGCAAGATCATTGCCGGCACCGGCTCCAACGACACCCAGCACGCCGTGGCCCTGAGTGCGGCAGCGGAAGCAGCCGGAGCGGATGCCCTGCTGGTGGTAAGCCCCTATTACAACAAAGCCACTGCCGATGGGCTTCTGACCCACTATAGCGCCATTGCGGGAGCCGTACATATTCCGGTGATTGTCTATAACGTGCCCAGCCGGACAGGGGTGGACATTCCCGTCAGCGTCTATCGGGAGTTATCTAAGATTCCCAACATTGCCGGGGTGAAGGAAGCCAGCACGGATATGGGCAAAATCAGCAAAATCCGGGCAATTTGCCCGGACGACTTTTCTCTTTGGAGCGGAAACGATGACCTGACCGCCCCCATTCTGGCTCTCGGCGGCCAGGGGGTCATTTCCGTTTTGTCCAACGTCCTGCCGGAGCAGACCCAAGCCCTGACCCGGGCGGCTCTGGACGGGGATTTCGACACCGCCGCAGATTTGCAGCTGCGTCTGCTGCCCCTGACAGAGGCTCTGTTTCGGGAGGTGAACCCCATCCCAGTCAAGGCCGCCATGAAGCTCGTTGGCTATGACTGCGGCACCTGCCGCCTGCCCTTGACCCCCGCTTCCTCCGAAACCGTTGCCAAACTAAAGGAAATCCTGCTCAGTTAAAGAAGATCAAGAGAAGCTTCCCCAATACCAGACGCACCGAAGTAAAACGCTGTCATTGCGAACCAGTGCCGCAGCACTGGTGTGGCAATCCCCCGGTTCTTCCGAAAACCACGAGCGACCTCATCCGCCCGACCGGCACCTTTACATTATGGAGCAATTGCCACTGGCAATTGTTGGATTTGAATTCGCTGCGCGGAGCACCACCCTCTCAGGGGAAGGCTTGAGACGCGGATTGCCACACCAGTCTGAGGACTGGTTCGCAATGACAATTGAATCGTTACCTATAGAATTCTATGCTTTCTTAACCTTCCGGTTATGCCAGCACCGCCTTATGGAACACCTTCTTGCCCTTGCGGATCTTCACGCCTTCCTTGAGCATTTCTTCCGTGACGGCGAACTGGGCGGAGGGCACCTTCTCGTCGTTCACCAGAACACCGCCCTGCTCCACCAGCTGCCGGGCCTGCTTGTTGGAGGGCGCCAGACCGCAGGCCACCATCAGATTCAGAATACCGATCTTGCCGTCTGTCAGCTTGTCGGCAGTGATTTCGGTGGTGGGCATATTGGCATCATCGCCGCCGCCCACGAACAGAGCCTTGGCCGCAGCCTGAGCCTTGTTCGCCTCGTCCTCGCCGTGCACCAGCTTGGTCAGTTCAAAGGCAAGAATCTCTTTGGCGGTGTTCAGCTGAGCATCCTTCCAGTCCGCCATGGCGTTGATCTGTTCCAGAGGCAGGAAGGTCAGCATCCGGATGCACTTGAGCACGTCCGCGTCCTCCACGTTCCGCCAGTACTGGTAGAACTCGAAGGGAGAGGTCTTGTTGGGATCCAGCCACACCGCGCCCTTGGCGGTCTTGCCCATCTTCTTGCCCTCGGAGTTGAGAAGCAGGGTGATGGTCATGGCGTGGGCGTCCTTGCCCAGCTTCCGGCGAATCAGCTCCGTGCCGCCCAGCATATTGCTCCACTGGTCGTTGCCGCCGAACTGCATATTGCAGCCGTAGTGCTGGTACAGGTAGTAGAAGTCGTAGGACTGCATGGGCATGTAGTTGAACTCCAGGAAGCTCAGGCCCTTCTCCATCCGCTGCTTGAAGCACTCTGCCCGGAGCATGTTATTGACGGAGAAGCAGGCGCCGATGTCCCGGATGAAATCGATGTAGTTCAGGTTCAGCAGCCAGTCGGCATTGTTGACCATCATGGCCTTGCCCTCGCCGAACTCAATGAACCGCTCCATCTGCTTTTTGAAGCAGGCGCAGTTGTGGTCGATGGTCTCCTTGGTCATCATGGAGCGCATGTCCGTCCGGCCGGAGGGGTCGCCGATCATGGTCGTGCCGCCGCCGATGAGGGCAATGGGTCGGTTGCCGGCCATTTGCAGCCGCTTCATCAGGCACAGTGCCATGAAGTGACCTACATGCAGGGAATCGGCGGTGGGGTCAAAACCGATATAGAACACGGCCTTGCCGTTGTCGATCATTTCCCGAATTTCTTCCTCGTTTGTCACCTGGGCAATGAGACCCCGGGCAACCAGCTCGTCGTACAGTTTCATATCAAAACCTCCAAAAATAATCAACGCCCTCTGTCAAAATGACAGAGGGCGAAAAATTTCGCGGTACCACCTCAGTTTGGAGAATCCTCGCGGCATTCTCCCTCACGCCGTCCAGTAACGGCCTTCGCGCTATCGGGCGTACCCGTCCTTCCCTACCTAAGGCAACCCCGCACAATTGTACCTGCGAGCCGCAGCCAATCTTTTGTCTCACTTCCGCAGTTTTGAAAACGGGAAATACACACGGTATGTCGCCATTTTCAAAACTTTGAATTGAACCAAAATCTTCGGCTGGGGCTTCTTGCTAAATTGCGCGGTATTGCCTTTCTTCAGAAAGGCCACTCCGGGAGGTATTTCGGTAGCCGGAATTCACTGCCTCGCACCAAACGGCAGCTCTCTGACAATCCCCTGGATACCTACTTCTTCCCATCCATGTGTTGGTGCTATCCTAACAAAGAAGTCCGGGTTTGTCAAGAGGATTTTTCAGCCCCGGAGCATTTCTTCCGCGCTTTTCAGGGTGGTTTCCGTAATGTTCGCGCCGCCGATAATCCGAGCCAGCTCCCGCTTCCGCCCCTCCAAATCCAGAGGCGTGACGGAGGTATAGGTGCGCCCGTCCCGTTCGGACTTGGCAATGAGCAGATGGGTGTTGGCCAGCGCCGCCAGCTGGGGCAGATGGGTTACACAGAGCACCTGCTTATGGACAGCCACGCTTCGCAGCTTCTCCGCCACCTTCTGGGCAGCTCTGCCGGACACGCCGGTGTCCACCTCGTCAAAAATCAGAGTTGCCACCTGATCCTTTTCCGCCAGCACATTCTTCATGGCCAGCATAATTCGGGCCAGCTCGCCGCCGGAGGCCACCCGGCTCAAAGGCTTCAAGGCTTCGCCCGCATTGGCGGACATGTAGAAGGCCACCGCATCCGCGCCGTTTGCCGCCAGCTCCGTTTCCGTAAACCGACAGGCAAACTGCACCCTCGGCATATCCAGCTGGGCAAGCTCAGATAGAATCCGCTTCGACATGGTGTCCGCCGCCTGCTGCCGATTTTCCCGAAGAGCCAAGGCAGCATCCCAGGCTTCCTTTTCTGCTTTTTTTAGGTTCTTTTTCAGCCGTTCCAGCTTATCGTCGGCGAATTCGATTTCGTCCAGCTCTTTTTTCGCCTTGTCCAGATATTCCAGGATATCCTCGCAGGTGGCGCCGTACTTCCGGCGGAGCTTGTGAATCACATCCAGCCGGGACTCGATCTGCTCCAGTTCCTCGGCGGAATAGCTCAGGCTGTCCCGGGCATCCCGAACCTCCTCCGCCGCGTCCTGAACCTGGTACATGAGATCCGACACCCGGTCGTGGAGAGCCGCAAAGCTGTCGCTGAACCGGGACAGCCGAGCCAGGGCATACTCTGCCTGGGCAAGAAGTCCCGAGGCTCCATCGGAATCCTCCCCACCGTAGAGACACTCCACGGCGGTTTCCATGCCGTTGCTCAGCTTCTCCGCGTTTTGCAGCACCTTCCGCCGCTCCTCCAGCCGGTCGTCCTCCCCGGGTTCCAGTTCCGCCTTTTCGATTTCGGCGATCTGGTATTTGAGGTTTTCCATCCGGCGAAGCTTCTCGCCTTCGTCCATGGTTAGGCTGCTGATCTCCCAGCGGAGCTTCGCCACCGCCTCGTAGCGTTCCCCGTAAGAAGCCCGCAGCTTCCCGTTGTCCGCAAAGGCATCGAGGAACGCCAGGTGATTCTCCTCATCAAAGAGGGCGGCGGAATCGTGCTGCCCGTGAATGTTGATGAGCTGGATACCCAGCTTGTGCAGGCAAGACACGTTCACGAGGGTTCCGTTGACCCGACAGATATTCTTCCCATCCAGGTGGATTTCCCGGGAAATCACCGTCTCCGGGTCATATTCCACGCCGTTTTCGGCAAACCAGGAAAATTCCGGAACTTCCGTGAATACCGCCCGGACACTGGCTTGCTCGGTGCCGGTACGAATCATGTCCCGATAGGCTCGTTCCCCCAGGATGGCGGAAATGGCATCGATGACAATGGATTTACCGGCACCGGTCTCACCGGTCAGTATATTCAGTCCTTCTCCGAACTCTA
>ERZ827452.2919-NODE-2919-length-11761-cov-3.111738_pt1 | contig 11761 bp, 10 predicted proteins | sample MGYA00519866_ERZ827452 | MGnify/ENA primary metagenome ERZ827452 (study PRJEB31778, sample SAMEA3449307) | human gut metagenome | biome: human gut; feature: human-associated habitat; material: faeces | place: United Kingdom | collected 2010/2012 ... | reverse complement strand
TTTTGATTATTCGCTCGGCGCGTTGGAATATCGTTCCGTGCGGTTTGAAACAGAACTTCTGGATACTCCGAATTTCCAGGGAAATGCAGCAGTCAATTATACGGATGCCCAGACGCCGTGGACACGTATTATTGAGCATAAGTGGTTTGAGTTTGGTAAAGATGAAAATGGCAATGACCTGCCTAAGACTATTATAAGCCGTGAATATTCATCAGAGTGGAAGCCGGGTGATGAACCTTATTACCCAGTAAATGATGAGAAGAACGGAAAGCTATACGAGGAATATAAGAAGCTTGCGGATGCCGAGGATAAGGTTATATTCGGTGGAAGACTTGGCGAATATAAGTACTATGATATGGATGCTACAATTGCCTCTGTACTTGATAAGTGTGAGAGTATTTTTGGAAAGTAATGGTTACATTGTGAATGAAAAATAGAATTGTAAAGTTGGATATAGCTAGGACATTTGCGATACTATGTGTGATTTTATGTCATTGTAGTGAAATGACATATTTTAATGACATGGTAGTTCTTAAAAATTTAAAAATTACATCTAGAATATTTATGATGGGTACATTTACAATTGGCAGGTTTGGAGTTTCAATATTTTTATATCTTTCAGGTGTATTACTGCTTAGGAAAGTAATAGAAAAAGATGAAGATATATTTAAGTTCTATAAAAAAAATTTGCTGCCTTTAATTGCGGTTAATGAAGTCTGGCTTATTATATATAAAATATATGAAGTATTTGTATTAAAGCAGGTATTTAATTTTGTAGATTTTATAAAAGAATTATTGTTATTTAAAAATTCATCAATGACTAATATGTGGTATATGCCTATGATAATTGGAATATATATTGGTGTTCCATTTTTGGCTAAAATTGTAAAAACATTTTCTTTTAAATCAATTTTACCTATTATGACAGCTACATTCATTTTCTGTTATATAGAGCCGCTGTTAAATGTGATAGCCAGAATTTCTAATAATGGACAGACTTTCGGCTCCGAAATGAGCATACCATATATGGGAGCAATCTATGGATTATATTTACTGGTTGGATATTACATATATGATAATCAGGTAAAAATAAAAAAGATAAGAAATTGGCATTTAATTTTAACAGCTATATTGAGTTATGTTGTAATTATGTGCTTTGAGGTGTATTCATTAAGTGATAAATCACATTATATATATAAAGTGTGGTACGATTTTCCGTTTTTATTAATATGCACTGCTTGTTTATTTACTTTATTTACAAGGATTGATGATAATGTTATAAATGAGAGGATATCTAATATATTTACTTATATAAGTAGAATAAGTATGGGTATATATTTTGTACATATTATAGTCATTATGACTAAAATAAAATATATGGGACAAATATTTGCAAGCCTTTCATTAGAAACAGCATTTTTAACAATTATAACAATAGTACTATCTGCTGTTATTGTAGGGGTGTTGAGCAGAAATAAATATGTTGCCCGATATATATTTCTCATTAAGCATTAGATAAAGAATATTTAAGAATACTAGGTTGTCAAATGTTTAAATACGTTCTATAATTTGGAGGTGGATATGAATAGCAGACTGCTATATATGGATAATTTAAAAGGAATCTGCATATTATTAGTTGTATTTTGCCATTATACGTTATTATCAGGTAGTTCAGTAGTTGGTAATGCTATTATGACATTAGCGTGGGCAGCAGTGCCTTGCTTTATGATGATTACAGGGGGATTGTTGTGCAGGAAGAAGTCTGATTTTGATTGGAAGAAATATATAAAAAGATTAATTACGTTATATGTTGTTATAATTTTATGGAGAATAGTATATATTCTAATTTATATTGTAATGAATGGAAATATATATACAGGTAAAGATATAATAGCAGGAATATTCTTTATGTCGGATGTTAATGGAATTAATATGGACGTGTTTTGGTATATGAAGGCCTATCTGGTTACATATATGATATATCCTGTCATATGGTTCTTATTAATGAATGGTGGAAAAAAATATATGCTTAACATAATGGTGGTAACGGGAGTTTCAGGTATATTTATTCCAACAATGAATATGATTGTAACACATTATATTAATTTTTCTATATATGATGCTGCTTACCTGACACCGTATTTAAATTATCCGTATATGATTTTCTATTTTGTTCTAGGTGCTTTTCTTTTAGAATATAGGGAAATGATACATATTAAAATTAAAAAGAATATGCCAATAATATTATTTGTTATTGGATTTATGTTGTTATTTATTGTTAAGTATAAGGAAACTGGTTCGTTTAGGTGGAATAATATTTATATTTCCAATGGTTATAATAGAATATCAACATTAATAATGTCGGTAGGACTTTATCTTTGCTTCGATTTCTATTGTGATATAAAGCTAGGGCTTGGTAAATTAATAGGACAATCAACGATGGGAATTTATTATATGCATTATATAATATTAGCTGTGTTTGATAAGTATTTATATTCTGGTATAGGGATTGAATATTATTCTACTATAGCCAATAGTTTAAAAACGATAATTATTACATTTATATGTATTGTATTAACAATAATCATAAAAAAGATTCCATTTATAAAAAAGATGGTTGTATAAATTTTTGTTTTAAGGGTTGTTAAATACTATATATATTTTTGCTAAGGAGGTTTTATTTTGAAAAAATTATTAATTGGTGTAGGGCTTGCCTGTGGTTTAATGTTGTTATGTAATATCAATGCTTTTGCATATGATGAAAATTCAGACATTATAGAGCAGGGGAATGAATGGGTATACGTTAAGAATGGCGTTGTTCAGTATGATTACACTGGCATAAGAGATAATTGTAATGGCTGGTGGAGAATAGAGAATGGTGTAGTTAATTTTAATTATACTGGTTTAGCAGACAATGAGAATGGCCGCTTTTATATAGAAGATGGCAAGGTTAATTTTGATTTTACAGGAATAATACAGGATGGAGGAAATCTTGTATATGTAGAAAATAGTAAAGTCAGATATGATTACACAGGAATAAAACAGTATTATAATGAATGGTTATACATAAAAAATGGAGTAGTTGATTATAGTTATACAGGAATAGCAGAGAATGAAAATGGCTGGTGGAGAGTTGAGAATGGAGTAGTCAATTTTGATTATACAGGATTGGCAGATAATGAAAATGGTCGTTTTTATATAGAAGATGGCAGGGTTAATTTTGATTATACTGGATTTATGCAGGATGGCAATGATTTAGTTTATCTCATAGAGAGCAAAGTCAGATATGATTATAACAGTATAGAAGATAATAATGGCGAATGGTTATATATTAATAACGGCAAAGTCGATTATAGTTATACAGGAATAGCTGAGAATGAGAATGGCTGGTGGCGAATAGAAGGCGGTAAGGTTAATTTTAATTATAATGGACTGGCAGATAATGAAAATGGCCGCTTTTATATAGTAAATGGCCGAGTTAATTTTGATTATACAGATGTAATACAAGATGGTGCTGACTGGGTATATATAGAGAATAGCAAAGTCAGATATGATTACACAGGAATAAGAGAGAATATCAATGGCTGGTGGAGAATAGAGTCAGGTATAGTCAATTTTAAATTTACAGGTATTGCAGCGAATGAGAATGGTGAGTTCTTTATAAAAGATGGCAAGGTTGATTTTAGTTATACAGGAACAATTAATCAGGATGATTATATGTATAGTGTAAGAGAAGGCTGGGTTGTATCTAAAGACAATATATCTGAAAAGATTATGGGTGTAGATGTATCTCATCATAACAATGATAACGGAGAAGGTGTAATTAACTGGGCAGAAGTAGCTAATGCAGGTTATAAGTTCGCTATGGTTAAGGTTGCAGGAAGATCTACAGGTGCTGATGGTAACTTATACACTGATTCATATTATGAGGAGAACATACAGGGAGCACTTGCAGCTGGAATGCAGGTTGGAGCATATTTCTTTTCACAATCTATGTCAGTTGAAGAAGCTGTTGAAGAAGCTAACTATATTTGCGATTTAATTGCAGGTTATAATATTACATATCCTGTTGTATTTGACTGGGAGACAACATCAGGTTATAGAACAGAAGATTTACGCAGCAATAGTGAGCTTCGTACTGCTATGAGCATAGCATTTTGTGATACTGTTAAGAGCAGGGGGTATGACCCAATGATATACATTAACAAGTATGATTATCTTAACTATGTTGATACAGATAAGTTATCATCAAACTATGATATATGGCTTGCATGGTACTGGAATGATTATTATGAAACAGGCGAATTATGGCATGAAGGTGACGATGTGCCAGATATCGGTTATAAGTACAGAATATGGCAGTACACAAGTACAGCGAGTGTTCCTGGTATAGCAGGTGGTTGTGATGTTAATATTGCATATGGAACAAGATAAAAGAATTTTGAATAAATAGATTATAAACTGGTTTATGTTAACTTATTTTTAATAATCAGCATTTTTACTGAATATTTAGTGGAAATGCTGGTTATTAAAAGTCAGTACATAGACCATTTTTTTGTTTACTTATACTCTCGTATATAATATACTGTATATAAGATTAGACTTACCTGTATACGTGAATAAAAGTATAAGAATTCTACATAAAGATATTGATTTAATAAAATTTGGTGGAAATTAATATTGTTACATAAGACAATTATATGAAAATTAAAAAATAGAAACGGAGGAATTATATGGCTGATAGCAATATTAAAAGAATTGTTCAACAGCACTAAGTATTATGCTTATATTTGGGACAGTAAGCATCACACCGGCACAACAGGTGTCGGGCAGTGGAGTACAGGAGTTAGCTGTGTCAACACGTCATTATGCTAATTATGTAAGGGTTGATAAGTGGAATGGCAGTAAATGGCAGAATATACACTATTCAGCCGATGATTCTTATGACATAGCATTAACAACAGATAATAATGGCTCATATGTATACAATGGTGTAAGATATAATATTATAAATGGCTGGGCATATAGAGCATAATTATAATATATTGTATTTTATATAATAAATAAGGTTGACAGTTGATTGTTAACCTTATTTTTATGAGATTTAATTAATCAATGTGTGTTATGAAAGTGTGTATACAAGTCGATATATTTAATGAAAGTTATTCAAGTTAGGTGAAAAACAGAAGAAAACGAGGTATAAGTATGAGAATTAAGAAACTATTAGCAGTGGTATTGGGTACTGTACTTGCCATAAGCTCATTTAGTTATACATCCTGGGCAGCTGGAGATGATAATAATAGTTCATCAGTGGAAAAATTCCAATTTGTTCCAGGGTATGTAGCAAGTGAACTTGATGGCAATACTCCTGTATATGAAGACTATGGTATGGCAAGAATGTTAAGCGAATTGCCTGCTAGCTATCCGTCAAGTGTTGAAGATATTAAAAGCAAATATCCTGACAATCGTAATCAGAATCCATATGGAACTTGTTGGGCATTCTCAAGTCTGGGACTTGCAGAATTCGATCTGATTAATGATGGAGCAGCTGATAAGAATATAGATTTAAGCGAATTGGCATTGGCATATTATACATACAATTCTGTAACTGACCCACTTGGTGGAACAGTTGGGGATACAGCTAAATATTATAATGAAAATTCAGATTATTCATATCTTAATAGAGGCGGCAATTATCAGTATTCATCAAGAAGACTGGCTCAATGGATAGGAGCAACAGAGAATACAGTTCCTTACAGCAAAGCGAACGACACAATTAAACAAGGGCTTAGTGGTGAGTTCGCATATAGTTATAAAGATGCCCACCTTCACAATGTATATCAGATTAATATTAAAGAGAATACATCAGGTGTTAAAGAAGCAATTATGGAGCATGGTGCTGTAGGTGTTATGTATTATCATTCAGATTATAATATGTCATGGAGTAGAAAGAGTGACTGTTATACTTATTATGACACAGCTCGGGCAGGTGGTGGTCATGCTGTTATGATAGTTGGATGGAATGATAATTTTTCCAAAGATAATTTCGAGGGACTTAAACCTTCGAATGATGGAGCATGGCTTATAAGGAATAGCTGGGGTTCTTACTGTGATTATTTCTGGATGTCATATGATACGTTTTCTTTAGAGAATACAGCATGGGTATTTGATTTTGTTGCAAATGATGGCTTTGACAATAATTATCAGCTGGATGGAGGCATTGAGACTTATAGATCATCTAATGTATTATCTGGAGCTAATGTATTTACAACACAGAAAAAATCTGGAATTGATTATGAAGTATTAAAGGCTGTATCTGTATCAATGTCACAGGCAGCAGATGTAAAATATACTGTTGATATTTATACTAATCTGACCAATCTTAATAATCCACTTAGTGGAACTAAACAGGTTACAGCAACGACTACTGGTTATACACAATATGCTGGTATATATACAATAGAGTTGAGTAATCCAATTAAGCTTGCTCCGGGAACAACATATTCAGTTGTTGTAACGACAGATAAGGCAGCGCTTGATAGAGAAGATGCTACAAGTATGGCTACAGGAGAAAAACTCGAAACTATAATATGGGACAGGAGAGTTAGTCAGTTTGATGGAAAGAGTTTTTATAAAGAAGGAAATGTATATAAATACTCTCCTAATAATTTTTGTATAAAAGCATTTACATCTAATGCTAAAGAAGCTGATACTAATGTGCCTATTGAAAGTATACATGTTAATAAGGATACTATGTCATTAACAGAAGGGGAAAGTGCGACATTAACAGCAACAATTAGTCCTTCTAATACAACATTAGATAAGACAGTAAAGTGGAGTAGTAGTAATACAGCTGTGGCATCAGTAGATAGTGCAGGAAAAGTGACAGCAAAAAAAGCAGGAACAGCAGTAATCACAGCTACCAGCAGCAATGGAAAGAGTGCGAGCTGCACAGTAACAGTAAAGCAGAAAGATACATACACTGGTTTAAGAGATGTTAATGGAACGCTTACATATTTTGCTAATGGACAGGCAGATAAGACATATACAGGCTTTGTAAGCTATGCAGGGAATAATTATTATGTAATAAACGGAGTAGTAGATACTTCATATACTAATGTTACATATGATGGAAAAGACTGGTTATATGTAGAAAATGGAAAAGTAAGATATGACTATACAGGTATAAGACCTAATGAAAATGGCTGGTGGCGAATAGAGAATGGTAAGGTCAATTTTAACTTTACAGGAATAGCCAGCAATGAGAATGGAGAATTCTATATAGAGAATGGAAAAGTTGACTTCTCAAAGAATGGTTCATATGTATACAGTGGTGTAAGATATAACATTGTAAATGGATGGGCATACAGGATTTAATGTTTATTTGCTTTACGTTATAAAAAGTTGTATAATCAACAAGAATAACATTTGATAATATATGAGGAGAATTACAATGAATAAGCAGGAAGCAATTAATGCGTTAAAAGAACACAATCAGGAGCATGTAATTAAAAGACTTGAGGCTCTTGATGAAGTTTCAGCTAAGAAGCTTATTGCACAGGTTGCAAGCATAGACTGGAGTGTTGTTGAAAGCATTAATCACAAAGCAGAGGATAATTCATCTGATAGAAAAGTAGAGCCTTTGGAAGCTGTTGAGATAAAGGATATTAAAGCTAATAAGGATAAATATACTGCTAAAGGCATAGAGGCTATCAAAGCTGGCAAGGTTGCCGCAGTATTACTTGCAGGTGGACAGGGTACAAGACTTGGACTTGATAAGCCAAAGGGAACCCTTAATGTAGGTATTAATAAGGATTTATTCCTTTTCGAGCAGTTGATTAATAACTTATTAGATGTAGTTAACCAATCAGGTGCATATGTGCCGCTTTATATTATGACAAGTGATAAGAACAATAATGATACAGTAGCATTTTTTGAAGAACACAACTTCTTTGGATATGATAAAGACTATGTTAAGTTCTTTATTCAGAGTATGGCACCATCTGTTGATTATAATGGTAAGCTTTATATGGAAAGCACTGACAGTCTTGCAATGTCACCTAATGGCAATGGCGGCTGGTTTACATCACTTATTGATGCAGGACTTGATAAGGATATGGAAAGCAAGGGCATTGAATTGGTAAATGTATTTGCAGTAGATAATATTTTACAGCGAATTGCAGACCCATCATTTGTAGGTGCAACAATACTTTCAGGTACAGATTGTGGTTCAAAGGTTGTTAGAAAATGTGCACCAGACGAGAAGGTAGGTGTAATGTGTAAGGTAAACGGACACCCTTCAATTATTGAGTATTATGAGATGTCAGAAGAACTTGCCAATATGAGAAGAGAAGATGGTGAGCTTACATATGGATTTGGAGTTATTCTTAATTATTTATTCAGCTTTAACAAGCTTGTTGAGATAGCGAACAGAAAGCTTCCATTACATATAGTAGAGAAGAAGATACCTTATATAGATGAGAATGATAACCTTGTTAAGCCAGAAACACCTAATGGCTATAAGTTTGAAAAGCTTGTTCTTGATATGGTTGAGATGATGGATAATTGTGTTCCATATGAAGTTGAGCGTAATTATGAATTCGCACCTATTAAGAATAAGACAGGTAAGGATTCACTTGAAAGCGCAAGAGAATTACTAAAGGTTAATGGAATAGAATTTTAAAAGGTTTCTATCTGTACATATAATAAATGAGGCTTCCGTATAATAGGGAGGCCTCATTTATTATGTTAAGCTGATACAAATATAAAGAACGTTTGTTTGACAAATGCATAAAAAGCTGATATATTATAAATATAAAATATATTGTTTGGTAAGTTTGCTATGAATTTGGAGGACGGCATATGATATTTGTTAATAAAGAATGGGATGCAATAGATGATATAATAGTATATAGTAATTATCATAAATATTGGCAAAATAAGGAACTCAGAATTAAGAATCCGTACTTTGATGTTTTTAGTGGCAGAATACTTGATTTGAAAGAAGGAAAGCAGTCGGCGGTGAAGTATTTCTATAATTTGATTAATGAAGAGATATGTAAAGATGTAACCATATGTGTAGTTCCATCCAGTGATGCAGATAAGAAGGAAAGTGGAATAGGTATGTTAGGTGAAATGCTGGCAGCTGATGGAAGAAAGAATAAAGTATATTATTTGCAAAGAACAAAGAGTATTGATAAACTTGTATATGGTGGCTGCCGAGACAGACAAGTACATATGAAGACAATATCAACATTAGATAGTATTGATATTAATGGAGGCATAATACTGCTTATGGATGATGTCACAACAACAGGAAATTCATTATATGCCTGTAGGGAAATATTGATGAAAAAAGGTGCAAAGACAGTTAAAATGTTTGCATTGGGAAAGGCAGTATAGAATATATGATTATAGAGAATTGTACAATAGAAAGTGATAAATACCCCCTGCATTTAAAAAATATTAACGATAAACCATCAATATTATATTATAGTGGTGCAATAGAATGTATTAATAAATATAAAAATATTGCAGTAATTGGAACTAGAAAAGCCTCAGAAAATGGATTGAAAATTGCATATGAAACAGGTGCATTTCTTGCAAAAAATAATATAAATGTTGTGAATGGTCTGGCATTAGGGTGCGATACAGAAGCTTTAAGAGGTGCTTTAGATAATGGGGGTAGATGTATTGTTTTATTGCCGTGTGGTTTAGATAATATACAGCCCAAGTCTAATCGAAGTCTAGCAGATAGGATAGTTCAGAATGGCGGATGTCTTATAAGCGAATATAATGTTGGAACACCACTAAACAAATACCAATATGTAAAAAGAGATAGATTGCAAAGTGGAATATGTCAGGGTGTATTAGTTGTTGAGGCAGAGATGAATAGTGGAACAATGCATACGGTTAAGTATGCGGAGGAACAATTTAAGAGAATAGCATGTTATAGTCATAGACTTGTGAAGTTTTCATCTGGTAATGAATATTTAGAGCAGAATAAAAATGTAAATATTTTATCTGATAGACAGCAATTAGAAGAATTTATACAGAATATTAATTCAGAATTAACCTACACCCAGCTGACATTATTCTAATATAAGGGGGATATGTATGATATGCAGTAATTGTGGAGCAGATATTAGCAGTAAGGATATTAAGTGTCCGTATTGTGGTGCTATGCAGTACGAGGCTTCAGAGAAGAAGTATATGAACGACTTATATAAGATTAACAGTGATATGGATAATCTTGATAAGAATGTAAGAAGATATGCTTTATTAAGCATAGCCAAAAGTATAGGATATGTATTGATTGGAACGGCTGCTGCTTTAGTAATAGGAGTAGCTATAGGACGTTTTGATTATAAGCAGTATAACGATTCAAGAAAAGAACGTAATGAGATTCATAAAGCTATGGATTGGTACGATGACAATTCTGCTAAACTTGATGAATTGTATACACTTCAAAGATATTCAGAAGCCAGAGATATAATAAGAAATTATGATGGGAATACAAGCCTTATGGCAAGCTGGGAACATTATAATTTTATACAGCTATATGACTGGTATTATGATGCTTTTTCAAAGGTATACGAGAATGTTAAAGGACAGGATAAAGCAGAGGTAATGGAATACCAGTTTAAGAATGGCTATAGGCATGCTCTTGACCTTGTAAATATGAAAGAAAATAAAGGCTCATATGCTAATAGAAATTATATGACTTGTTCTAAAGAGGACAGACAGATAATAGATATGTGGGTAGAGAATGCCAGAGACTACCTGGTTAATTATGCTGGATTATCAGAAGATGATATAAGGCAGCAGATAGATGAATTATATCCAGATGGTTATTATGATTATAAGCTTGGACAATCATATGAAGATAAGTATTATGAAGAATGGAGTAGAAGATGAAATGTAATAATTGTGGTGCGCCGCTTCAGCTTAATCAAAAGTTCTGTCCTAATTGTGGTTCTCCTAATGAGCAGGCTTTAAAGCATGTCAATGATATGGAGAACTATGACAAGAAGTTTAATAGAACCAGAAGCAAAGTAATAAGCAATAGTAAGTGGTTTGTGAAGAATATAACACCAATTGCGGTTGTTATGTTATCTGCAATAGTTCTTGCAGCAGCTCTTATAGCTAATAATTCAATGCTGGGATATAGATTGGCGGAGAATTCCAACAAAAAGTATAACAAAGAACATAATGATGAAATTCAGATACAGCTTAGAGAGCTGCTTGATAATGAAGATTATGGAACACTTTATGAGCTGTATGAAACGGCAGACCGTATTATTATAACAGATGATTATAAATATGGCTGGAGCAGCTTCTATAGCATTTTATATGATTATCTTGAAATAAGAAGGGCAATATGTGGGATAAAAGAAGCAGAAGGCGATTCATCATCTTATTCGTGGGACGATAGTCTTAACAGAGCTGCAAGATCAATAGTGGATTTAGAGGACACCATGAACAGGCTGGTTTCTTTTGATACGAGCAGAAGTAAAGAAAGTCAGTCTTATGCAGAGAATATACTTGATAAGGCGCACTTATTTATCAAAGCTTACTGCGATTTCACAGATGACGATATTGCGAAATTGCCGGATATGAAAAAGATGTGGCACATCTGCACATTATGTGGGTGGAAGAGGCAAACCGTGAGCTGCCATCGAAAATTTATCTGTTCCAAGGGCTGCCAAAGGGCGATAAAATGGAACTGATCATTCAGAAAGCAGTAGAGCTTGGAGTGTAT
>ERZ827452.2917-NODE-2917-length-11765-cov-4.937489_pt1 | contig 11765 bp, 12 predicted proteins | sample MGYA00519866_ERZ827452 | MGnify/ENA primary metagenome ERZ827452 (study PRJEB31778, sample SAMEA3449307) | human gut metagenome | biome: human gut; feature: human-associated habitat; material: faeces | place: United Kingdom | collected 2010/2012 ... | reverse complement strand
TTTTTCGAAAAAATTTACAAAAAGGGACACCCCTATAGATAGGATATAATTAAAAATCAGTATTTGTGTGCCAGTTCCCTAGTTCATCTAAAATCTGGAACACAAGTACAAAAAGTTGACGGAGTATGGAGAATAAAGTAAAAAACATCAAAAATATGTCGATATTTTCTAAGATAAATACTAGACATTATGTTTACAACAAGCACAAAATGTGATATAAATAGGATAATCTATTTGGCACATTTTGTGCTTGTATTAATTTAAGTTCTAAGTAGTTTAAGTTAAAAAGAAATATTAATTTCTAAAAGATTGAATCAAATTATTGGAATAAGATTAATTCTTAAAACAAATCCAAAAACAATAAAAATGAACATAAAGCTGATAAGAGTAAATCAGTTTATTAATAGTGTGCTAATAGAAATTTACAAATAGGAGAGACAAAAGTATGGGAGAAAATCAAGAATTGTTAAAACCAAAAATAGATGTAGTTTTTCATTCACTATTTAGAAAAGGCAATGAGAAAATAACCAAAGCGTTAATATCATCTATAACAAATGAAGAAATAAAAGATATAGAGCTAGATAATGATAGATATATAATAGGAAAATATCCAAAAGAAAAAATGGGAATACTAGATATGAAAGCAATACTAGGTAATGGAACTATATGTGATATAGAAATTCAGCTGTCAGATAAAAGTGACACACCAGAAAGATTTTTATATTATTGGAGTAGGCTATATTCAGGTCAGCTAGTAAAAGGTAAAACATATAAGAGTTTAAATAAAGTAATAGGTATTATAATAATTGACTATAATTTGGAGAAAACAAAAGAAATAGATCAAATAAGTACAAAATGGAAGATAAAAGAGGTAACAACAGGCAAAGAATTGGTGTTGACAGATATGCTTGAGCTTTATATAATAGAGATGCCGAAGGTAAAAAGAATGCTAGAAAGAAAGCCAAATGATAAATTAGCACAGTGGATACTCTTTTTAGATAATCCTAATGATAGGGAGGTATTAAGAGCAATGAAAGAGAATGAAGAAATAAAAGAAGCAATGGAAGATTTAGGAGAAATAAGCAAAATCAAGCAATTAAGAAGAATAGCAGAATTAAAAGAAAAAGCAATAAGAGATGAACAAAATGCATTAGCTCATGCTACAGAAGACGGAAAAAGAATGAAACAAATAGAAATTGCCAAGAAATTATTAGAAAGAAAAATGCCAATTGAAGATATACAAGAAATAACACTTTTGACAAAAGAAGAAATAGAAAAATTAATAATAAATGAATAGTTATAAAAAATCCTCTAAAACCTGAATATAGGACATTCTAAGGGTATAGAATTTACTATAAAGGTAAGGGGGATTTTTTTATGAGGGTTATAAAAATAAAAAAAGCAACAATAATCAAACTATGTGCTTTGGCAATATTTGCAATTTCTGTATCAATGCTTACAACATCTATGGGAATGCAACATTATTACAAAGTTGATTTTTCAACAGGAATAGTTACAGCAAGTAAACTTAATGTAAGAAGTGGACCAGGAACTAAATACAGTATTGTTGCTACAGTAAATAAAAATGAATATATTCGTGTGTTTGCAGGAGTTGGAGACTGGTATATTGTTCAAGTTGAAGGGGACTACGTAGGAGCAGTAAGTAAACAGTATGTAAAAGCGGTAGGTTCAAGTTCTAGCGGAGGAAACTCTACATCAGGAGGAAGTTCTTCTGGCTCTTCATCAGGTAGCAATACAAGCACATCAGGGCTATCTTCAGATGAGTTAGAGGTATTTAACTTAATTAATACGCAAAGAACTAATAATGGACTTAAAGCACTAAAAATAGATTCAGAGGTGCAAACTGTTGCTAGAGTAAAAGCAAAAGATATGGTAGATAATAATTATTTTTCACACACATCTCCTACATATGGTTCGCCTTTTAATATGTTAAACAGTTTTAAAGTATCATATAATACTGCAGGCGAAAATATAGCAGGAAATTCTAGTAATAGTGCAGCCGTTACTGCGTGGATGAATTCACCTGGACACAAAGCTAATATATTAAATAGTAGTTTTAATTATACTGGAATTGGTGTGGTAAAAGGCTCTAAATATGGCAAAATCTATGTCCAAATGTTTATTGGAAAATAAAATTTAATTATTTCATAGGTTAAATAAAAGTTTAGGTTGAAAGCATAACACACAAAAGTAATATAAATGTAAACAAATTGTAACAAAAAAATACAAAAAATAATATATAATATACATATATGATAAAATTTTAGGAGAAACAAATGGGAGTAGATAAAACACTAAAGACATTTGGTATAAAAGTAATAGCTAGAGTTACAAAAGAACAACAAATTATAATTTCAGATAATGTTGCTACAAAAATATCAAATGAGTTTAATTACATAGATTATGGATATGTATATAAAAAACTAATGATAGCAAAGATGTATATAGCGCAAATCCCAGAAGGACTTAGCCGTGCAATATATATGTACGAAGAAGATACTTTATACATTAGTGATGAAGAAGATATAAATAATATTTCAGAAGAACTTATGCATGAATGCATTCATACAATACAAGATATACGAGATAAAAAAGGAAATGTAAAGCAATTAGGGCAATGTATATTTTCAGAATTTAAAGTATATGCCATGGCATTAAATGAAGCTTCTATTCAATATATTATTTCAAAAATGTATGACAAAGAAATTGAATTTGCTCAAGCATATGGAATAAAAGCAAAAACTTATAGTACAAATAGATATCCACTAATATGCAATATTATTCTTCAACTTTTATACATAGCAAGTCCCGAAAAATTAGTAACTAGCACTATTTATTCAAAAGATAGTTTTATAATAGATTGCATAGAAAGTTTAGGTGGAGAATTAAGCTTTACTAATATACAAAGCAACTTAGATGATATGCTATATGCTTCAGAAAAAATAACAGGGCTAAAAAGAGATGCAAAAAAAGGTGAATTAGAAGATGCCGAAAAAATTGTTAAACAAATATATGAACAAGAGGAATTAATTAGAAGACTATATATGGATTGTCAAATGTCTATATTTACAATGTATTTTGATAGATTATATGGCAATTTAGAAACTACAGAAGATATAGAATATTACAAGAAAAAACTAGAAGGTTATGAAGATTTATTTGGAACATTTGTAAATAAAGATGAAGAATATTTTTCAAGATACTATCAAAATTATTGTGCTGGTAAATTTGAAAAGTTAAAAGAGATGGAACTAGAAATTGAAAAAAGAAACAACTTAGCACTAACTGTAGTTTCAGAAAATGTAATAGAACAACTATTTAAAAAAATAAAAAAATTATTTTTAAAAGTAAAGAATAGAATGTGAAATTAAAATAGATTTTGTAGCAGTTTATACTGTGTACAAAATCTATTTTTAATTCTTTATAAAAACATATTTAAAAAATTCATTACCAATATACTAACAGCAACTTTCCAAGAAATTCTAAAACTTTTCTTAAAAGCATTTTTTACAACTACCATGTGGTAATTTTCTCTAACTGTTAAAGCAAGACAATTGGTAGTGTTATCTATATTATTGTCAATTGTTGGCGAATAAGTTGCTGTACTATTTGTAACATCACTACTAGAGTCAGAGTCAGCTACAGCTAAAATTGAATTTAAAGAATCTTTAAATTTTTCTTTATATAACATAGATTTCACTTCCTTTACAATTATCTTAAGTACGTTTATACACTTATTATAACATAATAGTAATTATAAAGTAAAGAAAATTAGCTCGAAAAATGTACAAAAAAGAACCTCCCTAGTGAAGGGAGGTCTTTTCCACGTATGTACGAAAAAGGGTGCGTAATATGGACGTATTTACTATCATGAAGCATTCATTCTTTCTTTTTATGTTGGTTAATAGTTACGAGTACATACGTGAATTCAAGTAATTTTATTCAAGTATGTATTCATTATAGCACAATAATTTACATAATGCAACACTTTTGGAAAAATTTTCTCATTTTATAAAAATATATACTTGAAAAGTGTGCATAGTTGGTATAAAATAAGCATGTAAAATAAATAATAAAGGTAAAATATTGATAATATTTTACAAAAGGAGGAATTTATAATGTCAGTAAAAATAGGAATTAATGGTTTTGGAAGAATAGGAAATTTAGCATTCCAAGCAGCTTTAAAGAAAAAAGAAGTAGAGGTAGTAGCAATAAATGATCCATTTATTACAGCAGATTATATGGCATATATGGTTAAATATGACACTGTACATGGAAAATTTGATGGAGAGGTATCTTCTAAAGAAAATACTTTAATAGTAAATGGAAAAGAAATAAAAGTATATAACGAAATGGATCCAGCAAATATCCCATGGGGAAAAGATGGAGTAGACTATGTATTAGAATGTTCAGGAGTATTTACAACAATGGAAAAAGCAGAAGCTCATTTAAAAGGTGGAGCTAAAAAAGTTGTAATAAGTGCACCATCAAAAGATGCTCCAATGTTTGTAATGGGAGTAAATAACGAAAAATATGACCCAAGCATGAATATAGTATCTAATGCATCATGTACAACAAACTGCTTAGCACCTTTAGCAAAAGTAATTAACGATAATTTTGGAATTGTAGATGGATTAATGACAACAGTACATTCTACAACAGCAACACAAAAAACAGTTGATGGAGCTTCTAAAAAAGATTGGAGAGGTGGTAGAGCAGCATCTGCAAACATTATACCATCATCAACAGGAGCTGCAAAAGCAGTAGGAAAAGTAATACCAGAATTAAATGGTAAATTAACAGGTATGGCATTTAGAGTACCTACAGTAGACGTTTCTGTAGTAGATTTAACTTGTAATTTAGCAAAACCAGCTACTATGGAAGAAATATGCAAAGTAATGAAACAAGCATCAGAAAATGAATTTAAAGAAATAATAGAATATGTAGAAGACCCAGTTGTATCATCAGACTTTATTAGTGACCCTCATACATCAATATTCGATGCAACAGCAGGAATAGCTCTAACAGATACATTTGTAAAATTAGTAGCTTGGTATGACAACGAATGGGGTTACTCAAACAAATTAGTAGATTTAGCTATTTATATGGCTTCTAGAGACTAGAAACTAGAATTGGAGGTTAGAGGTTGAAATTAGAAATGTATATAAACATTAAAATTTTAATCTCTAACTTTAAACATGTAATAAACAAGGAGGCTTACTATGAATAAGAAAACAGTAAGAGATATAGATTTAAAAGATAAAAAAGTCTTGGTAAGATGTGATTTTAATGTCCCATTTGATGAAAATGGAAACATCTCAGATAATAGAAGAATTGTTGCAGCATTGCCAACTATAAAATATTTATTAGAAAACAATTGCAAGGTAATACTTTGCTCTCACTTAGGAAGACCAAAGGGAGAGGTAAAGAAAGAGTTTTCACTAAAACCAGTAGCAGAAGAACTTTCTAAGCTACTTGGAAAAGATGTAAAACTTGCACAAGACGTTGTTGGTAAAAGTGCAATAGAATTAACATCAAATATGAAAAATGGAGAAATAGTACTTTTAGAAAATGTAAGATTTGAACCAGGAGAAGAAAAAAACGACGAGGAATTATCTAGAAAATTAGCATCGTTAGCGCAAATATATGTAAATGATGCATTTGGAACAGCGCATAGAGCACACAGCTCAACAACAGGTGTTGCAAGCTTTTTACCAGCAGTATCTGGCTTTTTAATAGAAAAAGAATTAGAGTTTTTAGGAGGAGCTTTAGAAAACCCTAAAAGACCATTTATAGCAATTTTAGGAGGAAAAAAAGTCTCAGATAAAATAGGTGTTATAGACAGTCTTTTAGAAAAAGTAGATACATTAATAATAGGTGGAGGAATGGCATATACATTCTTTAAGTCTATGGGATATTCAGTAGGAAATTCAATTTGCGAAGAAGACAAGTTAGACTTAGCACAAGAATTAATGGAAAAAGCAAAAACTAAAAATGTAAAGTTAGTTTTACCAATAGACAATGTAATAGCAGATGAGTTTAGTCAAGATGCTAATTCAAAAGTAATAAACTCAGACTCTATACCAGATGGCTGGGAAGGTTTAGACATTGGACCAAAAACAGTAGAACTATTTAAAAATGAATTAAAAGATGCAAAAACTGTTATTTGGAATGGACCACTTGGATTATCTGAATTTGAAAAATTCGCAAATGGAACAAGAAAAATAGCACAAACATTGGCAGATTTATCAGATTGCATAACTATTATTGGAGGAGGAGACTCAGCAGCAGCTATTGAAAAAATGGGATTATCAGACAAAATGACTCATATTTCAACAGGAGGAGGAGCTTCACTAGAATTCCTAGAAGGAAAGAAATTGCCAGGAATAGAGGCATTATTAGATAAATAATTTGCATGCAGTACTAAAATAACAGCATAAAGGAGAGAAGAGCAATGAATAGAGCAAACGAAGACAAGTTAGAGTTTGTATCTGCAATTATTACAGACAAAGAAAAAAGACCTTTAATTTTAAAAAGATGTAATAATTTAAGATTAGACCCAGGGAAATATGATATGTGCTCTGGCCATATGAAAAACGGAGAAATTCCACTACAATCTATGTATAGAGAATTAAATGAAGAATTAGGAATGGAACCAAACAATATTTTAAAAATGCAATATTTAGCAGATATAGAAACTCCGCATCCACAGTTACGAAAAACAGTTTCTCACATATATCACGTAGAAACAAATCTAACAGAAAAACAAATAAATGAAAGAATAGAAAAAACAAAAGAAAGAGAAATTGAAGAGGCAAAGTATTTAAATAGTATAGGAGAGCTAATGGCAATACAATCATATAGCCCTCAAATTAGAACGATATACACAAAACAAATGGAAGAAGTCTATCAGATGCTACAAGAAAATTTAAACGATAGAAAGGAACAACGATGGGAAGAAAGATAATAGCAGGAAATTGGAAGATGAATATGCTTCCAAATGAAGCAATGGAATTTATTACAAAACTTTCAGAAAGAATAAGAGATACTCAAAATGAAGTAATACTATGTGTTCCATACACTGATTTATTTTATAGTTTGCTTACAGCCCAAGGGACAAATATAAAAATAGGAGCACAAAATATGCACTGGGAAGAAAAAGGTGCATATACAGGGGAAATAGCTCCTAAAATGTTAAAATGCATTAACGTAGAATATGTTATAATAGGACATTCAGAAAGAAGACAATACTTTGCTGAAACAGACGAAACGGTAAATAAAAAAGTAAAATCTGCAATGCAAAACAATTTAAAACCTATTGTATGTGTTGGAGAAAATTTAGAGCAAAAAGAGAACAACAAAACAAATGAAATTATAACAACTCAAACACAAAAAGCCTTAGAAGGATTGACAAATTCACAAGTAGAAAGTACAATAATAGCATATGAACCTATATGGGCAATAGGAACAGGAAAAACTGCAAGCAAAGAAGATGCAAATAATGCAATAAAAGAAATTAGAAATAAAATAAGAGAAATTTATGGAGAACAAACTGCAGGTAAAGTTAAAATCTTATATGGTGGTAGTGTAAAACCAGAAAATGCAAAAGAATTATTTGATACATCAGATATAGATGGAGCATTAGTAGGAGGAGCAAGTTTGGATGTTCATGAATTTGAGAAAATAGTTAATTGTAATAAATAAAGTCATCACATAAATAATAAGCTTCTTATATAATAAAAGAAGACACAAAATAGATGTATAAAAATGATGTAGTAATTGTAAAATAAGATATAAAGAGATATTATATCTAATGTATAGAAAGAGGTAAAACAAAATGAAAAATAAATTGACAATGCTTATGATACTAGATGGTTTTGGCGAAAATAAAGTAGAAAATGCAAATGCAGTAAAATTGGCAAATACTCCAAACATAGACAGATTAATGAAAACATGTCCAACAACAGATGTATTTACAAGTGGGTTGAACGTAGGTCTTCCAGAAGGACAAATGGGAAATTCAGAGGTAGGCCACACAAATATAGGGGCTGGTAGAATAGTATACCAAGATTTAACAAGAATAACTAAATCTATAGAAGATGGAGATTTCTTTAGCAATACAGAACTTGTTAAAGCAATAGAAAACTGTAAAGAGCACAATTCTAAATTGCATGTAATGGGATTATTATCAGATGGTGGTGTTCATAGTCATATACGTCATCTTTTTGCAATATTAGAACTTGCAAAAAGAAAAGACTTTGAAGATGTATATGTACACTGCTTTATGGACGGAAGAGATACTCCACCAGCATCAGGAGAAACATATATTGCAGAACTAGAAGAGAAGATGAAAGAAAAAGGTGTTGGAAAAATAGCAACTATTTCTGGAAGATTTTACGCTATGGATAGAGATAAAAGATGGCAAAGAGTACAAAAAGCTTATGATGCAATGGTTAATGGAGTTGGAGATAAAAGCACATCTGCAATAGCAGCAATAGAAAATTCATACCAAAAAGAAATATTTGATGAATTTATAGTACCTACAGTAATAACAAATGGAGAAGAACCAGTAGCTACAATAGAGAATAATGACTCAGTTATCTTTGTAAACTTTAGACCAGATAGAGCAAGAGAAATAACAAGAACATTAGTAGATAAAGATTTTAAAGAATTTGAGACAAAACCATTAAACGTATATTATGTATGTATGACAAATTATGACGATACAATGCCAAATGTAAAAGTAGCATTCAAAAAAGAAGAACTAAAAAATACATTTGGAGAATATATCGCAGAAAAAGGATTAACACAATTAAGAATAGCGGAAACAGAAAAATATGCACATGTAACATTCTTCTTTAATGGTGGAGAAGAAAGACAATATAAAGGAGAAGATAGAATACTAGTACCATCTCCAAAAGTTGAAACATATGACTTGAAGCCAGAAATGAGTGCATATGAGGTTACTGACAAAGTAGTAGAGGCTATAAACAGTAAAAAATATGATTGTATAATATTAAACTATGCAAATCCAGATATGGTAGGACATACAGGAAACTTAGAAGCTGCAATAAAAGCCATAGAAACAATAGATGAATGTGTAGAAAGAGTAGTAGAAGCGGTAGAAGCTCAAGATGGAGTTTTATTAATAACTGCTGACCATGGAAATGCAGAACAAATGATAGACTACAAAACAGGAGAGCCACACACTGCACATACAACAAACCCAGTACCACTTATATTGGTAGGTATGGATAATGCAAAATTAAAGCAAGGAAGACTTGCAGATTTAGCACCAACAATGCTTGATATAATGGAACTAGAAAAACCAGCAGAAATGACAGGGGAAAGTTTAATAATTAAAGATTAAATTTTATAAGTTGGAAGTTAGAGTTACAAAAATACTCTAACCTCCAACTTTAAGTAAATAAGGGGAAATTTATATGCTAAGTACGTCAAAATTACGAGCAATATATTCAAAAATACAAAAACAATTATATTATATGATTCCTGAAAAATGGGAAAAAATATACTTATATGCATCAGTTATAGAACAAGTAAATAATCTACAAACAGGAGAAATGTTTTTTTATTATTATCCAACAGGATTATTAAAAAAAGAACCTGTTAATGTATACGAGATACCTAGTAAGTTTAACATAGATGAAGATGCGTACATGGAATTGGTAGATAAACTATATAAGACTATTTATGAGTTAAGAGAAGCATTTAAAGACACTGAAGAAAAGATGTGGACTAACTTAACAATAGTTGTAGAAAATTTTAAATTTAATGTAGAATATGCATATGAAGATTTAATAGGTTCAAAATATGATAGCTATGATAGACACATTATTTGGAAATGTAAATATTTAGATTTTCCACTAGAAAGGTTAAAAAAGAAAGACAGAAAAATGGTGGAAGAGTATTTTAAAGAAATTTCAGATGGACAGAAAAGAACAAAGACATACTCAGAGGGATTATATAAAAAGAAAGTACATAATATAGTTGAATATAACACAGAAGAAAAGCCGGAACGTAGCATAAAAGATAACGTTAAAGTAGAAGAAAAAGCACGAAAACTTACTTCTAAAAATGAGGTAAAATTAGATAAATATGAATTATATAAATTGAAGCAAGCAGAAAAAAAGAAAAAAGAGCAAGAAGAAATTGCAAAAATGAAAAATCAAATTTTAAATATGTAATAATATTTAAAAGGACATTTGGGGACGGGTCACTTTTGTCCTAGACATAATTAAACATTCGGGAGTTTTATGTACAGGACAAAAGTGCCCCGTCCCCAAATGTCCTTTTAAAAAATATTTTTGTAAACATTGATAAAATAGACATAATGTGCTATACTAAAAGTAGTTGATACAAAGGTAATTAATAATAATTGTAGTACAATTATTAAATGGAGGAAAAAATATGATAAGGCAGATACTAATACGGATAAGAGAAAAAATACTTGAGGAAGAAAGAAAAGAGGAAAGGAGAAAACAACTAATAAAGTCTGGGGACTATATAGTTTCCGAAAATGCAGATGTTAATAATATTCTTATAGACACCTGTGCAATAAACAAAAGGGGATTAAATATAATAGAGAGAAGCCGGAAAGTTAGTGTACTATATGCAACATTAGAAGAAATAGAAAAGAAAAAGTAACGGCAACAAGTTCCTTGTTAATCTCTCAAAATGTTTAAATTTAATATTACAAAATCCAAACTTTAAAGTAATTTTAGTGGAAAATAAGGAAAATGAATATGTAGATGACGTTGTATTAAGATACTTAAAACATATTCCTAAAAGAAAAAGGCCAACACTTTTAACCGCAGATAAATTACTAGCAGCAAAAGCCAAAGGAATGAATATAGAGTATATTTGCATTGTGCTAGATTCCCAAACGCAAACTCCAGAAAAAACAGAAACTAAAAAAGTTGAAACTCAAAAAATACAGGCGTTAGGTCACGTATTTTGGTACGAAGAAGGCAAATTAAAAATCGATAGGAATAGTAATTGTATGGATAGCAAAGTTTTTTTTATTAAAGAAGGTAAATGTGAAGAATTAAACTTGTCTTTAAATGAAGAAAATATATTTGAAAAAGAAATTGACTATCTAGTAGTTACAAAATATTTGCCAAAGTACAAAATTGTGAAAATTGTTAAAATTGTATTTGGAGAAGAAATACTACAAGAAGTGTACAAGTGCAAATTTGTTAATGAAATATACAAATTGCCTATCCATGAGGAAGTATTAGAAAAAGCTAAAAATCAACTTGCGGGCGTAACCTATTAGGTTACGCTCTTAGCATGTAAGAGTTACAATTCACAATTTATAAAATTTCCGATTAAAAGTTTGATAATATATTGTTTTGTAATACTTTGTGTGTCGCGGCCATCCATTTAAAAGTAATAGTATGTTGGCCGCTCAAATCGCACTCACATGCGTTCGTTTTGTCGCTTACGCGGTATTACAAAACAATATATTATCAAACTTTTTTTTAAGACTAGAATACTAAGAATTGTAACAAAGATGCGAATAAAATAGTGATAAAATGCAAATTTATCTTGCAACTTTATAATATAAGTAATATAATGATAAAGCAAAAACAAAAGAAATAGAATAATAATTAAAGCTTTGAAAGGAGAAATGAAAATGATTTATTCAAAAGAAGTAGAAGAAATGTGCAAAGTCGCAAAAGGCGTAGACCATGGACCAGCACCAATTCCAGAAGAAGGAAAGT
>ERZ827452.2909-NODE-2909-length-11793-cov-2.561936_pt1 | contig 11793 bp, 9 predicted proteins | sample MGYA00519866_ERZ827452 | MGnify/ENA primary metagenome ERZ827452 (study PRJEB31778, sample SAMEA3449307) | human gut metagenome | biome: human gut; feature: human-associated habitat; material: faeces | place: United Kingdom | collected 2010/2012 ... | reverse complement strand
GAACAAACTTAAATAACGACCTGATCGCAACCATTCATATGTTAAAAGGAAGAATCCATTTTGCACATATCAGAAACCTGAGATTTAACGATGGAATGAGAGACTTTGAGGAGAGCGCACATCTCAGCGAGGATGGCACATTTGATATGTATGCCATTATCAAAGCGCTTTATGAAGATGGGTTTGATGGCCCAATCCGTCCGGATCACGGAAGAATGATCTGGGGAGAAAAAGCAATGCCGGGGTATGGACTTTATGACCGTGCATTAGGCGCAGCATATCTTCGCGGACTGTGGGAAGCTGCAAAAAAGGAAGGAGAGCAGAGATGAAACTGACATTACAGGGTTTGCAGGAAAAAGAACAGTGGAAAAACGCAGGAATCGGACTTCCTTCTTATGATATTGAAAAAGTGGCAGAAGAGACAAAGAAAAACCCGGTGTGGGTACATTTTGGAGCCGGAAATATTTTCCGTATTTTTATCGGAGGGATCGCAGATACACTGATATCTTCCGGAGAGATGAAAAAAGGGATTACCTGTGTGGAAACGTTTGATTTCGATGTGGTAGATAAAATATACAGACCGTATGATAACCTCGTTTTAGCTGTGACATTAAAAGCCGACGGCTCAACGGATAAAAAGGTGCTAGGTTCTCTGGCAGAGGCAATCAAAGCGCAGTCAGAAGTGCCGGAGGAGTGGGATCGGTTAAAAGAAATCTTTTCCGATAAAAATCTCCAGATGATCTCATTTACCATCACGGAGAAAGGATATGCGTTGAAGGGAGTGGATGGAAATTATTTTCCATTTATTCAGAAAGATATTGACAACGGACCTGAAAAACCGGTGTCTGCAATGGCGGTTGTCTGCGCATTGCTGTACGAGCGTTTTCAGGCAGGAAAGGCTCCTCTTGCAGTAGTTTCCATGGATAACTGCTCTCACAATGGAGAAAAATTAAGAAATTCCATTCTGACTATGGCAAAAGAGTGGGAGAAAAAAGGATATGTAACAGGCGAGTTTGTAAATTACATTTCAGATGAAGATCAGGTGTCATTCCCATGGTCAATGATCGATAAGATCACCCCAAGACCGGCAGAATCCGTCTGCAGATCTTTGGAGGAACTTGGCATTGAGGATATTGCACCGGTCATCACTTCAAAAAATACATACATAGCGCCGTTTGTAAACGCAGAGGGACCACAGTATCTTGTGATCGAAGATCATTTTCCGAATGGCAGACCTGCATTGGAAAAGGCAGGCGTCTATATGACAGACCGGGATACTGTAAATAAAGTAGAGCGCATGAAAGTTACAACCTGCTTAAATCCACTGCATACAGCACTTGCAGTCTACGGATGCGTTTTAGGTTATACCCTGATCGCAGACGAAATGAAAGATGAGGAACTGAACAGGCTTGTCCATGAAATCGGCCCTGTAGAGGGAATGCCGGTGGTTACAGATCCGGGTATCTTATCACCGGAAGCTTTTGTGGATGAAGTTATCAATGTGCGTATTCCAAACCCGTTTATGCCTGATACGCCGCAGCGTATTGCAACAGATACCTCCCAGAAAGTGGGCATTCGCTACGGCGAAACGATCAAAGCCTATGTGGCTCAGTATGGGGATGCGAAGAAGCTAAAAGCAATTCCACTTGCAATTGCAGGATGGTGCAGATATCTGCTTGGCATCGATGATAAGGGAGAAAAGTTTGAATTATCTTCTGATCCAATGCTTGCAGAATTAACAGCTGCCTTAAAAGATGTAAAATTTGGTGAGAAAGAATCCTATACAGGACAGTTAAAGAGTATTTTATCCAATGAAAATATTTTCGGCATCGATCTTTACAAAGCCGGTATCGGAGAGAAAATTGAAGAATTATTTGTAAAAGAAATCGCAGGCCCGGGCGCAGTGCGCAAGACTTTGAAAGAAAATCTGACAGATTAAACAAATCAAAAACTAAGCCAGAGGAAAAACATGAAAATTCCTCTGGCTTAATTTTTTAAATCCCTTGACAGAATATAAGCAATCCGTTACTCTAAAAATGCGTAAAGCAAAAATCTTTTTTTATCAAATGAGTGAAATCATATATGCTGGATCGGCATGGATTCCCAATATCCACAACTATATAGCAAATGGTAAGTGAACATGAGTTTATTATTGAAAGAAAAATGCAGTACATAGTATAATAGAAGGAGAATATTATTGTTAGAAGAAAAAAGAAATAACAAACCAGATGTAGTATTGAAAAAGTATTGGGAAAACAAGGAACGGTTTTCAGATTTTTTTAATGCGGTTCTGTTTGATGGAAAAACGGTTATCAGACCGGAAGAATTAGAAGATTTAGATACAGATGAATCTTCTATATTGGAGCATAAAAATTATGCAGAAACACTGAAAGCTTCACGGGATAATATTGCAATTTGCAAGAAATCTACCAGATATGGGATCAATTTTGTAATGCTTGGGATGGAGAGTCAGGAACATATTCATTACGCAATGCCTATGAGAATAATGGGTTATGACTATGGAGCATACAAAAAGCAGTATGATAATAATGCAGTAAAGTATAAGAATGGCAAGGGATTATCTTCGGATGAATTTTTGTCTAAAATGAGAAAAACAGACAAATTTATACCAGTGATCACGGCTGTTATTTATTATGGTGAACGACCGTGGGATGGCGCAGTATCATTACATGGGATGTTAGATATTCCCAAGCAATTCAGTCGTTATGTAAATGATTATAAAATGATATTGATCGAGGCTGGAAATAATAATTTAAAGTTACATAATGTCAACAACAGAGACTTGTTCAACTTAGTGGGAATGTTGATCGATAAAAGGGAGACACCTGGAAAAAGAAAAGAGCAGGCGATTCATTATGTTAAAAAGAATCATGTCGATATAACTGTGATCAGGACAGTGACAAGTGTAATGAACAGTAAACTGGATTATCAATTATTGGAGCGGAAAGGAGAAAATGAAATGTTTACCGTATTTGAAGAGACATGGAAAGAGGGAGAACAGGCAGGAAGAGCGGAAGGAAGAGCGGAAGAAATCATTGCGGCAGGATACGAATTTGGTCTTTCGGAGAAAACCATTTTAGAACGTTTACAGAAAAAACTTGCAATAACTCCGCAGCAAGCCCAGGAATATCTTGCAACTTACACAAAAGAGACCGAGCAGCGTTGCTAAATTATAAATGCTGCGTCGTTTATTAGAAGAACTACTATAAAACCTCTGATTTTTCAAAAATTAGTTCTTTTTATAACACTTTATGTAACGCCCTGAATGTTATAGTTAGTATAACAAAAAGGATAAATATGTTTTTTTGCAGCCTTGGCAAAAGTGCAGCGAGATAAACATTAAAATGGAAGGAAGAGGTTTACACAGATGAAAAAGGAAATGATGGAAAACGCTACAGGCGTAAAATTAACCAAAAAAGCCAGCAAAAACGTGATCAGATCATTATCGGTCGGACTGGCAGCAATGATGGCATTATCTACTCCGATTGCAGCATTTGCTGAGGATGCAGATGGACAGAATAGCAGTGAAACAACACCGGAAGAGAGTACAACAACTGTAACAACACAGAAATCTGCAGCAGAACAGGTGGGAGAAGTTCAGAAAGCCGCTGAAGAAACGAGCAAAACAACAGAAGCAGCAAAGGATGCGGTAAATGCAGCAGTTGATACAACAATTGCGGATGACAGTGGCGCAGACCAGACAACAAAAGATGCAGCAGGCGTATTGGATGCTACCGCAAACGGAACATTCGAAGGCGGTACAGATGTGAATGTGGCAGAAGAAATAGTTGACAAAACAATGGATCGCATAAAAGATGCGTCAGATGCCGCAGCAGATACCGACGCAGCTCTTGATAAGGCAGATAAAAAAGCAGATGAGGCAAATACAATTGCGGATGATGCAAAGAAAGAGCAGCAGGAAGCACAAGACGCATTTGATAAAGCACAAGCCGGAATTGATTCTGCAACAGACATTGAGGAGGCGAAGAATGCTTACAATCAGGCAGCTGGTATTGTAGGCGATGCACAGAAAGCGTATGAGACTGCCAAAGCAGCTTATGACAGCAAAGTAGCCGAATACAATACAGCGTTAGACGAGCTTAAGGCGGCACAGGCAGCTTATGATACAGCAGTTGCCGAAGCAAGTACCGAGGCAGCGGCAGCCGCAGCAAATCTTGCAGCAGTTCAGGAGAAAGCGAAGGCTCTTCAGGAGGCAGCAGAGGAAGCAAAAACAGCAATTCCGGAGCTTACCGATGCACAGAAAGCAGCACTTGAGATCATCGCTCTGGAAAAAGAACGTGCAGGGGATACCTCCACAAACTGGAGAAAAGAAGATGAGCTGTTCAAAGTGATCCTTAAGAATTACTACATTCCGGAACTTGCCAAGGGAGAACTTGTTGACTGCAAGTGGACCTGGAATCGGAATGATAACAAAAACTATTGTGAGGTGACTTACAAAGATGTGGCAGGTGACACACAAACCGTATATCTGAACTACAAGCTCAACGATACCCGCGATGATCTTGTTATTTTCGAGAAGGCAGAAGAAGTGGTTTCCTATGATGTGAAGGGCACAGACGGAAGCCTTGCATTCAATATCAATGCAGAGAACTTCCCGGCAGATAAGCTTCAGAATGATCAGGATACCGCAGTTTATGAGAATAACGGAGTGGTATACACAATCGTAAATATAGGTGGACAGTTCTATGTGGTCGACTCAGCTTCTAAGGACGTTGAGGTGAACGATAACTATAACAGTGAACAATATGAAACTTCCGGTGAGAAAAAGACCACCTATTCAGTGGATGACAATGGCAAACTGGTCAAAACGGTAAAACAAAACGTTTCCGAGATTACATACACGGAAACTAAATTATCTTCTGATAAGACATATGACAATGTCGAGGCAGCAGAAAAGGATCTGGCCGATAAAAAAGCAGCATTGAAAGACGGAGATAAAGATGTCGAGACGTCCATGAGCGCAACAGCGACTGCAGATGTGACCGTAAGCCAGAAAACTACATTTACGACAACTATTGATTTATCGAAAATTGTTGTTGAAATGAAATCAATAATGATAACGATAAATACGAGAAGAAAAATGCCGAGATTGCAGCAAAGGAACTTTTTGCTAAATTCACCAACAAAGAGGCGTTAGAGAACCTGCTTGGCGGCGATTATAAGATCGAAAGTATTAATACAGATAATGCAAAAGTGAATGCTGTAGATAAGTACAAAAATACTTCCGGCAGATGGGTAGACTGGGGTGCAGATTCTGCTGCTTATAAAAACGTATTTTCAGGCACGATCGTTATTACTTATTCGCAGACAGTGACTGCAAAAGCAAACGCTGTGGAATCCAAGACAAATGCTGTAAATGCAGCAGACAATACGAATCTGGAAGCGTTAAAGGATCAGGCATATGATGCTGCAAAAGCAGATGCAGAAAAACTTCTTGGAGATGTAGTTTCCCAGAATAAGAAGATTAAAGACAACCTGAAAACTGGAGATCTGCATATTAACGGTTATGAAGGCTGGAATGGAAAACATAACTCCAACGTAGCAATCAAAATCCATTATGCCGATGACACATTCACAGAGGGAGAGAAGACAACGGATCAGGCAGTTGTTGACGAGAAGAACAGCTCCACAACCTTATCCGTTTCCTACACCGGAACTTATCAGCAGAAAAATTCCAAAGATCTTGGTGCGCAGACCGTGGAAACACAGAAATACAATCAGACTGCCAAGGCAGAGGAAAAAACAGCTTATACAAGCAACAAATATTATGATGAATATAAGAAAACAGGAGAAATCAATGAAGGAATCTGGCTCACCGGAAAAGATGATAATCGTTTCCCGGGACATGAAAGCTTAAAGAGCTTCTATGATTTCAAAGATGCAGCATTAAAAGCGGAGGCTGAAAGAGCAGAGAAAGTAGCAAAAGCGGATGCGATCATTGACGCAGCAAAGAATGCGGTGGAAAAAGTTGATAAAGCAAAAGCAGATGCGGACAGCTTAAAGGATAAGCTTACAGCACTTCTTACAAGCCAGAACTACACAGCAGATCAGGTAAAAGAGTTAGAGGGACAGATCAGCGCGGCAGAGATAAAATTAAAAGAGGCAGAGGACATGGCAAAAGACCTGACAGATAAGTTAGGAATTGCAGGAGAAACACTGGCTGATAAGATCACAGAACTCACCCCTGCACCGGCTCCGGGCGAAGGCGGTTCCACAACGACACCGGGTGGCACAACTACCCCATCCGGCACTGAAACGACACCGGGCGGCGCAGCCACAACACCTGCAGGCACTGTAACTACAGCAGCGGCTCCGGCAAGTGCAGCCACAATTGTTACAACAGCCACAGCAGCTGCAACACCGGTTGAGATCGCAGAGACACCGGTAGCGCTTGCAGCAGCTGCAACACCGGCGGCAGCAACGAGAACAGCAGCGGTTGCAAATGCAAATGCCGCAGCTGATACAGATGCGGACGCTGACACAGATGTGACAATTGCGGACGAGGAGACACCTCTTGCAGCGAACGGAGCGCAGGAGAGCTCGACAATTGCCGATGAAGAAACTCCACTTGCAGCAGAGGCTGGCGCAGTGAAAAACATGCAGCAGGAGAAAATGTCCTGGTGGTGGTTACTCATCATTGCACTTCTTGGTGTAACCGGCGAGGAAATGTACCGCAGAAATAAAAAGAAAAAAGCAGAAGCAGCTCAGAAAGATGAGAAATAAATTTTAACAGTAAGGCGCATCCAAAAGGTGCGCCTTTTCTAAAACATCCATTGCAAAAAAATAAAATACGGAGTATTCTGAAAACAGGAAAAATATGATCCGTAATTTGTATACAAGGAAACAAAATCTATGAAAAAAAAGAAAACACTCATAATCTGCATGCTTCTTGGCATAATGCTCCTGACTTCCTGCGGAAAAACAGATCATCAGGATCAGGCGCCAGTCGCCACGGAGCAGACATCCGGAGACAGCCGGCAAACGACAGAAGAACCTGCGGAAACCGTCGGCGGATCGGAAGAGTCAACGGAAGCAGCCGGGACAGCCCAAGCGGCAGCAGAAGCCGTGGAAAGCACAGAATCTTCTGAATATGCAGAACGTAAAAGCATCATCATCACAGCCACAAACGAGTGCGGCATCGACATTGGGATGTTTTCTGTGATCGATCCGATCAGCGGCGAACAATACAATATCAGTGCGATCGCAGATGGACAGTCTGTTTCCATGCCGGTAGAGTGGCCGGTGGAGATCACAGATTTTCAGTGGGCACTTTATAATCAGAACGGCGAACTCTGCGTTGAGGCGACCACGGATATCAGCCAGGCGGAGAGCGGAGTGACATTGCTTCTCACCGGAGACGGAAATCTGGATGATGTACAGGAGATCTTTGAATAATGCAGACAATCTGATACAGACAATTCTGCCTGTACAGGGCAGTCAGGACAGAAATGATAAAAACAGGGGGTACTCATGGAAGAAAGAAGAGAAATATCGAGGGTAGAATACAAGACAAATGGTGTTGTCGTAATCTGCGATACACAGGAAAAAATTTACGTGGACGTGAAAGACATCAGTCCGTTAGGCATGGGAATCTGTGTGCCGGAGGGGCATGAAGGCCTTCTCGGAAAACAGGTGATCATTGTGGCAGAAACACTGATCATGTATGCGGAGGTTTCCCGCGAAGAAAAGCAGGAAGACGGCTCCACATTCATTGGTGTGCATGCGATAAAATTCACAGATGACGTTCTGCAGTATCTGTTTTCACACATTGGCTGATGAAACTAATCTTCTAAGCTCGCAGTTACCGAGCAGCTGATCCCAAAAATGCTCAAGAGGAATCTCTTCATACTGGCAGATCAGGCTGCAGTCTAAGGCTCCATGGGCGACGATCAGTACATTTTTTCCGGAAACAACTTCCGGCGTTAAAACATCGTGGATAAAAGAGCCGCTGCGGGCATACAAATGCTCAAGACTTTCCGCACCATCTACAGCATGATAATGGACAGGATCATGGAACAACGTGTATACCGGACATTCCGGTTTCTGTGTGACATGTTCTGTTCCTTCATACATGCCAAATCCCATCTCGCGGAGACGGTCGTCCGTCAGGATCAGCGTGCCGCTTCCTTCCAGAAAAATTTCAGCAGTCTCCTGCGCACGCTGTAAGGGAGAACAATAGCAGATATCAAATCGCAGATCCCCATACTTTTTCCGCGCGTCTCTCGCCATCTGGCGGCCTTCTTCATTCAAAGGAATATCTTCGCTTCCCTGCAGGCGGTGGACTGCATTCCAGTCAGTTTTTCCGTGTCTCATGATATATAACATAATAAACAATATCCTTTCCTCTTATAATAGTAAAAATCATAAACGCATTGCCGACTCAATTCCCGGTGCGATTGAATTATATCCTATATTTTGTTAAAATGAAACCCTGATCAGATAACAACAGCGGCACAACGCAGGAAATTGCATGACAGCTATTAATTTTACAGGAAAACTACCGATATATGAGTTAGAAAAATAAGCGTTCCGGCATTTACAGAGATCCGGACCGCAACCATGGAAGAACATAGGCTTATGCACACGGAGGTGTAGAACAATGGCAATAGAGGCTATGAAAGGGGCAGGAATGTCCTACGCGGGAAGTTCATCCGCATCAGATGTAAAAGCAGAGAGTCAGGCAAAAGTGGAAACTGCATCCAACGCAGCAGCTTCTGACGATCTCATGAAGAAAACCATTCAGATCGACACGAAAGAAACTGACAAAAACGGCAAAGACGGAAACCGGGACGACAGTCAGGCACAGCAGACGATCTCCGAGAATTCCCAGATCAAGAAAGCAGTTGACGAAATCAATAAGAAGGCACACAATTCCGAGGCAGTCTTCGGAATCCATGATGCAACCAACCGTGTTACCATCAAGATCGTTGACAAAGACACGAAGAAAGTCCTGAAAGAATATCCGCCGGAGAAAACCCTGGACATGATCGCAAAAGTCTGGGAGATGGCCGGATTATTAGTGGATAAGAAACTGTAGATCACTGTCCAAAAGACAGGAGCAGCAATAGACAAGTGACAGATGCAAACAGAAAATGATATAAATAAGTTACAAAACTGAAAGGAGCAGGATTATGCCAATCAGAATCACAGGTTTGAACTCAGGATTAGATACCGAAGCAATCATTTCCGCATTAGTATCTTCTTACAGTTACAAGACCAATAAATACAAAAAAGCACAGACCAAGCTCTCCTGGAAACAGGACGCATGGAAGACTTTAAACACAAAAGTTTACAGCTTCTATACAAGCTTGGACAGTCTGCGTTTCTCTAAAAACTACAATTTGAAATCAACCAAAGTATCTGATTCCACAAAAGCGACGGTTACAGCCAGCAGCTCTGCACCAAATGGTACACAGAAGCTCAACATCCTTAAGGTAGCACAGGCAGGATACCTGACCGGTGGTAAATTAGATGACAGTACCACAACCGGAACCACACTCGCTGAGTTGGGCTACACAGGCGGAAACGGTACGATCACCTTGACAAAAGGTGATGGAACAAAGAAGAATATCGAAGTCAGCCAGGGCACTACGGTCAACAACTTTATCAATTCTTTGAAAGAAGCCGGCGTGAATGCAAGCTATGATGATATCAACAAACGTATCTTCGTGAGCTCCAAAGATACTGGTAAGGACAATGACTTTACATTGACCGGTGGCAATGTGGATGGGGCGAATGCGTTGACGAAACTGGGATTGAATGTAAAATCAGATGCAACAGACGCAACCTATAAAACCTACATGCAGTATTATGGTGATGGAACAGATGCTGGTATCACTGCAAAGGTAAATGAGGCTATCAAAATTTATCAGGATGCACAGGCAGCCTACAAAAAGGCAAGTGCAGAGAATAGTAACTTAAGCGCAGCTTATGGTTATGCATCTGCTTATTCTGCAATGAAAGAGGCATTTAAAAAGAGCGGATTAAATACAACACAGCAGGAAGAACTGACAAAGCTGCTCCAGATGTCTGCAACAGATCGTGCAAAATCAGTTGTCACAAGTGATGGCACTATTTACACTGCTGAGACAAGCGATGCGGATGGCAATACCATTTTCTCTTATGGAGAAGGCGACAATAAGAAATACATTAAATCAGTGAATACTTTCACAGATACAAATGGAAATAGTTATACACATACAGATGTAGACGGAACCAAGCTTATCAAGGACGGAAAAGAATATACTGCTACAGGCGAGAAGGATGCAGATGGTAATGCCACATACAAAGATGCGGATGGCAATGTAGTTTCTATTAAGGTTAACACAAGCTATTACGCTACAACTGCAACTGAGGAAGAAACAAATTACTATCAGATTACCGACGCAGATGGCAATACTTATGCGCAGGATGATACATTACTCTATGTCGATAAAAGCGGAAACAAATATTATGAAGAAAACGGTAAGCTGATTCAGACTACCGGAGAGAAAGCTGACGATGGAACCTGGGTAAAATCTGCAAATGCCAAAGAGGTAAGCTTTGATGCAGATAAGAAAGCCAAAGCAAAACAGACAGTTTACAATCAAGGCGCAGAGTTAAGTGACGTTGTGACAGGAACAAAGGCATATACTTCATTAGCAGAGAGCGCACAGAAGAAAATGTCACTTTCAGATGATGAGATGAGCACATATCTCTCAACATTGACAACCAACATTGGCACCGTAAATTCCTATGAGAATGGAACAGATACATTAGGAGATGACAGTAATTACACCAGAGAAAAAGTGATTGCCAATATCCAGTCGGCATATAGAACTGGTGGATCAACTGCGGTTACAGCGGAGGTAAACAAATACGCACAGATTATCAGTGATAATAAAACAGCAATGACTGACAGCCAGAAAATCATGGATGATAATCAGGTGCTTGCAGATATTGCAGCTATGGAAGACGGAGATGAGAAGACAAAAGCCATTGAGTCTTTCGTAAGCCAGGTAAAAACTGTTCAAGACATTACAACCAATCCGAGCGTTGAATACAACATAGATGCAAAGAAAATCGACGGCTGCGATTCTAAGATTACATTAAATGGAATCGAGTATATAGGAAGCTCCAATTCCTTCTCAATCAATGGATTAAACATTACGGCACAGGTTGTAACTGGTGATGGAGATGCGAATGCGATCAGCATTACAACAGCCACCGATACACAGGGTATCTACGATAAGATTAAAGACTTCTTATCCCAGTACAACAGCCTGATCAATGAGATCACATCTCTGTACAATGCAGATTCCGCAAAAGGCTATGAGCCTCTGACAGATGATGAAAAAGATGCAATGTCTGACACAGAAGTAGAGAAGTGGGAGCAGAAGATTAAAGATTCTCTGTTGAGACGAGATGATAATCTGGAAAGCCTTATGAGTGCTATGACTTCTGCAATGAGCGGAGCGGTTGAGGTAAACGGAAAGAAAATGTATTTGTCCAATTTTGGAATCAAGACATTAGGATATCTGAATGCACCGGCAAATCAGCAGAATGCTTATCATATTGATGGCGATGAAGATGATGCTAATTCTTCCGGTAATGCAGATAAGCTGATGACTGCAATCACCAATGATCCGGATACAGTGATCAATTTCATGCAGGGACTGGCAGATAACTTATATAAGTCAGTTCATACCAAAATGCAGTCCTCACCCTTGAGCAGTATTTTGGTATGAACTGACTTATATAAGTCAGTTCATA
>ERZ827452.2908-NODE-2908-length-11793-cov-3.016016_pt1 | contig 11793 bp, 10 predicted proteins | sample MGYA00519866_ERZ827452 | MGnify/ENA primary metagenome ERZ827452 (study PRJEB31778, sample SAMEA3449307) | human gut metagenome | biome: human gut; feature: human-associated habitat; material: faeces | place: United Kingdom | collected 2010/2012 ... | reverse complement strand
TGTAAAGCGGTTTGACCGAAGAAAGACGGATGGGCATATCGAGCGGCGGCACATGTTGACTGCGGCGGCGATTCTCGAAGTGGATTGGCGCACTGCCGCGATGGACTATCATACGCTGATGAAACTGACGAAGATTCTTTCTTTGGATAATCGGGAAGATTTGGAGCAGATGTACAGACGGATGTGTTTCAATGTCTTTGCGCATAATCGCGATGACCATGCGAAGAATTTCAGCTGGATCTATGACGAACAGATGGATTGCTGGCATCCGTCGCCGACGTATGATTTGACGTGGAGCACGACCTACTTCGGAGAGCATAGCACGACGGTGGATGGAAACGGCAGGAATCCGGGGATGAAAGAACTGCTGGCAGTTGGAAAAGCGGCGGGAATGAACGCGAAGAACTGCAAAATGATTGCTGAGGAGATTCGGGAAAAGACGCGGACGCTTGAAGCGACATACCGGGGCTGGAAATCGTAGAATCTGCGTTTCAGTGAAAATGGATGACAGAAATGTGAATTGCTTTGAAACGATAACAGTATAGACGAGAGAGCGCGGCTTGAAAAGGCTGCGCTTTTTGCATATTGAGAAGGAAAACGAAAAAATGATGCTATGGTTGAGAGCGATTTTTCGAAAAGAAAACGAGCTACGAATTGCGATTTATTGATTTATATCCGACAAAAACGAAAAAAGGTGTAAATATGAGAAAATTTTTACGTCTATATAAGTGAGAAAGTTTAGATGAAAAGGTTGTGATTCCAGTGGATTAAGAAGGCATAAAAAAGTTTACGGAAATAGAGTCAGGCGAGGCTTGTACAGTTGGAATAAAGGAGCGGAACAACTTACCCATTATTTAAGGAGAGAGAACATGTTTAAGAAAATTCCTGCCTTAATGTTACTTTGCGCCATACCGTGGATAATAGGCATGACTAAACCGGTACGCGCGGAATACATCGGAATAAATGAACTCCAAACAGAAGCAAATATCGAGTGGAAAAAAGAATACGTTGACCGATATGGAAGGACAGTTAGCGTAGATGTAACGCCAATCATTCCTCAAGTAGATAAAGTGCCGATTCAGATTATGGAAAATCAGATTCTACCTGTAGAAAATGTCTTGAACATTTATCCTCAATCAATGGTACAGGAAGAAAAAAGAGAGGAAGATAATGTTATTATAATGAATTATCTGAATCAGGACAAAAATGAACGAGGCGCTGTATATATTTGTCAGAACGATGGAAATCTGGTTTTATTCGAATACGATGATCTGAATACAAAAATTAAAAAAACAACAACAAAATTGGAAAGCTTCAGCGGAATTCAATATTGTTCAAACGAAGTCGAGCGGTTGTATCCATATTTTGACGGATATGATTTTACAGTTCAAGATAGTATAGATTGTGCCAATCAAGAACTCGGAAAATTTTTCCCAGATTATAACTTGGATTTAGATATAATGTGGGTGACGATTGTACCCAATACACGTCCATGCTATGTCTGCACATTGAGGCAAAAGATTGATGGAATTCCTATTTTAATGGGTGCCGGAGATATAGCAAGAGGGACAAATGAAAAAGAAATGGGATTCAAATTCCCGAAAAGCTGGAAAACAAAAGGAGAAGAATATTGGGGAGGTTTTATACGTTCGCTATGGGATTTTATTGCGTATGTTGATGGTGGATATCAAATACAATTTCGACCGCTGAAAAAAGTTGTTTCGCTAGTCGATGATGTGCCATTGTGTACGTTCGATGAGGTTATATCAAGCGTTGAAAAACAAATTGAACACGGAAATATCCGCAATGTTTATGAGATGAGATTTGGATATTGCTGTTATCTTGATGAAAACGAACAAATCGTATTATATCCTGTATGGCAAATCGAGTGCGACTATTTCTTTAATCCGAAAGAAGAACAAAAGCATTATGCAGAAATGGAAGATGGGCAAGTAACGCTGGGACTGGATTATCATACGATGATTGTAAATGCTCAGACAGGCGAGTTCATGAATCCGGCTGATTTGAAAGATAATCTGTTAAAATGTCCCGATATCATTACTTGGAACGACATTACGAGATGAGAAAACACAGAATGAGGAGCTGTGGCAGCGGTGTTCTGCCAGTTCCTTTTTCATCGGCTGCATAAATCGTCAGCCTGTTCAGACAAAAAGGCAGCATAGGCAAAACGAATCAGGTTGGCGGTCTTTCTGCATATAATTACATCTGGGTATATGCAGAAACATGGGCCTCTTTTTCGGTTACTGCACATATCTCCGCAAAAACATGTGCAGAAAGCATCGAAGATATCAATAGTTTTTACTGTTATTTAAGAAAAACTTTCCGATTTCAATGACTTTTTCGACACATCCCATGCTGACAGCATGGACTATCGAATTATGATAAACCTGAAAGGATCATTCTGATCGTGAGATAAGAGAATTCAATCTCAGCAACTTGGGGACGCTCCGACAACGAGCGTCCTTTTTGTATTCATCGGAAAGGAGAAAACATGAATACGCAAATTATCAGTCTGTCGAATCAGAAGGGCGGCGTAGGAAAGACGACGACCTGCGCCAATTTGGGTATTGGTTTGGCAAGAGAAGGAAAGCGCGTGCTGCTGGTGGACTGCGATCCGCAAGCCAGTCTGACACTCAGTTTGGGATGGAGGAAGCCGGAAACCCTGCCGGTGACGCTGGCTACGCTCATGGGCAGAGTTCTTCAGGAACAGCCCGTTCATGCCGAAGAAGCGATTCTGCATCATGCGGAAGGGGTGGACTTGATTCCCGGCAGCATTGCCTTATCCGGCGTGGAAGCGTCGTTGGATACGCGGCAGAATGTGCTGAAAAGGGTGCTGGACGATTGCAGAAAGAACTACTCCCATGTGCTGCTGGATTGTATGCCGTCGCTGGGCATGATGACGATCAACGCACTGGCGGCGGCAGACAGCGTGCTGATTCCGACCATACCGCATTATTTGTCGGTGGATGGACTGGGCAAGCTGATGGAAAGCATCGGCAGGATGCGCCGGGGATTGAACAGGGGGCTGCGGGTTGAAGGGATTCTCATTACAATGGCAAGCCGCACGACGTATGCCCGTGAAATCAGCGAATTGCTTCGGACGCAGTACGGAAAAAAGATTAAGGTGTTTGATACCGTAATTCCGCACTCCATCAGAGCGGCGGAGTGCAGTGCTGAAGGGAAAAGCATCTTCGCGTATGATCCGAAGGGCAAGGTCGCGCAGGCGTACAACGCGCTGACGAAAGAGGTGATTCAACATGAAAAGCAGCGCCAGAAACATCGAGCTGAAATCGGTCGATGACCTTTTTGCGACGGAAGAAAGCAGAGCGGATGCCCAGCGGGAAAAGGTGCAGGAAATCCCGTTGGGTGAGCTGCATCCGTTCAGAAATCATCCCTTCAAGGTTAAGGACGATGCGGCGATGCAGGACACAGTGGACAGTGTGCGTGAGTATGGCGTACTTGTCCCCGCGATTGCACGTCCTGACCCAAACGGCGGCTACGAGCTGATTGCGGGACACAGGCGGCATCATGCGTCCGAGCTGGCGGGAAAGGAAACCATGCCGGTCATCATTCGTGACCTCGACGACGACGCTGCCACGATTATCATGGTGGACAGCAATTTGCAGCGTGAGGAGCTGCTGCCGAGTGAACGGGCTTTTGCCTATAAAATGAAGCTCGAAGCACTCAAACATCAAGGAAAAAAGACTTTAGACCAACTTGGACCAAAGTGGAGTACACAGGAAATAGGAAAAGCTGGAAATGACAGCATGTCGCAAGTCAAGCGTTTCATTCGATTGACCGAGCTGATTCCCAACCTGCTGGACATGGTGGATGAACGCAAAATTGCATTTAACCCTGCGGTCGAGCTGTCCTATTTAAAGAAAGAAGAACAAACCCTTCTGCTTGAGGCGATGGACAGCGAACAGGCAACGCCGTCGCTTTCTCAGGCACAACGATTAAAGAAATTCAGCCAGCAGAAGATGCTTTCCCTTGATGTGATGCGGGCAGTTATGAGCGAAGAAAAGAAAACCGACCTTGATCGGGTGACGCTGAAAAACGAAACGCTGCGCAGGTATTTTCCGAAATCCTACACGCCAAAGCAAATGGAAGATACCATCATCAAGCTGCTGGAAGGCTGGTATAAAAAGCGGCAGCTTTCGCAGGAACGGTGATGAATCATAAGTGCTTGCGAAATCATAAGCGACGTGATAAAATAAACTTGAAATAGAGCATGGACGAATGAATAATGGCTCAAAGGAGAGGAAAAAAACATGTCCATTCAGGATACGGCAACCAAACAGTATGTTTCGGAAGTGGAAGTGTTTGCAGATGCCTTTAACTATCTGATTTATGATGGCGAACAGGTGATTAAGCCGGAACAGCTGACCGATATGGATACAACACAGTATGTGATTCCATATCATGAGGATGAGAAAGGCAAGCCGGAAGCGGCGCAGAAATACCGCGATACGCTTAAAACGCTGGCGGTTAAAACGGATGATCGGTACACCTATCTCGTGCTGGGAATAGAGAATCAGAGCCATGTGCATTATGCCATGCCGGTTCGCAACATGCTATACGATGCCATGCAGCTCGAAAAGCAGGTGCGTGATCTGGCAAGCCAGCATCGTAAGGAAGGAAAAAATGGTACATCGGAAGAATATCTTTCTGGTATGAAGAAAGAAGATCGGCTGTCCCCTGTGATTACGCTGGTCATTAACTTTGGCGGAAAGAAATGGGATGCGCCGCTCAGCCTGCGCGAGATGTATGGCGAGCAACCCGAAAAAGTCCTTCCGTTTATTCAGGACTATCGGGTTTTCATGATTGACCCGATGGAGATGAGCGACAATGACCTTCAGAAGCTGAACAGCAGTCTGCGTGAAGTGCTGGCGTATATTAAATACCAGCGGGATAAGGCACGGATGGAAAAACTGCTGAATGAGGATTCAAAGTTCAGTTGTCTGGAAACAAATGCGGCACTGGTTATCAATGCTATGACGAACGCGGGAATTGCGATTGACCCGAATAAGGAGGTTGTAAATATGTGTGAAGCGATTCGACAAATGGTTGATGAAGGAATCATGCTGGGCGAGAAGCGCGGCGAAGAACGTGGCGAGAAGCGCGGCGAAATGCAGAAGACACTCGCTATTGCTCGTCGTATGCTTGAAAAAAACTACCCCATAGAGCAGGTTGTTGATCTAACGATGCTGACAAAGCAGGAAGTTGAAGAATTGAGCAGAACGATCAAGTCGTGAAATGTAATGATAATTAAGTGAATATGAAAAACTGCTCGCCGAAAAAAGCGGGCAGTTTTACGTTTCTATGAAGGTAAACAAGCCTTAGATCATCCAAATCGGAATAATATAGTTTTCTTTATCGATGGCACCAAGAGCGGGCTTCATGCAAAGGATAGCCCCTTTTCCGCGAGGAGTGGAAGCCTTATCGAGCAGAGAAAACACTTTTGTCAGTTCGCTGCCGGGATTGGCAGTTTTTTTGATTTCAAGAGGATTTAGGATAGAAGAAGTATTTTTCGTTTAGACATCAAATTCACCACTCATATACAGCTTTTCGAGGTTGTGCCCAGCACGGAGTTCACGCTTTGTTGCATTAGCAAATGATGTGAGTTTACCGTCTGAAAGAATGAAATAGCAGTCTGGACGCATAATGCGATTAGAAAGCAGATTGGTGTTGTGTGAAGTAAGAATTGCCTGACAGTGCGGCATTTTCTCAATCAATTTGACAATGGTTTCAGATAGTTCGTAGTGATAATAGGCATCGAATTCATCAATAAACATAAGGGAAATATCCGGGCAAGTTTCAGTAAAGTAGAAATAGGTGTAAAGAGCGCGTGTTCCACTTGATGCAGCCTTAAAAAACGGAAGAGGGGAAGGCGTATCAAAATAAAGTTTTTTCTTTCCTTCCGGTGTGTTTTTTGCGACGAGATTTTCTTCTACACCGGCAGCGTGTAGAAAATCTTCAAGTTTCTTAATACGGTCTCCTTCAAAAATAAAGTCATAATAATCAGAACTTCTTGATTTATAGCCAATGTAGCGATTTTCGTCGAGAGAACGAAACCGGAGCATGTGAGAAATAAAAGACATCATCTGATAAAGAGGATGATTGTCTGGCAAAGCAGAGTTTGTGATGGCATATTTGAGCAGTGAATCGTTGCCTCTGAAGTTCAGGTTGAGAGTAGGAATTAGCTTTTCGAGTCCGGATAAAGTTCCCTGTTTCTCAGCATAATTGTATTCAAATAGCAGATCATCATTAAGAATAACACGTTCATATACCAAGTCTTGATTGCCGTTTTTACGGTATAGGTAATCAATTTGATAAGGAGTGAAAACAAAAACATATCGGAATTCAGCAAATTCGAGTTTTGATTCGGAATTGAGATAAAAGCTGTATAACCCGGGTATGACATTGTTTGTAGTCATGTGGGAGACGATGTCAAATAAGGCAAGCCCAAGGTTGGATTTGCCAGAAGCGTTTTTTCCGTATACAATCAGTTTTTGAAGAAGATTGTTACAGATACAGTTTTCGTTGAACTGATAATTCTTAACATCGGAAAAGTCAATTCGAATAGGAGAAAGAAAATTTTTAAAGCCTGATACTTCAAAGAGTTTCAGCATGTATAATCACCCTTTCAAGAACATTCTAAACGAGATAAATCTGAGCGTCAATAGGAGTCCGTAAAAAAATTACGGATATTTCAATAAAAGTATAGGCAGAAGCAAGATGAACTATGCGGCGTTTTTGCGAAGGGAGGTGAAACGAAATGACCGTAGTCTTTCGAGTTGTCAAAACCAAAAACTACACGATGATGTCCAATCAGCATTTGAAGGATAAACGCCTGACGCTCAAAGCAAAAGGGCTGATGTCGGTGATGCTGTCCCTGCCGGAGAACTGGGATTATACGCTGCGAGGGCTGTCGGCAATCAGCAAAGAGGGCGTGGACGCGATCAGCGAAGCCGTCAAGGAGTTGGAGCGTTCGGGCTATGTGATCCGAAATCGAAAACGGGACGAGCGCGGACGGCTGAGCGGGACAGAGTACCTGATCTACGAGGACTGCCACATGAACAGCCAGCCTGCGCAGGACGCACCTGAGCCGGAAAAACCAAAACGGGAAAATCCAAGACTGGAGAATCCGGTTCAGGAAAAGCCTGTGCAGGAGAATCCAAAGCAGGAAAAACCTGAACAGGAAAATCCCGCACAATTAAATACGAATAGATCAAACACGAATTCAGAAAAAACGTATCCACCAAATACTCAGGGAGAAAATCCTTATCCATCAATCCATCTCAGGGAAAGGCAGGAAGATGTTGCGGCGATTCGGGACAGCGTGCGGTCGCAGATCGGGTATGACTGCCTTGTCACGTCGTATAACCGGGATCGGATGGATGAGATCGTCGAGCTGATGATGGAAATCCTCTGCACCGGCAGGGAAACAATCACGATTTCCGGGGCGGAGTATCCCGCCGAGCTGGTCAGAGAGCGGATGCGCAAGATCAACAGTATGCACATCGAGTACATCTTCGGCTGTCTTGAGCAAAACGCGAGCCGCGTCCGCAACATCAAGAAATATCTGCTGACCACGCTGTTCAACGCGCCCGCGACGATGGGCAACTATTACGACGCTCAGGTGCGATACGACCGGCGAAAGCGGGAGGAAGATTATGAAAACTGGCTCGATGAGCTTTAGAAGGGAGTGGTGTCCATGAAAAACTATTTTCAATTCGCCTGTGAACTCGAACCCATTGACCGATTTCCCGGCTGCATGAGCAAAGACGACCTGCTTGAGAACCTGCTGCGGCAGGATACGCAAGCAGGTTTTCTTTTGCCCGAAAAGCGGACGGAAACTGCGCTTCGGGTGATGCAGCTGGAGCAGGAAGCCGAGCAGCGGACGTGCGAGATCAGCGGCGGCTGGTTTCCCAGACGGGTGCTGTTCTTCGCCGTGCCGCCGGTGGACGGAAAAGCCTGCCAGCTCTGCGCGTTGACGCAGATTGAATCCGGCAGGTGTTACCTGTTTACGCCGGACTGTACCCCGATTCTGGTCTACGCCATACAGGGCAGAAAGCTGTACTGCCTGTGAGAAGGGAGGAACATCATGAAGCAAAAACATGCGGATTCGCCCTCAGCTTTTCTTGCGGCGGCAATGGCTGTGACGGGCGCGGCAATGCTGCTCTGCCCGCTCATCGGGCAGAACACGGAAATGAATCGGAGCGCGGCAGAATATGACGACCTGCGCGTTCAGCTCAAAAGCGAGGAACCGGCGCAGGCAACGGACGCGCCTGCACAGGATAAAAGTGTCTTGCGCGTACTGCTTGGGTTGCCAAGCGCAACGCAAGAACCGCTTGAACTGCCCAAAACAGATGAATCCCCGCCTGAAATCGACATCGGGACAGGCGCAGACCTTGCGGCGTGTCTGGCACAGAACGACGATTTCATCGCGTGGATTAGGATTCCCGGCACGAACGTGGATTATCCCGTCGTCTGGACGGACGACGCCGAGTATTACCTGCATCACACGTTCACAGGAAAGCAGGGCGAGGCGGGAACGCTGTTTTCACTGATGAAAACGGATTACAGCATCCCCAGCCGCAATATCGCTATTTATGGGCATCATCTCAAATCCACCGGCGAGAAGATGTTCACGTCGCTCATGCGGTACAAGGATGCGGATTACTATGTCGGACACGAAACCGTGCTGCTCGATACGCTGTATGAAAGCGGATCATACCGCATTTTCGCCGTGCTGAATTTTCACAGCGGCGAGTGGGACGCTTCACAGGCGGATTTTGAAAGCGACGCGGCATTTCTGGAATTTATCCGGTACGCCCGGCGGAACGCACTGTACGACACGGGCGTGACGGTCGGCGCGGAGGATTCCATTCTCACGCTGATAACATGTGACCGAAGCTATGGCGGCAAAGCGGGACGGCTTGCAGTCGTGGCTGTACTTGAAAAAAGCAGGAGGAACTTATGAAACACAAAATCAAACGTCTTTTGTCTTTGCTGCTGTCGCTGACGATGCTGACGGCGGCTTTGCCTACGTCGATATGGGCGGAAGAAACGGGGGTTGCCCAAGCAACAGGCGCGGAAGCAGAGCTTTCGAACGAGCCGGAAGAAACAGCCGAGCCGGAACCGCCGACTGAATTACCGGAAGCAACAGACGAGCCGGAGTTTCCAAGCGAGCCGACGAAACTGCCGTCGGAAATCGAAACGCCGGAGGGCATGGCAGAGCCGACTCCGCAAGTTACCGAAGACCCCCTGCCAACGCCCGAACCTGAAGCAGCATATCAGGCGGGCGTGTTCGTTCTCGTCACGGAAAATACGCGCGTGTTTTCGGATGTGGATGAAACGGCGGACGAGGCAGACGGCGAGTTGTACGATGGCAGTTTTGTCCGCACCGCAAACGTCCGGGTGGAAGAAGTCCGGCAGGACGGCATGGGGCGAACATGGCTGCTGGTGCGCTATCTGTACGGCGAGGAAGAACCTGATGGAGAGATGGCGTGGACGGACACGGCGACAGTCTGGGTGATGGCGGAGGAAACCCAGCCGTCCGATGCGGCAGATTATGACGTGACGGCTTATGCCTTCCCGTTTACGCCGGTGGAGCTGTACGCGGCGAATAACCCGCCGAGATTGCAGACGCTCAGCGGCAACACGGGCGAGTTTTACGCGGGGCAGACGGTATACGCCTATTCCGTGCATGACGATGTGCAGATTGCGTCGCTCAAGAATTACGGCGCGATTTACGCAACCCAGCACTACATCAACGAGCATGTGGTCTACTGTCTTGAGCATACGATGAACAGCCCCGGCATCAGGAACAACCCGGACGGTCCGTATCATGTGGTTGATCTGACGCAGTACGGGCAGACGCAGGGTTACTCCGGCATCATATACAGCGAAAAGACGATGCACGCCATCGGCTGGGTACTGCGGCACACGTTTCCCTTCATGGGGATTGACCGGTATGAGGATGAATGCCTTGAATGGTCGAGAGCGGCGGGGCAGTTTGCCATCCGCGAGGTCATCAAACAGCTGGAAGGTTCACAGTATGTCCGCGATTATTGGCGTATGGATGATTTTTACCGCGCAACAGGTCAAGCGCCCAAGGAATATCTCGAATATGCACGTTGGCTGGCGGCAAACGCCCTGACCTATGCGCAAATGACCGGCGAAATCACGGTGTCGAATGTGTCCGTATCCGTCGCCAACGGCGTATGCACCGGTACGGCGACGCTGACCACGGACGCGCCGCGCATCCGCATCCGCCGCTCGGTCGGAACGATTACCGGCTATACGGGCGGCGAGGACGGCACATACGTCTATCTGAACAGCGGCGACACCATTACCGTTTCCCAAGCAGGAAGCGGTTTTTCTTTTACCGCGGAATCCGTTTCGACGGAGGAGCTGGAAGCCAATTTTCTGGTCGCCGTGCCGGATGCGAATGTGCAGAAGGTCGTCATTCCGCAGCGGGGATCGCCGTATCCGCTCAAGTCCACGGAAATCCGCTTTGATATGCCGAACGGCGCACTGGTCGTGACTAAGACGGATGCGGCAAGACCAAGGCACTGCCCTACGGCATCTATGTGCTGGAGCAAACGAAGGGCAAAGAGGGCTATGAAATCAAAGGCGCGATTGAGTTTGAAATCGACGGGACGGAGGATATCCAGAACCCGCCGCCGCTGACACTCAGCGACCGACCGATTCTCTACCGCCTGCGTATCCTCAAGACGGATCGCGAAACGGGCAAGACCGTCACGCTGGCGCATACGTCGTTTAAGCTCAAGGACGCAAACGGCGAAACGGTGCGCCAGACGGTGCATTATCCGACCGAAAAGGAGATCGACACGTTCACCACGGATGAAACGGGCGGCGTGACCCTGCCGGAAACGCTCAGGTGGGGCTTGTACTACATCGAGGAGATTTCCGCGCCGGAAGGATACCTGATTCAGACGGAATCTCTGCCCGTGATGATCGGGCATGACGGCGACGAACCCGGGCAGACGTATGAACTGAACATCGAAATGCAGGATGAGCCGGTCAAGGGGCAGATTCTCGTGAAAAAGACCGGCGATATGCTCGTCGGCTTTGAAACCGTGGACGCATACGGCTATGCGGTGCAGAAGCCGGTCTATGAACAGCGGAATCTGGTAGGTGCGGTCTTTGAACTGCGTGCCGCAGAGGAGATCGTCGGCAGGGACGGAACGGCGTGGTACGCCGAGGGCGAGCTGGTCGATACGATCATCACGACGGCGGGAGGCGAGGATGCGTCCAAACTTCTGCCGCTGGGCAGATATACGCTGACCGAGGTCAAAGCGCCGGAAGGATACGCGCCGGATGATGCGCCGCGCGAAATCGAACTGGCGTATGCGGACGATCAGACCCCGCTGGTGCAGATCCGCGTGGAGGTTGGCAATACCTATCTTCCCGCCGCTATTACGCTGCACAAGGAAGCCGAAGTCATTCGCACGACGGAAGCAAACGGTGAAGTGCTGCGGACGCTGCACAGCGAGCCGGGCGAAGGCTTTGTGTTCGGGCTGTTCAGCGAGCGGGATATCCATGAAAACGGCGTGACCCTGCTGGCAGATACGCTTGTGGCTGTCGGCACGACTGATGAAAACGGCAGGCTGACGTTTGACGGCACATTTCCGCATGGCGACTACTATGTGCGCGAGCTGCAAGCCAAGACAGGCTGGAAGCTCAATCCAAACCGTTTCCCGATTACGCTTGAGCCGGGCGGCGGCACGGTGATCCGCGTCG
>ERZ827452.2906-NODE-2906-length-11807-cov-4.331773_pt1 | contig 11807 bp, 9 predicted proteins | sample MGYA00519866_ERZ827452 | MGnify/ENA primary metagenome ERZ827452 (study PRJEB31778, sample SAMEA3449307) | human gut metagenome | biome: human gut; feature: human-associated habitat; material: faeces | place: United Kingdom | collected 2010/2012 ... | reverse complement strand
CGCGGGTCCTTCGGAATCACCTGGGTCGGCACAATATGATTGGTCTTTCCGTCCGGATCCGGTGCGTACGATGGTTCATTTCCTTCGATATCTACTTTTCCCACAACAAACTGGTTCGTCACAGAATCCTTATCCGTCAGATACGCCAGTGTTCCGCCCGCTGCCAGGGCTCCTGTCAGAAGCAGTGATGCTGCCCAGAATACGATTTTCCGCTGTTTTTTCATAGATCAATTCCTCCTGTTTTCCTAAATAATTTTGCTAATTCTTTTTATAACTTGTTTTCCTGCATGATTTTTCTACCGTGCCAAAGCTGCCGGATTGTAAAAAGCATCACCGCTCCCACGGCCAGAAAAAAGAGTGTTCCTCTCTGCCGGAGCCAGATGATACCAAAGCCAAGCCAGGGAAGAGCTACGATCACATTCCCGATCACCTGTTTTTCCAAAACGATGCCTGCATCTTCCTCCGCGTTGGCATCCCCCTTAGTACAGTATCCTTCCTCGCTCTTTTCCACGATCCGGTGTGTCACCACCATATTTCCTCTCCGGTAGGTAATCACATCCCCCGGATTCCATTCCTTCTTCCGTCCATCCACAACCACAACAGATCCCGTCGGGATCTCCGGTTCCATGGACCCGGACAGTACGACATAGGCGCAGAAATACTGCATCAGATACCATCCCGCCGCCAGAAAAAGGAAGGAAAGAAAGCCCTGCAGCCCCAGTTTTCCTTTTGCTTTCATTTGCTCCCTTCCGTCGATGCGGATATCCAGACTGTCATTTTTGCACGCAAAAAACAGAGGATAGCATTTACCCTCTGTCTCAGAATATCCCTGTTTCATTTTCTCTAAAGTTCTTGTAAAAGTGATTTAAACTTACCATAGTCCGGGCGAAAGCGCAAGCATTGTCTGCCCGTTTAATTCTAAATTTTTTCTAAAGCCTGAAACGCAGAAAATTTTCAGAACTTTTCCCGGAGCTTTTTTTCTCCAAACGCAAGCCGCTTTTCCAGCTCCTGCCCATTTTCTGCCCCAAGGATTTTTCGCATTACACTCTCTTCTTCCCGGATTCCTTTTCCGTGAAGTACGCCGTATGCGCCGGCATCACTTCCCGCCGCAAGCACAACGTCCTTTTCAAATGCGAGCTGCAGACCTTTTTTCTGCGTCTCAAAAATCCACGCCAGCGTTTCAGCCGGATATCTGCCGTTCTCCAGAAGATTCGAAACCGTCACAATTGTCGGCACCCAGATTGTTGCATGCTCTGCCATACAGCAGATGCTCTCTTCATTCTGAAAGTTCCCGTGTTCAACCGAGTCCACGCCTGCCTCTGCCGCATCCATCACAGCCTGTGCGCCGTTCACATGCGCCATCACAGAAAGCCCCGCATCATGCGCCGCAGCTGTCATTGCAAAAACCTCTTCCCTGGAAAGCGGCTCACTGGTCACATGCCCCTTTGTCGCGAAATCCAGGATTCCCGTCGTCATGATCTTGATAAAATCTCCGCCCGCACGGCGTACTTCACGCACAAGCGCACAATACTCTTTCCAGTCTGAAAATGCGCGTCCGACAATTTTTCCATAACGGCCCGCCCTGTGAATCGCAAAAACCGGTGTGCGGTATGTGATCCCGTACTCCGGCGCAAGGCTCCGTGCAAGAACACCCGCCCCGTACGGATCCCCGCCGTCACGCACATAGGAAATCCCTGCCTTCTGATACGCCGCCAGATGTTCCCGGATCAGATCCTCCCGCGGGCCGTTTTCATGCGCTGCCGCCGCCTTTTTGTAATCCACACCGTCCATAAAAATATGGGCATGGCATTCTGCTGTCACCATTTTTGTTTACCGCCTTATCTCCGATTCCACCACAGCTTCTCTACGGCCCATTTTCCAGTTCTGCTCCGAGAGATACAGATGATATCCACAGCCGTTTTCTACTCGCCAGTCATAGTAACTCTTCTGTGGCACGCCGTACTGCTCAAGGATACTCATGATCGTGCCTCCGTGCACCACCATCGCCACGTTGCGGTAATGGCGGCGGATACACGTATCCACCATCTTGTCAAAGCCGGCGATGCAGCGGTCCTTGAACTGCTGCGGGCTCTCACCGCCCGGAAAGGCAAGCGTCGCCATGGAATCAATCCACTCCTGGTATTTCGGATTATCTTTTAATTCCTGATAATTTTTGTTCTCAAACTCACCAAAATTGCACTCTGCAAATTCCGGGATTTTGACCTGTTTGGCGTACGGATACAGAACGTCTGCCGTTTCCAGACACCGTTTCAGCGGGCTGACGAACAGAAGCTCAACGGTATCCATCGTCCGCTGTTCCAGCTCTTTTTTCCCTTCCTCACACAGTGGTTCATCCGTCACGCCGATATACCGTCCTAATGTATTGCCATAGGTTTTTCCATGGCGGATCATTGCAATTTTAATCATGTTTTTCCTCACCTTTCAGCAGGATTCCGATTCCGCACACCACACGGGTTACCGAATCAGCCTTTGCTGCCAGCTCCGTACAGATGCGCCCCGTCTTTTCCCGCCATTTCCGGTCGAAGGGTTCGATCGGAACCACTCCGTAACCGAGTTCATTCGTAACAATGCAGATTTCCGGATTTTTCTGCAGCAGTTCTTCCAGTTCCGCTTCCGGTGCAGTCCCGGTCTCCTCTTCCAGAAGGAGCCATCTGCGGACCAGTTCCTGAAAATCATATACGCCGGAACATGCCGACAGCTCCTCTTTCGAAACTGCTGCCCCATCGGCCCATCCTGTTTCTTTTCCGGTCATCTTTTTTGCAAAGTCAAGCTTTCCCTGAAAAGCCCCTCCAATTACTAATTTCATTTCCAGTTCTCCATTCCAAGAGAAAGTACCACAAGAGACAGGAGCTGTGCCAGCTCACAGAGCGAAAGGAAATAGCCTGCGAGATCTCCTGTAATTCCTCCAAAATACTTACTGCTTTTCCATTTATAATAACAGAATACCAGTGCCGATACAACCAGTACATCCAGTGCCGCCCAGACGCAGAATGAAGCTGAGAGCACCGTCACGGCAAAAATCGTCACAACAAGCACCGCCGCCGTTCTTTTTTTCTCTGCGCTCATGCCAAACGCTGCCGCTGTTCCTTTCGGATTGGCATTTGGAAAAAACGCGATCGAAAGACCGCTGAACGATCTCGAAACTGCGAAGCCAAATGCATACGCCGGAAAAATCTTCCAGACAAGTTCTCCGGCTGCGCCCGCGTACAGTACAAAATACAGACATCCCATAATAATCGCAAATGCTCCGGCGTGCGGGTCTTTTAAGATTTCCAGTCGGCGCTGTTTTTCTCTCCAGGAACTTAACGCATCCATCGTATCCAGATAGCCGTCGAGGTGAATGCCGCCCGTCACCAGAACCGGAACTGCCGTCAGCACTGCAGCCCGCAGCATGCTTCCCGCGCCAATCTGCTGCAGCAGCCAGAAAAGCACCGCCGAAACTGCACCGACAGCCAGTCCGACCCACGGAAAGAAACACAACGCATATTTCATGTTCTCTTTTTCCCAGTCTGCCGGCGGCATCGGGATTTTCGAGTACATGGCAAACGCCACTTTAAAGTTATTCCATATCGTTTTCATCTTATTCTCTTTTTATTCTGACGGGAATCCCATACACAACCTCGGTCACACAGTCCGCCATCTCTGCCAGACGTACATTAATGTTTCCCAGGATCCGCTGGTATTCCATCGTCTCCTCCTCATATCGGTATCCGTCCGAAAAAATTTCATTCGTCACCAGAACCAGATTCCGCGCCTGATGGGCCAGACGGGAAACGCCCGCAAGAATTTCCTCCTCCGCCCGCGCTTTTCCCGCCCCGGATGGATCAAATATTTCATTTGCCGTGAGATTCGACATACATTCGAGCAGCACATCGCTTCCCGGTTCCAGCTCCACTTCTTTTAAATTCGTATAACACTCAATCGTCGAAAACTTCTTTGCCGCGCGCATCTTCCGGTGGCGTGCAATACGCGCCTGCCCTTCCGCACCGAATGGCTGCATCGTTGCGATATAAACCCTCCGTGTTCCGCCAAAATCCAGAATACACTGCTCCGCATACGCCGATTTTCCGCTGCCGCTGCCGCCTGTAACCAGATGTATCATCGTTTCACCTGCCTTTTTTAAGTCAGCGGCACATACGTTTCGATCTGTGCCTCGTCAAATGTCGCCATGCCGCGGTATACGGCATTTGCCTGATCCAGAATCGGGAAAAGCATGATGGCGCCCGTTCCCTCGCCCAGACACATATCGCAGTGCAGGAAGGCTTCTTTTCCAAGCTCTGCAAGCAGCAGATGCGCCGCCGGCTCCTTCGATACGTGCGAAGCGATCATATAGTCCTTTGCAAACGGTGCAATCCGTGCAGCAAGAAGCGCTGCCACACAGGAAATAAAGCCGTCCATCACAACCGGAACGCCATGTGCAGCCCCTGCAAGAAAGACACCCGCCATGCCGGCAATGTCAAAACCGCCGACCTTTGCCAGCACATCGATGGGATCGGACGGATCCGGCTGATTGATGGCAATTGCTTTTTCAATCGCTGCAATTTTCCGCGCAAGACCTTCACTCGAAAGCCCGGCGCCCCGTCCCGTCAGTTCCGGAACCGGCTGATTCAGGAAAACGGCTGCCATTGCACTGCTCGTCGTCGTATTTCCAATGCCCATCTCACCGGTTGCCATCAGCTGATAGCCCGCCGCAATTCTTTCTTCCGCCACGGCGATTCCTGTTTCAAGCGCACGAACGGCCTCTTCCCTTGTCATCGCCGGACCTTTTGCCATATTTTTTGTTCCATACGCAACTTTATACCGCGGAACCTTCGTATCGCGCGCCATTCCGATATCAATCGGAAACAGATCCGCATGCGCACCGCGGCAGAGAATGGCTGCTGTCGCCTTCTCCTGCAGAAAATTTTCCGCAACTGTCGCTGTCACTTCCTGACCGCTCTGCGTCACGTTTTCTTCCACAACGCCATTGTCCGCACAGAACGTCAGAAGTGCTCTTTTTTCAATCGAAATCTCCTCTTTTCCGGTGATTCCGGCAATCTGGATGAGCACGTCCTCCAGCTTTCCGAGGCTGTGGAGCGGCTTTGCAATGCCGTCCCAGTGAGCCTTGGCACGATCCATCGCCTCTTTCGAAAGCGGATGGATCTGTTCGATTGTTTCCTGTAATGTCATCTTTTGTTCGCCCCTTCTTTCGATATGACGTCCGATCAGCTCTGTTTTTTCACCCAGTTCACAAAGAAAATATGGGAATCTTCCCGCGCTGTTCCGCTGGAAGTTGTCCATTTATAGGTGTATGTATATGTCACACATTTTTCTTTATCCATATTCAGATTTTTAAATGCTTTCGGAGTCATGAAATATAGATAATCAAAATCATCTCTCGTATCGCCAAAGCCCGGGATCACACGCTTTGTGCCGTTCTTCAGATATGCATCCATGATCGACTGGGATTCATCCACTGCACCGTAGGCTCCATTATTTTTCAGCTGATTGATAATCGAACTGCTCTGCTCCGCAATTCCCGTCAGATAGTTTGTCAGACTTCCGTTCCGCGCCGGTTCAAACTGCTGCTGTTTATAAATCGCTGTGCGGAGCGAAATATTCTGTGCCGCCATCCGGTTCCGGATGACCATCGCAACTGCCGTCATACCTGTTTTTCTCTGGACACCCGCCTCCGCACTGCAGATAGCCGCAAAGAAATCACGGTCGCTCACAGACGGATCCGTGTAATACTGATGCTCCATCGTATAATATTTTCCGCTTACGCTGTCCTTTGCACGCACATACTGGCTCGAGCCGAGAATGCACACTCCGTTTTCGTCAAAGCTGTAGTACCAGTTGCTGCTGTTCTTTTTCAGCAGAGCGTAATACGATTTTACCATCTTTCCGTCGCTTCCAAAGTAATACCAGCCCGTCTGCGGATCACCGCTTACCATCCGTTTCTGTGCATTGAGCCACTGGTTCTTTGCCATGCCTCCCCAGTCTTTAAAGTAATAGGAAGCGCCGTTAATAGTCCGCTCTCCCGTCACCATCACGCCGTTGGCATCGGCATAGTAACTGTTGTTTAAATGCGTAAAGAAGGTATTGCGGTACATCGCACCATTTTCCCGGAAGTAATACCACTGGTTCTCTTTCGAAAGCCAGCCCGTCACCATCTTTCCATCCGCATCGGCATAATACGTTTCACCGCCAAGCTGGAAAAAGGTACCACGGTACATGCCGCCCCAGCCCCGGAAATAATAATACGTACCATTGATTTTCTGCCAGCCGGTTACCATCTTTCCATCTGCATTCACACGATATGTATTGTTGTCATATTCAAAAAAGCGGTCAAAATACTGCTCTCCGGTTTCATCAAAATAGTAATATGTACTGCCCTGCTGCAGCCAGCCGACGGTCAGTTTTCCATCTGCAGCCGCATGGCAGACACTCGTTCCGTTTTTGATGAATGCATTCTGATACATGCCGCCCCAGTCCTTGAAATAGTACCAGTCACCGTCGATCTGTTTTTTTCCGACAGCCATCTTTCCGTTCTCATCGGCATAGTAAAGTGCACTTCCTGTCGGTGCTTTGAAAAAGGTGCTGCGGTACATGCCGCCCCAGCTTCGGAAATAATACCAGGTTCCATCCTGCAGCAGCCAGCCGGTCGTCATCTTTCCATCCGTATCAACATGATAAATATTATTTTTATGCGTCAGAAAGGTGTTTTGTGCCATGCCGCCCCAGCTTCGGAAGTAATACCAGATCCCGTCAATCTGTTCGAACCCGGATGCCATTTTTCCATCCGCATCAACATAATACGTATTCTTGTCATACTCAAAAAAACGATTCCGGTACATCGCGCCTTGATCATCAAAATAATAATACACATCATCGATCAGTTTCCAGCCGGTCGCCATTTTTCCGTCCGCATCAGAATAATACGGTACATTTTTCACGGTGTAAAAGGCATCCCGGTAAACACCGCCCCAGCTTTGGAAATAATACCAGGCTCCATCAAGTTTTTTCCAGCCGACCGCCATTTTTCCGTCATTATTCAGGTAGTAACGGTTCTTGTCGTACTCTCTCCAGGCTCCTTTGACAATGGTACCATCCGGATCCTTAAAATACCAGATCCCGTTCTCATTCACCCATGGGTAATAGCTTCCAGCCTGCACGGATACCGCCGTCTCTTCGGGCTTTCCGCTCTGTACTTCTGCCGCCGGAAGATCCGAGGCGGCATTTTCCGCTGTCGAATCCGGCGTCTCCGTTTCTGTCATCTCCGGCGTATTTTCGTCTGTGGTTTCCGCCTCCGATGTTTCTTCTGTTTCTTCCTGTGTAACAGCAGAAGCCTCATTTACCAGACTCTGCTCTGTGCCTGCTCCAAATACGTTCGCAGCACTGACAGCGGTCGTCACGCAGGCTGCCGCCAGTACTCCCCTGATTACTTTATTTTTCATTATTTATTCTTCTCTCCCTGCAAAAACAGGCAAAGCCTGCTGTGTGCTCTGCCTGTTTTAAAATTCTGCTCCTGCTTTATCTTATTTCAAAAACGCCCGAACAGTCTCCGGCATCTGATCTACATCACACTCTGTCGTATGAAGCACCGGTGCAGTACGGATTTCTTCGATCGCACGCGGAATCTCGGTATTGGCAAGTGCAGACAGCTTGTCTACCTGCTCCAGTACCGGAAGGGTGTCATACTCCGGTGCAATCGCTGCAAGAACGCTGCTTGTAAATTTATACGGGCTTGCGGTAGATGCGATGACGGTCTTGGTTTCGTCATAGGTTTCCTCGCGGTATTTTCCGTATACAGCCGCTGCAACCGCGGTATGGGTATCAATCACATATCCGGTATCGCTGTACAGTTTTGCAATCGCGTCTGCTGTCTCCTGTTCGGATGCATAATTGCCGTAGAAGTCTGCCAGCTCTTTTTTCATCGCATCGGTGATCTCATATTTTCCGTCCTTTGCAAGATTCTGCATCAGCTCGCGGTCTGCTGCTTCGCTGTTTCCGGCGATGCGGTAGATCAGACGCTCCAGATTGCTCGAGATCAGGATATCCATGGACGGTGATGTTGTCAGAATAAAGTCTCTGTTTCTGTCGTAAACGCCGGTGCGGAAGAAGTCAAACAGAACTTTGTTCTCATTGGAAGCGCAGATCAGTTTTGCGATCGGCAGTCCCATCTGTTTTGCATAGAATGCAGCGAGAATATTTCCGAAGTTTCCGGTCGGAACGGTTACATTGATCTTTTCTCCGTCTGCAATCTCTCCGTTTTTCACCAGGTTTGCGTAAGCATATACGTAGTAGACGACCTGCGGAACGAGTCTTCCGATGTTGATCGAGTTTGCAGAGCTGAACTGGAAGCCTTTATCTGCCAGCTCTTTTCCAAGCTCTTTGTCGTTAAACATTTTCTTCACGCCGGTCTGTGCGTCGTCGAAGTTTCCGTGGATGGCAACAACGTGGGTATTTTTGCCCTTCTGTGTTACCATCTGTTTTTCCTGAATCGGGCTTACGCCGTTCTTCGGGTAAAATACAATAATTCTGGTGCCCGGCACATCTGCAAAGCCTGCCATTGCTGCTTTTCCAGTATCTCCCGATGTAGCAGTTAAGATAACGATCTCATTTTTCACGCCGTTTTTCTTTGCGGCGGTCGTCATCAGATGCGGCAGAATGGAAAGTGCCATGTCCTTGAACGCGATCGTTGCGCCGTGGAACAGCTCCAGATAGTAAACACCGTCTGCTTTTGTCAGCGGTGCAATTTCCTCTGTGTCAAATTTTGCATCGTATGCGTTTGCAATACAGTTTTTCAGTTCATCTTCTGTAAAGTCGGTAAGAAAACGGCTCATTACCTCGTATGCCACTTCCTGATAGCTCATAGCCGCAAGTTTTTCCATGGGAACATCCAGTGCTGGAATGGAGGTCGGTACAAATAATCCGCCGTCGTCGGACAGACCCTTTAAGATTGCCTGGGATGCAGTTACGGTTTCTCCATTGCCTCTGGTACTTTTGTATAATACTTCCATGCTCTTTCTCTCCTTCACTTTGACTCCCGGCAGAGCCTCTCTAACTCCCGGCCGGATACGTTTCAGATTAGTTTTACCTGTACGCTTCCTCTTATTATAATGGATGAAGTATGAAAAAACAACAAAAATATACAAAAAATGACTGTGCACAAAAATGCACAGCCATTTTCCACCATTCTGCCAAAATATTTTTTGTCAGAATGTATGATTTAATTTTCGTCGGACTCCTCCGTTTTTGCTTCGCCGTCTTCTAACGCCGGAGCTTCCCTTTCTGTCTCCTCGAGTGCGAGTGCCTCTTCCTCTTTTTCCGCATTCTCTGCGATTTTATCTTCCGCCCAGGTCACAAACGCTGCCGCGTCTCCGATTTCAAAGCGTTTCTTATCGAGAAAGGTGCTTCTGCCTCCGATGGTGATGCGGATAAAGTTGTCAAACTCCGTCACCTTTGTCAGCTCTTCGAGCGGAATATCAGTGCTTCTGCCCTCTTTTTCGTATGTCATTGTGAGCACCTGCTCAGTAAAACGAAGGGTACGTTCTCCAAGGAGTCCTCTCTTTTTGCATTTTTTCATCTGTGAACGTGCCATCAGATTCGGCAGAAACGTACACAGAAGTGCCATCAGAATGGAGATTCCAAGATTGAAGAAGTCTCCCGGCATGATAAATCCCCGCGCTGCTGCACCGTAGATCATAAAAGCGATCGCAGCCACAACAGCAATCCCTGTAATGATCCGCAGTACCAGACGTACTTTTTTTATCTCGGTGCCGTAAATCTCCACAAACATTCCTTTGGTGTATTCAATTTTGTTTTTAAACAGCATATGCTCTCTCTTTTCTTATCGGTTGTTGATTGCAGTTACCAGCGCGTCGATGGAAGCACGGATGATATCCGGATCTACGCCTGCGCCCCAGGAAAGGATTCCGTCCGGCTTTTTGATGCCGACGTAGGCAATTGCCTGTGCACTTGAGCTCTGCTCCAGCGCGTGCTCCGTATAGCTGACCAGATCATACTGCAGATTGTACTGCTGTTTCAGCGCGTTGCTGACAGCATTCAGACGGCCGTTTCCTTCTGCATATACAGTTGCATACTCACCGCCCTCGTAATTGGAGGTAACCTGTGCTTCAATTCTGCCCTCATCGAGCTGTTTAAAGTGAACGCCGTTGATGTTGTACGGTGTCGTTACGTTCTCGAAGGTATCTTTAAAGAGTTCAAAGATCTCATCCGGACGCAGCTCTTTATGCAGATGATCGGAAACGGATTTTGCGGTATAGCTCATAGCCTCGCGCATCTTCGCCGGCAGATTCAGGCCGTATTTCGTCTCCAGAATATAGCCGACACCGCCCTTTCCAGACTGGCTGTTGATGCGGATGACGTCTGCATCGTAGTTTCTTCCGATATCGGTCGGATCGATCGGCAGATACGGAACGGTCCAGGTATCCGGTGCTTTCTCCTCGATCCAGTGCATGCCTTTTGCGATCGCATCCTGATGGGAACCGGAGAAGGCTGCAAATACGAGAGATCCGCAGTACGGGCTTCTCGGGTTGATGCTCATACCGGTGAAGGATTCAAATGCATGGCAGAGTTTCGGCATATCGGAGAAGTCAAGCTCCGGATCGACGCCCTGCATGTACATGTTCATGCCGACCGTGATAATATCCACGTTTCCGGTTCTCTCGCCGTTTCCGAACAGCGTTCCCTCGATACGGTCTGCTCCGGCAAGGATACCCATCTCTGCATCGGAAACGCCGCAGCCGCGGTCATTGTGCGGATGAAGGGAAAGAACGACATTATCGCGGTATTTCAGGTTTTTGCTCATGTATTCCACCTGGCTTGCATAAACGTGCGGCATGGAAAGCTCCACGGTGCTCGGCAGGTTGATGATGGCTTTGCGGTCTGCAGTCGGCTGCCATACGTCGAGAACGGCGTTGCACACCTCAAGCGCATATTCCGGCTCGGTTCCGGTAAAGCTCTCCGGGGAATACTCCAAGATCACTTTTCCGTCATAATCTTTCATGTACTTCTTTACCATATCGACACCGTCGATTGCGATCTGCTTGATCTCCTCACGGTCCATATGGAATACAACATCACGCTGTAAGGTGGATGTAGAGTTGTAAATATGCACAACTGCCTTCGGGATTCCCTGAATGGACTCGAAGGTTCTCTTTAACAGGTGATCACGGCACTGGGTCAGAACCTGAACCGTCACATCGTCCGGGATCAGCCTGCGTTCAACGAGCTGTCTTAAAAAGTCAAATTCGATCTGGGAAGCGGCCGGGAAACCGATCTCGATCTCCTTGAAGCCCATCGACACGAGCAGGTTCCAGAAACGCAGCTTGCGCTCGGAATCCATCGGGTTGACGAGAGCCTGGTTGCCGTCGCGCAGATCGACGGAGCACCAACGCGGCGCACGCTGCAGTCGCTTGCCCGGCCACGTACGCTCCGGGAAATCAAACGGCACCTGCTTATCATATGCGACGTACTTGTTGTACGGCATCTTGCTGGGCTTTTGCGGAGCTCCAATGTAACGCGCCGGAGGCAGCAGCGGGTCGTTGTTCCCTCCGTTGGACGCCGCGGCGACTGCCGCGAGATCAAACACTGACGATTGATCCTGACCCATCACTCCTCCTTATCTGTAAAGTCGGATCGGCCTTCTGCCAATCCACATTGTTACGTGCATGTTACCTACCTGCACTGCCGCCCATACTAGCGACAACCAATCCCATATTTTGCCGGTATTCCGCGATATGACGGCATGGTTTGCGATTTTCGCGCCCTTATTTCACCCC
>ERZ827452.2900-NODE-2900-length-11833-cov-2.567838_pt1 | contig 11833 bp, 10 predicted proteins | sample MGYA00519866_ERZ827452 | MGnify/ENA primary metagenome ERZ827452 (study PRJEB31778, sample SAMEA3449307) | human gut metagenome | biome: human gut; feature: human-associated habitat; material: faeces | place: United Kingdom | collected 2010/2012 ... | reverse complement strand
GAAGGCCGACGAAACGCCGTCGCTCGATTTCACGGGATTCAGCAACATGCAGCGCCTCTACGTCAACGACAACGGCCTGACCGAAATCAAACTCGCCGGCTGCAACAAACTATGGCGTTTCATCGCCAACGGCAATGCCTTCGAGGAGATCGACCTGAGCGAAGTGGAACGGTATCCTGGCAACGACTATTTCCTGGATAACAATCCGCATCTCAAACGGATCTATATTTGGAAAGGATACACGCACGATTTCTACAACATGACCTACGACGAGGCTAACAACGTGGAGATCATCGAGAAATAACGTCTTCCACTCGTTCTCGATTCAGGAGCGGCCTCCCTGTCGGACAACCGGCAAAGGAGGCCGCTCCGTTTTCGATCCGCTGCGACCAACGCACCCTCCTGCCGCAGTGAAAGACGTTTTCCCGGGAAAAGAGTTATCTTTGTCCCGATACAAGCCTTCGGATTATGAAACGCGCACTCCTCTGTTCGGCTTTCGCCGCATTGCTGACCGGCTGCGGCCTCTGCCCGTCACCTCCCTCCGCCGCAACCGGCACGGCCGCCCGCTACCCGATCACAGACGTCGCAACGGCCCCCGCGACGCCGGTCCGGAATCAGGCGAAGTCGGGAACCTGCTGGGCCTTCGGCGGGGTGTCGCTCATCGAGAGCGAAGCGATCCGCACCCGACGGTGCACGCTCGATCTCTCGGAGATGTGGGTCGTCCGCCATGCCTACTTCGAAAAAGCCGTCAAGTATGTCCGCACACGCGGTCGTGTCGCTTTCGACCAGGGCGGCGAAATTCAGGACGTGCTGTGGCTGGTCGACCGCTACGGCATCGTGCCTCAATCCCTCTACGAAGGCGGAGCGGCCGACGGCACCTACGACCACGCCTCGCTGGCGAAGGCGATCCGGCGGCTGGCGAAGCGGATCGTCGACAAAAAACTGTATGAAAAGGAGCATTGGCAGCGGATGATCGACGAAGAACTCGATCGGCGGCTGGGTGCGCGTCCCGACCGCTTCGTAATCGACGGGGTTGCCTACACGCCGTTTTCCTATGCCGACTCGATCGGCTTCCGGAGGGACGACTACGTCGCGTTGACCTCCTTCACCCACCACCCTTTTTTCGAACGGTTCGTGCTGGAAATTCCCGACAACTGGGCGGCGCACGCGACACTTAATATTCCGCTCGACTCGCTGATGCGACTGCTCGACAGCGCTCTTGCGGCCGGTTATACGGCAGCATGGGACACCGATGTCTCGGAGCGGGGTTTCGGTCGACGGGCCGGCATCGCCCTGCTGCCGCAGCAGGAGGAACGCATCACGCTTCCCGCACCGGAGATCGTCGTGGACCAGCCGCTCCGCCAGCGGATGTTCGACACGCAGGCCACGACCGACGACCACGTCATGCACATCGTCGGCACGGCCGTCGATTCGCTCGGCAACAGCTATTACAAGGTGAAAAACTCTTGGGGCGAGCGGGCGGGACGCCACGGCTACTGGTATGCGTCGCCCGCCTATGTCGCAGGCAAAACCATCGAATTAGTACTCCCCCGCGCCGCTCTGGGCGTCGATCCAGGCGATGACGCCTTCCGTATCGAACGGTGAGAACCACCGAATCTCCGCATCGCGGCGAAACCATGTGAGCTGTCGCTTGGCATATCGGCGTGAATTGCGTTTGATGAGCGTTATGGCTTCGTCGCGCGTAACCGTTCCGTCGAAATAATCGAAGAACTCCCTATACCCTACCGTTTGCAGTGCATTGAGGCTGCGGTAGGGCAACATCCGCCGCGCCTCCTCCTCCAACCCCGCCTCCAACATGGCGTCGACCCGCCGGTCGATGCGGGCGTACGCCGATCTTCACGATGTCGAACGGGCGTTGCTTGCGCAGTCCGGTACGCTGCGACGAAAAGGGTCTGCCGGTTTGCAGACAGACCTCTACGGCACGCAGCACACGTGCGGGATTCCGCAAGTCGACCTCCCCGTAATAGACCGGATCGAGCCTCTTCAACCGTTCGGCCAGCGCCTCCACCCCTTCGGTTTCGAGTTGCCGCATCAACTCCCTGCGAAGCGCCCCGTCCGCCTGCGGCAGATCGTCCATCCCTTCGCACAACGCCCGCACGTAGAGTCCCGACCCGCCGACGGCGACGACCCGCCGACCTCTCCGGAAGAGGGTTTCGAGCAGTTGCAATGCCGCCGATTCGAATGCGCCGCAATTGAACTCCTGCGTAATGTTATGCGACGCAATGAAATGATGCTCAACGGCATGAAGTTGTTCGAAGGAAGGTTGTGCGGTACCGATCGGCAACTCCCGGTAAATCTGCCGGGAATCGGTCGAAAGAATCGGTGCGCCGTAGTGGCCGGCGATGCGGACGCTCAGATCCGTTTTTCCCGCTCCGGTAGGGCCGACGATCACGATCAGTTGCGACCTACTCATCGTCCAAACTGTCGTCGCCCTCGAATTCGCCGAAATCGTCCATCATCTGCTCGAAGATCGAGCCGTCGTCCTCGTTCGCCGCAGGATCGTACTGGTCGGGAGCCGGAGCATGTTCGAATGCCACGCGCGGATACTCCATCGTCGGCTCGGGCTTCTTCGCTTCGGTCAATTCGAGGTAAAGGGCCCTGTTGTTCAACTGATCGAAGAGATAGATCAATCGTTCCCTGTTGTGGTGAAGCAGTTGACCGAGCGATACGTCCTCCATCGGAATGCTTTCGGGGTCTCCCATGTCGAGCAGCGTATATTCCTGCAATCGCTCCCATTGCCCGTCGGCCGTAAAGAACGAAGTCATGCACGCTTCATAACCGAGAATCCGCACGAGGAATTCGTGAAAACCGCGCAACGTCATATCGTAGGGCACTTCGAGATCGCGGACGAAATTATCGTTTTCGTCGCTCAACATACGGAATTTGAATACCATCGACATATTCTCTGAATCTTTAAGATCGGGAAGAATTTCGCCCGTCTCGGAACCGAACCGCCCTCGGCGAAGATTTATCCCATAGCAAAGATACGAATAAGCAAGGGCAATGTCAAATTTATTTGAACATTGCCGAGCGGGAGTATCTACGGCAAAGCCAAAGATACGAAAAGTCGAGCGCAGAAACAAGCGTCAGCTTGATTATGCCGAGACGAAGTATCTTCGGCGCAGCCAAAGATACGCATAAGTGAGGGCAAATGCAAACTCGTTTGCGATTTGCCGAGCGAAAGCATCTAAGACGTAGCCGAAGATTAGGGAATAATCCGGAATCGCCCTCTCACGATGTTTTTCCGGATCAGATCGTACCGAGAAACCGCATCGTATCCACGTCGTCGGCATAATCGGTCAAACCGGGATGCTGCGCCCGCCCGAAAGCGACGCGGCGGGAGTGCCGCACACACTGCGAAACGACGCATTGCAACCGATCGTCATGGGCCGCCAACCACGCTTCCACATCGGCAAGCGAGTCGTAAAACGTATAGTGGATGCGGCTGAGCGCCGCCGGAAACGACCGATCTTCGCACAATACCGCCCCGTCCAGGTCGACGAACGGCATTCGGCACATCCGCAGAAGGGCGCGTTCCCGAAGATAATTGCGGCGATATTTTTCATTGAGCGCCGTGCAACGCAACTCCGGCATATACCCGCGCGGCAGAAACAGCAACGACACGTTGCGGCATCCCAGCCCCGAATAGGCGAAAATATCCTCTTCCAGGCCGCTCAGCTCCGCCGCCGTCTCCCTGCCCGACAAGACCGCGACCGACTGCCGGCTTCCGCGCAACAACGACGGAATGCCGCCGAACAGCATCCGAAAATAGCGGTTCGCGTTGTCGCTTCCGGTTGCGATGACTGCATCCGGTCGCTCACCCTGCTCTGCCATCCGAAGAGGAATAGCCGGATCGATCGTTCTCAGCAAATCAACGACATAACCGATCAGAACGGTATCTTTACTCGAAGGTTTGACCCTGCACGCATGCCCGCTCGCGAGCACGCACAACAGATCGAAAAAACCGACCAGCGGAATATTGCCGGCCATAACCACCAATACCCGCTTCGGCGTCCGCACCGGAGGATATGCGCCCGCCCACGCTTCGAGCCGTTGCCGTTCGAGCATCTCGCAGCGAATAGCCTTCACGGCCCGGATGATCTCCTGCGGCAGAAACCACGGATTTTCGACTGCGGCACGGCGAACGACCTCCACCGTATCCGGCGTCTTTCCGAACGCCGCCAGCCGATGCCCCAGCACGGAGAATATGTCGATCATGCGATTCATGCTCCGGCAAAGATACGGATAAGCGCGAGCAAAAGCAAACGCAGTTTGTGTTTTGCCGAGCAGGAGCATCTCCGGTGCAGCCAAAGATGCGAATAAGCGAGTGCAATGTCAAATTTATTTGAACATTGCCGAACGAGAGTATCTTCGACGAAGTCAAAGATGCGAATAAGTCGCAAGCAAAAATAAACCTCTGTCTGCATTTTACCAGCACACCACGTCCGAAGTACAGCCAAGTATGACGAAAAATCGGATCTTCTGTCGCTCCGAATTTGGAAATCCGTTTTTTTTGTCTATCTTTGCAAACGCAATCTCCGAAAGAAGATCGCACATTTTGCGGAAATAGCTCAGTTGGTAGAGCGCAACCTTGCCAAGGTTGAGGTCGCGGGTCCGAGTCCCGTTTTCCGCTCTCGACAAACGAGTGATAATCAATGGATTATCGCTCGTTTTTTCTTTTTACGAGTACGAAATGAAACTCTCCATAATGCCTTTTTCGCGCCGTTTTCCGAAGAATGTTTTACCATTTGTTTAACCATGTTTTACGGCGGTAAAACACCGCTCGCACCTGTCTGCATAATACCGCAACATTATGAGTGTCAGCATCAATTCCTTTTACAGAAAAGCCCGCATCAATCAAAACCGCACCACGAAATATTTACCAGCGTTTTACCGTCGATCGCCGCAGCCGCTATGTAAGTACGGGAATCAGCATCCCCGCCGACGATCGGGATTTCGACATCCCAACGCTTAAAATACAGAATCCCGCCGTTCAGCTGCGGATCTACGAACGAATCGAGAAATACGGCAAGCGCATCGAACGGCTCGAAGCGTTGGAGGTTCCCGCGCAACGCTCGGCAAGGTGCCGGAAACCGACGGCCGGAGGGTTTATTGCATGATTGCCGAATATTTCCATTGTACGACCGCACTGTCGGAATCGGTGGGAAAAATCGGGTCGGCGTCGAAACACCAAGTCTCGTTTTCAATCCCGCAACAATTCCGCTCGACCAATATCCGTTTCGACGAAATTACGGTCGGCTACCTGCATGATCTCGAATGCTCCTGCCCCCGAATGGAAACAAGAGCAACTCGACAGCCCGAAATTCGACGTGCTGAAAGCCGTTTACAACAAAGTGTTCACCGAGGGGATTTCACCACGCTGTACACATTCAAAAGTCGGCGGAGAGGTCATACTCCAATAAAATTACGAACCTTCGCAAAAGGAGGCAACCGCAAGTCCATCGGATCAGACTTTTCGAACGGTATTTCCATTGTTTTCGTCTCCCGCAGATACCATGCTTGCTTCGTCCGGCTACCGTACAATTCCGTTCGCATCCTCTCTGACGCAGCGGACAGCGAGGGCGAAACTCCGGGCATAGGGTCCTTCATAGACGAACTCCGGCCGATAGCCTGTGCTACTGTACCCGGTAACCGTCAAATCGTCCGAATTGCAGGAGGTGCCGACGGAGATCTCCTGCACGAATTCCAGCGTGGCGCTCCAAATCGATGCCGCATAACTGAACTGGTAAAGCCCCGAAGCCCCTTCCGTATATCCCAGAATACCGATCTGTTTACCCGAAGCGTCCATTTTCGAAAAACGCGATCCCGCATAGGGATACCAAGCTTTCACCGAACGCTGCGAATCGACGTAGAGCCACACGCCCTCTGTCGTATACGATTCGACATCGTTTCCCGTGAACTTCAAAGGAGCGATCAGGGGGATGCGGTACCCAGCCGGACAGGGATCGAAGGCGCTTTTCGAGAGCAGAACGGTCGCGGCGCCCACGGCCTCCTTCTCGAAATAGGTGCCCCAGAGACGGTCGTTCTGATGCCCCGGAACATCGCTGCGCAGCCATGTCTGATTGGGGTTCGATATATCCTTCTCATCGGCATAGGAGATGTAGGTCGCCGGATGCGAGAGCGTGAACTCCACGGTGCCGTTGTAGAGATAATCCCCCGACTTGCGGCCGATCTGGGCATTCCATACCGGATCGATGGTATACCCCTCGCAACTGGGCCACGAGTGCATGTCCAGCGTATTGCCCTCGGGGCCGTACACGGTCGTAGCGTTCGAGAAGGGGTCCTTGCGCCCCCACTGGTAGAGACACGAACGGGACTTGTCGCCGGAACCCGTCGGATCGTTCGCACCCAGATTCCGGTCCATCATGCGGTAGATAAGCGTCTGCTCTCCCTCCTGCCGTTCGTAGTCCTGATCCTTGGCGAAGAGTTCGTCGGTCACCACCCAGATATGCCAGCTCCATTTCACGAGACCCGTCGCCGGATCGAGATAGCCGATGACCGCGTTACCTCCCGTCCGGGCCATCGTCTTGTCGACGGTAAAGACCATGTAGTCGTTCGTGTCGAGCAGCAGGTCGTCCCAATAGACCGTTCCCGACTGGACGGGCGATTTGGCCGGAAAGCAGAAGAGTCCGTCGGGATGCGCCGCCAGCATCGACGGAGTGATCACATAGCAATTGGCGAGATTGGCATCGCTGCCGCCCGTCAGATCGTACCCGCTCGGGGATTCGGCCTGACGGTTCGCATGCAGGAGCAGCCTCGGTGTGTCCTGCCAGATCAGGGCGTTGTCGGCGATGTATTCGAACACCTTCTCCCCGCCGCCGGCGCGGAAGGTTACGAACTGCGCCCGCGCCGCGTTGAAGGGTTTCGAAGTCAGGGTGCCCATGTACCGGTTGCGAGTATCTATGAAGGTCAGTTTGCACCCCTTCGCGAAATTCTGCGGAGGCAGGGCGATGTAGAACTCCGTGAATTCGCTCTGCGAGAGCAGACTGCCGTTCGTCTCGCCCTCCGGCTGGTCGGGGTCGGTCAGATCGAGCGCCACGGCCGAATAGGTCTGTTCCGAAGCATCGACGCTCAGAACAGGGTCGCCGGTACGGATATTCAGCGACGCATCGTCCGCCGCGGCGACCGCAACCCGGATGCCTTCGCCGGCGAGCACCTCGCCGTCGTTGCCTTGCAGAATGACCGATTTGAGATAGGTATCTCCCGCAAGGGTTGCGGAGGCGCGTACCCGTACCCGGATGTAGGCACACATCTGTCTGAATGAGAGACTGTGCGCGCCCGTCGGAGAGTATGCGAGCATAGGGAAGAAATCCGGCTGGATGCCGATCCGGTTCTCGCCGTATCCGGGCGAACTATAACGTTGCAGGAAATTCATCTTCCCCGAGAGGGACGTTCCCTCGCGTCCCAACAACTCGCTGTAAGGATAGAAAGCGAGATAAGAGGCTGCGTCCGCAATCGTCTCGCCTTCGAATACGGCGTTCGTACCGTCAAGTTCCTTGACGGTGAAAACGGCCGCCTGCGTTTCGTCGCCGGCGAAGACGCCGATCCGGTCGGAGGATTCCCATTCGGCGAGAATGCCGTCGGTACCCCACTCTCCGACGACGCGTGTCCCCTCCCGTTCCGAAATGGAAGCGTCGAACAGACAAACGCCGTGCTGCCCCTGCGAGGTCGAAAGTTCCTCTTGTATACTGTCGGCGACGCAGGAGACGAAAAATGCAGCGACGGGGAGTAAATATAAGATTTTTCTCATAGCTGTGTTTTTTAAATTACCAATCCACCTCTTCTCCGGGGGTGATCTCCTCGGTCGAGGTATCCATCGATGCCGCGAATCCTCGCTCTATGGCCGTGTCGCAAAGCGACAGTTCCGGTGTTTCGTAAATTCGTTTTTCTTCCATGTTTATTTCGATTTAAGCAGTCAGTTCGAGGTCGTCCAAACCCCGAGGTATTCGGGTAGCAATAAAAAAGCCAAAATCTCCGTTTCGCACATCATGCAGAGATTTTGGCCAGAATATCCGCAATGGCCCCTCCGAACAGCACATCGTTCGTGATCGGTTACCGGAGCATTTTCGTAAAGATACGGATTATTTTTCGAATACATGCATCTTGTCGGACAAATTCGTTTTTTCCTACCGAAATACCCGTTTCCAAGCGCTCTGCGGTCCTACGTCCGTTTCCTGCAAGTCAGTATAGCCGACATACCAAAGACAAGGGCGAAACCGGCCAGCGCCGCATAATCGCCCCACAGTTCCCCGAGCGCCGTACCTTTGAGATAGACCGCACGCATGATCCCGATGAAATAACGGGGCGGGAGAAGCCGCGTGATCGCCTGCGCCCAGCCGGGCATCGACGCGATCGGGGTAATCAGTCCGCTCATCAGCACGAAGATCATCACGAAGAAAAACATCACGAACATCGTCTGCTGCATCGTATCGGATCGATTGGCGATCACCACGCCCAGTCCCGACATCGTGACGATGAAGAGCGCGGCGGCCAGATAGACCGCACCGACCGCGCCGACGGGCGTCAGTCCGTAGACGAGCCATGCCAGCGACATGGCGACCGTCAGCACGGCCAGACCGATGATCCAATAGGGAATCAGTTTGGCCAGCGTGAAGGTCAGGCGGCCGACGGGCGTGACGTTGATCTGCTCGATCGTCCCGCGCTCCTTCTCTCCCACCAGATTGAGTGCAGGCAGGAAGCCGCACAGCATGATAAGCAGCATGATCATCAGCGCAGGGATCATGTAGGCACGGTAGTCGAGCGTTGGATTGTAGCGGTTCTGCACCGTAATCAGGTCGGGCGACGGTGCGACACCCTCTTCTGCGAGCAGTTCGGCGAGGGTTCCCATGACGGTCTGCACCATATACTGCGAACCGAGACTCCCCTTCAACGCATTCACGCCGTTGGCCGTGATGCTCACCCTGCGGGGCGACCGTTCCGCGATCGAACGTTCGAAATCGTCAGGAATCTCGACGATCACGTCGACATCGCCCCGCTCCAGCGCTGCCAGCGAAGCGCCGTAATGTTCCGTGACACCGTAGAGCCGGAAATAGTCCGAGGCTCCGATCTTCCCGACGAGCCGCCGCGAAGCGGTCGAGCGGTCGTTGTCGACCACCGAGACGCCGACATGACGGACATCCATCGTCGTGATCCACGGAATGACGAGCATCACCATCATCGGAAAGGCGACCGCCATTTTCGGCAGGAACGGATTGCGGAAGAACTGCCGGAACTCCTTGTCGAGTAAAACGAGTAGTGTTCGCATCGTTATTCGAGTTTATCGTTGAACTTTCCGAGCGCCACGCCGATCAGCGCACCGGTCATGACGGCCAGGACGGCGAACTCTTTCAGCACGGCAGCGAAGGGCAATCCCTCGACCATCAGTTTGCGCACGGCCTCGATATACCAGCGGGCGGGAACGATACAGGAGATTCCCTGCAAAACGCCGGGCATGTTCTCGATCGGGAAGACCATCCCCGAGAGCATGATGAGCGGCAGGATCAGCAACATGCCCGAAATGAGCATCGCCGTCACCTGGCTGTCGGCCATCGTCGAGATGAAGAGCCCCAGCGCGAGCGCCAGGACGAGATAGAGCAGCGACAGCCCCACCAGTCCCACGACGCTGCCCGACATCGGCACGCCCAGCACGAAACGCGCCAGCAGCAGGATCGTCGCCAGGTTGACGCACGACAGCAGAAAGTAGGGAATCATCTTGGCCACGACGATCCGCAGCGGCCGCACGGGCGACACGAGCAACACCTCCATGGTTCCGGTCTCCTTCTCTCGAACGATCGACACGGAGGTCATCATGGCGCAGATCAACATGAATATCAATCCCATGAGTCCCGGCACGAAGTTGTAGGAGCTCTTCATCTGCGGATTGTAAAGCAGATGCAGTTCGGGCGTCGGCGCGCCGCCCGTCCCCTCCGCCAGCAGGACGCTTCGCAGGTACCCTGCGCCGGAGGAGGCGTCGTTGGGATTCGAGGCATCGAAAATCAACTGGATCGCCGCACCGTCCGGCTCGCCGGAACCGGCCGTCCGCCGGTCGTAGTCGTCGGCGAAGACGACCACGGCCCCGACTTCTCCCGTGCGCAGTACTTCGTCCGCCTCGTCCTGGCGGATGTACCCTCCGAAAGTGAAATAGGGATTGGCCGCGATGCGTTCCACCTGCCGGCGCACCGCTTCGGTCGGATGGGACGCGACGACGGCGAAGTCGATGTTGTTGACCTCGACCGAAATGGCGAAGCCGAACAGCAGCACCTGCACCACGGGCATCAGCAGCACGATGAGCATCGTGCGCCGGTCGCGCAGGATATGCAGCGTCTCCTTTCGGACGAACGAGAAGAATCCTTTCATCTTATTCCGAGCGTTTGGCCGTGCGGGCCAGGATGCGGAATACCTCGTCCATCGACCCTGCGGCATATTGTTCTTTCAATTCGGCCGGAGTTCCCAGCGCGCGGATCCGCCCGTCGACCATGATCGACACCCGCGAGCAGTACTCCGCCTCGTCCATGTAGTGCGTGGTAACGAAGACCGTCGTCCCCGCGGCGGCCGTCTCGTAGATCATCTCCCAGAATTGACGGCGCGTCAGCGGATCGACACCGCCTGTCGGTTCGTCGAGGAAGACGATTTCGGGACGGTGGAGCGTCGCCACCGAGAAGGCGAGCTTCTGCTTCCAGCCCAGCGGCAGGGAACCTACCGGCGTATCGGCCTCCGAGCGGAAATCGAGGCGATGCAGCAGCTCGACGGTGCGGCGCAGCGTCTGCATCCGCCGAAGACCGTAGATTCCGGCAAAAAGCCGGATATTTTCCCGCACCGTGAGGTCGTCGTAGAGCGAGAAGCGCTGGCTCATGTAGCCGATGCGGCGTTTAATCCGCTCTCCTTCGCGCATCACGTCGTAACCGGCGACCGTACCGCTTCCCGACGTGGGATAGCTCAATCCGCACAACATCCGCATGGCGGTGGTCTTTCCGGCGCCGTTGGCGCCGAGGAATCCGACGATTTCGCCCCGCGCCACATCGAACGAAATGCGGTCTACGGCGGTAAAATCGCCGAACCGCTTGCTCAGTTCCCTGACGGATATGATCGGTTCACGCATGGCGCATCAGTTTTATGAACACATCCTCGATTCCCGCCCCGACCGGTCGGAGCGTCACACGGCGGAATCCCCGCGCGGTGGTCTCGCGGACGAAGCGTCCGGCGTCGAACCCCTCGCCCGCGATCAGGTGGTGCGTCTGGCCGAAGGGGTAACACTCCTTCACGTCGGCATGGCGGCGCGCTTCGAGCAGCAGGCCGTACATATCGTCGCCCGCAAGCGCGTAGAGCGGCTCGTCGAACCGCCCGACGACACCCTGCGGCGTGTCGACGGCCAGGATCTTCCCGCCATCGCACAGCGCCACGCGGTCGCAGCGCACCGCTTCGTCCATGTAGGGCGTCGAAACGAGCATCGAAATCCCCTTGCCTTTCAACTCGGAGAGCATATCCCAGAACTCGCTGCGCGACACGGCGTCCACGCCCGTCGTCGGCTCGTCGAGAAGGAGCACCGCAGGCCGGTGGATCAGCGCGCAGCAGAGTGCGAGCTTCTGCTTCATACCGCCGGAAAGCTTTCCCGCACGGCGTGCGCGGAACGGTTCGATCTGGCGATAGATCGGCGCGATCAGATCGTAGTTCTCCGCGATCTCCACCCCGAACAGCGCCGCGAAGAAAGCGAGGTTCTCCCCCACCGACAAGTCGGGATAGAGCGAAAACCGTCCGGGCATGTAGCCTACCCGCTCGCGGATGCGCTTGTAGT
>ERZ827452.2893-NODE-2893-length-11845-cov-14.706446_pt1 | contig 11845 bp, 10 predicted proteins | sample MGYA00519866_ERZ827452 | MGnify/ENA primary metagenome ERZ827452 (study PRJEB31778, sample SAMEA3449307) | human gut metagenome | biome: human gut; feature: human-associated habitat; material: faeces | place: United Kingdom | collected 2010/2012 ... | reverse complement strand
AAATTGCAAGATATTTTTTATTATTTTAGTGTAAAAGTTCAGCCATAGGATGACAAAAGCAACGATTGGGTGCTCGCGCTCAAAGCGTGTTAACGCGACTTTGCGAATGACGCAGGCTGAACTGCTTCAATATAGTACAGATAAAAAGGATACTGCGCCAGCTGCATCTGCCCGTAATCAGTCACCCGATATCCATCCTGCTGTAATCCGGCAACAGCCTCATCGCTCATGGCATCTGGTGTAAAGTACCAGAATCTGTCGGATTCTGCCTGGTTGTAATTGCCGTTTACGATCTCATTATCGGGGTAATAATAATACAGTACTGTCCATCCCAGATGTTTCACTCCGTTGGTGACCATCTGCACATCCTCTTCGGGCGTGCCGATCAGGTCCAGGGTCTTGTCAGTCTCTACCTTCTGCTGTTCATAACTGTCATAGCATTCCCGGTAATTCTGTATTCCCATGCCAAACATTACAAGCAGTAACAGCACAAACAGCAATCGGGATAACAGCTCCAAGCCCTTCCAGGACCGGTTCTCCAGCTCCGTCACCTGTTCCAGCAGACGGCTGCTGCCGATGACCAGCATCATGATCGCCACTGCACTTAACGGATACAGATATCTCTGTGCCAGCATCGGTGCCATTACAACACTCAGCAGATACGCAAATGCCAGCGTTCCAAGGATCGTGCAGGCACCTACTACCATGGCATATGTTTTGTCAGACCATCTTTTCACTGACGGCTTCTGCAGACGAATACCCTCTTCTCCCATGGAAAACAGGGACGAATCCGCCACCAGCGTCACTATCAGCAATACTAACAGCAACGGAAATACGATTACATTCATCCTCCTGCCGCCCATGACGATCTCCAGGCTCTTATCCAGTCCGAGGATCTCCGTCATCCACCAGCCTCCGCTGACAGTCCGAAGACCCGCATAGAGGAAATACAGCCAGGGTGCATAGCCAATGAAAAAAGCTACGATCGCCAGCACACCCTTTTTCCAGGTCTTACCACGATATTTGATCCAGACTGCCACTCCGGTGAAAAACATCATAATTCCCACCGCTACCAGTGCATAATAATGCGAATATGCCGCAGCCAGTGCCCACAGCACCATTCCCACCCAGGTCTTCCTGCTGCCGTCTGCAATAACCCGGTAAGAGCAATAGAAACAGCCCATGACGCATAAAAATGCGAGCGCATACATACGCACTTCCAGATTATATTCCAGGCACGCCTGTCCCAGTCCGGAAATCGTCAGGAAAAATGCAACAGGCAGCATACCAAAACGCTTCCGCACCACAGTCAGCGCCAGCACCAGTCCAATGACAAAAGGTACCAGGGATGCCAGATGGAATACCGGAACGCTGAATCCGAACAGTGTTCCGAACAGTTTCAGCCAGTAATAATACAGCGGCGGATGATTGTCCCAGTAATACATTACCTGAAGGATACCGCCGATGCTCTTATGTGCAGTATTTGCAGAAAAAGCTTCGTCGCCCCACAATACACGGTCGGACATCATGCTGAAATTCAGGTACACCATAAAAGCTGTGGCTGCCAGCATCACTGCCGGAGCTATGTATCTGCAGATGGTCTTCCATACTTTGCTGTCCACGATTTTTCCGAACACCTTCCGGATCTTCTCATGTTTGCCGGCTTTCGCCTCTTCCACGAACAGTTCACAGATGGTATATGCCAGCATGATGCAGATCTCCAGAATCAGCACTTTGACTGCATATTCTCTGGATTCGATGAGTTTTCTCCAGATCGTATTGTCATCATTGCCAGTCAGGGAAAGCAGCACCCAGGGTCCAAAAAACATGATCATCAGGCACGATGCATAACGAAGAACATACCCTCCTTTACTGCCGGTTACTGCTTTCCCGGTGCTTCCGTTATTTTTTAAAACATATTGCCGCCAGATTCCTAAGGATACCAGCGGCAACAGCAAGGTAATAATGATGGTAAACATCTAAAATCCTCTCTGTCTTTGGTAAATTGTTATTCCTGCACGAATTTCAGGATCGTTGCGGAAGTCTGGGGCATCTCGATCAGGATCTTACCTGCCTTGATCTCATACTCCTCGCCTTCCATACAGTATCCGTCATCTCTGGACTGCAGGATCACTTTCATCTTGCCCGTCTTAGTGGCTCCGATCTCCCATACGTGGATCTCCTTGGTGATCGGATGATAATTATTGTTGATCAGGATCGCACACTGTCCCTTGCGGTTAAAACGCCCATAGGAGATGAAGTTATAATCATTCTCCAGCATTTTCAGGGAACCTGTACGCAGTTCCTCGTTCTCACGGCGCAGGCGGATAATATCCTTGTGAAACGCCAACAGCACCTGATCCTCATGTCCCCAGGGATAGGTTCTCCGGTTGTCGGGATCTGTGAATCCGCAGACGCCCGCTTCATCTCCGTAGTAGATTGTCGGTGCGCCCGTCCAGGTCATCTGGATCACAACACCCTCCCGAAACACTGCCTTATTAATGCCCTGCTCTGCAGCCTGGGGGCCTAAAGTATTGGTACGTCCCACCTTATGGTTCGTTCTCGTCAGGAAACGGGAATGATCATGGTTGGACAGTTCATTCATAGCCACCTGCCAGCTGGGCATGGAAAAACTGGAGGTATGATGCCGCATGGCTCCCCAGAAGCTCTCTGCATTACCAAGCAGGTCCTCTCTGTAATCATCGCTGTGCTTCTCCATACCGGTGAGGAACCAGGTCACAGGCTCCATGAACGCATCGTAGTTCATGACAGTATCCCATTCGTTACCCTGCAGCCAGTCTCTGGTATTGCCGTAATGCTCTGCCAGAATAATAGCCTCCGGATTGACCTCTTTTACCGCTTTCCGGAATTCCTGCCAAAAATGATGATTGAATTCCTGGCTGTGACCTAAGTCTGCCGCCACATCCAGTCTCCAGCCGTCCACATTATAGGGGGGAGATACCCATTTTTTTGCAACGTGAAGAACGTAATCCATCAGTTCCTGAGAACCTTCGTAATTCAGCTTCGGCAGGGTATCATGTCCCCACCATCCGTCATAGGAATTGTTATAGGGCCATGCTGCCTGATTGTGGAAATCGAAATAATTCCGGTAAGGGCTGTCTGCGCTGACATAAGCACCCTTGTCATAGCCTTCCGCATTCTCGTAGATACGTTCTCTGTCCATCCATTTATTAAAGGATCCGCAGTGGTTGAACACACCGTCCAATATGACTCTCATGCCTCTGCGGTGCGCCTCGCCCACTACCTGGGCAAACATCTCGTTGCTCGCCTCTAAGTTTGCCTTATTGGTCACACGGTCGATATAGCGGGACGCGAAACGGTTCTCCCGCTGTCCGTCCGGAAGCAGCTCTCCCTCATCACTGACAATCTTACCCAGATGGGGATCAATATAATCATAGTCCTGAATATCGTATTTATGGTTGGATGGGGATACGAACAGAGGGTTAAAATAAATTACCTCAACGCCCAACTCCTGCAGGTAGTCCATCTTGTCCAACACGCCCTGCAGATCTCCGCCGTAGAACTCACGGACATCCATCTGTGCAGGATATCGTCCCCAGTCCTCTACACGGTGCACCGGCTCCCCGATATAGCAGTATTCATTGGTCAGCACATCGTTGGAAGGATCGCCGTTGCAGAAACGATCCGTATAGATCTGGTACATTACCGCACCTTTTGCCCAGTCGGGAGTATGGAAGCCGGGAATGATGATAAAGTCATAATACTCGTTGACCTCCTGCACCAGTCCTCGCATATCAAAAATACCCGTGATCCTGCCGGTCTGTACTTCAAAATAGTAAGATACCTTCTGGTCATCCAGACGCATTACATAGGCATAATAATCAAAATCATTATCGCTCTCCACTCGTACCATAAGGTGCTTCTGCCCACCGCTTACGAGGAATATTCTGTCCACGTTGTTCCTGGCGGTACGGAAACGGATCGTCACCTCGGAATATGGTTCCGGCTCTTCCGGGATCACATACTCCGCACTTGTATCCGTAAAAAGAGCTCTTCTATTAAATACAGGCCTCATGGCAGCAATATACTGCTGATTATATTCTGTTCGACGTAATAGCTCCAGATCCATAGTATCTATCCTTTCTGAGACTAATGTCTTATTATTTATATTATACTCCTGCTATTCTTACCTGTGCAGCACACACATATGTAATTATACCCTTTTTCCTTACATCTGACAACAGCCTGCTTGTTTTTGAACGGTAAAAAGGACAGTCTTGGGAGGACTGTCCTTTTTAGAGAAGGTATTTCTTTCTTATGGGGTATAGCAAAAAACTATATAATGTATTGGGGGGGGTTACGAGTATTATAATAGCATGCACTACTATTTTTGACTATTCTCAAAATTCACAAATATTACAAAAATGCATATTTGTTTTTGTCAATTTTTCACAAAAACAATTTGTACAATACTACCAAATATACGAAACACCCTCGAAAACCTTTTCCTATACGAAAAGTGCTTCAAACTCTTCTCTGTTGATCTTTTCCTTTTCTAACAGAAGCTTAGCGCAACTGTGAAGTACATTCTCATGTTGCATAATAATGTCTTTTGCCTTGGTATAGCAGTCATCTATGATCCGCTTGACTTCCTTATCGATCTCACCAGAAATCTCCTCACTGTGAGCCTTGGCATGTGCCAGATCCTTACCGATAAAGACCTCATCATCGTCATCATCATAGCAGATGACTCCGATATTATCAGACATTCCGTAACGAGTTACCATACGGCGGGCTGTCTTGGTGGCTTTCTTAATGTCACTGGATGCGCCGGTGGTAATATCTCCGAAGATGATCTCCTCTGCGATACGTCCGCCCAAAGATACCATGATATCCTGGAGCATACGGCTCTTGGTGGCAAACATCTCATCCTTTTCCGGCAGAGGCATGGTGTAACCGGCTGCCCCTACACCGGTAGGAATAATGGATACGGTGTAGACAGGTCCCACATCCGGCAGCACATGGAACAGGATCGCATGACCTGCTTCGTGATATGCCGTAATCTTCTTCTCCTTGTCGGAAATAATGCGGCTCTTCTTCTCCGCACCGATTCCTACTTTGACAAACGCCCTCTTAACATCTTTATTCGCGATAAAGGAGCGATTCTCCTTCGCTGCGATGATCGCTGCTTCGTTCAACAAATTCTCCAGATCCGCTCCGGTGAATCCTGCGGTAGTCTGTGCGAGCTGTTGTAGATTTACATCATCTCCTAAGGGCTTATTCTTCGCATGTACCTTCAGTATTTCTTCTCTGCCGCCCACATCCGGAGTCCCTACCGCTACCTTACGGTCAAATCGTCCGGGACGTAAAATCGCGGGATCGAGAATATCCACACGGTTCGTAGCTGCCATAACGATAATGCCTTCGTTGACACCGAAACCATCCATCTCTACCAGTAACTGGTTCAGGGTCTGCTCTCTCTCATCGTGTCCGCCGCCCATACCGGTACCACGGCGTCTCGCCACGGCATCGATCTCATCGATGAACACGATACAGGGTGCATTGTGCTTCGCTTCTTCAAACAGATCACGCACACGGGATGCACCGACACCGACGAACATTTCCACGAAATCAGAACCTGAGATGCTGAAAAAAGGTACTCCTGCTTCTCCTGCCACAGCTTTCGCCAGCAGCGTCTTACCGGTTCCGGGAGGTCCCTCCAGCAGAACACCCTTGGGTATTCTCGCACCGACACCGGTGTATTTTCCGGGTTCTTTCAGGAAATCAACGATTTCCTCCAGTTCCTCTTTTTCTTCTTTCAGACCGGCTACCTGTGCAAAGGTGACGCTCTTGTCACCCATGGACATTTTGGCCCGGCTCTTGCCAAAGTTCATCATTTTACCGTTACCGCCACCGGCCTGCTGGGCATTCATCATCATGAAAAGGAATACACCTACAGCCAGTACTACCAGCATCGGCAGCATATAAGTAAGGAACCAGTTCTCTCTCTCAATGTCATTCACTACGGGGTCAAATCCGTACTCGCGGACCAGTGTCTCCAGCTCGGTGATATCCGTAGCATACAGCTTATGATTCAGTCCGTTCTTCATCTGGATCTCCAGATAGCCGGTAGGGGCTTCTCCATTAGGCTGTATTACGATCTCCGATACATTTCCGGCATCCAGATCCGCGATAAATTCTGCTCTGGTATATTCCTCTTCCCGACCGCTCAACAGATTGAGCCCTACGATCACCATGACCAGAAGTATGATAAATATAAAATATGAGTTAATTGTTCTGCCGTTTTGTTTCAATTTCACGGGCCTCCTGCATCTTCGTATTGCTTAATCGAATTCTACCACACCGATGTAAGGCAGATTACGATATCTCTGATCATAATCCAGACCGTAGCCCACTACGAATTCATCGGGAATATTAAATCCGGTATAATCTACATGAACATCGATGACTCTTCTCTCCGGCTTATCCAACAGGGTGCACAGACGTAAGGAAGCCGGTCCTCTGTCACGAAGCATCTCTAACAGATAGCTTAGGGTTCTGCCACTGTCTACGATATCCTCTACTACGATAACGTCCTTATCCTTCAGGGATTCATCCAGGTCTTTTACGATCTTTACCACACCGCTGGACTTGGTGTCGCTGCCATAGCTGGATACAGACATGAAATCCAGAGATACGGGAACGGTGATACGCTTTGCCAGTTCACACATGAAGAAGCTGCCGCCCTTCAATACGCATACAAGGTGTACCTGCTTACCCGCATAGTCCTTGCTGATCTGTTCTCCGATCTCCTGAATTCTCTTATCTACTTCCTCTTCTGTCAACAGTACTCTGATATGTTCTGCCATTTTCTTTTGTCTCTTCGCTCTTAGGCGAACTCCTTTCTTATTAATTGTACCTTTAAAATACGTTTTGTATTCTCCGTAACTTTATAATATTCGCTGATGCGATATCCCATGACCCACAGCACATGATCTTCCTCCGCCAGGATCGGCAGTCTGTCACGTTCCTTGCGTGGAATTTTCTGATCGACAAAATAGCTTTTTAATGATTTACGGATCATTCCTCCTCTGCCGTCTGCAATGGTCAGATAGTCCCCTGTCTGCCGTGTTCGTATCATCGGACATTTTTTTATTTTATCATAATCAAACCATTTCGTATACTGATTTGTGGGAACTTCTTGGTTTTTTTCATGTCCTCCGGACACTTCCCATACGGAATATTCCAGAGTTCCCAGCGCGCACTCCACTGTTTTCTCCTGTCCTGGAGCCATATCCTTATCCCGCTGCTGCCAGAGCGGCGTCGCAACAGCAGTCTGCATGCCGCTATCCGTTTCTTTCGATGTCTGACTCGTCTGTATCGCCAGGATGACCTGTTCATATTGCCGCCTGCCGCGGATTCCGAAGGGAAGACAGATCGTCCGGTTTCCTTCCTGCGTAAACAATGTCAGAAGTTCCGCAATATGCTGATAGGTGATGTCTTTCTGCCCGGGGGAAAGTCTTTTTACCTCTTCATACAACAGTCTTTTACGGATCACCGGATGCAGCGTCAGAAAAGGTTCCACCGCGATATACACCTCTTGTGCCCGACTGCTCACATCCGGCTGTAGCGCACTGCCCGGAGCCTTTATGCTCCGTATGCATCTGTTCACTGCCTCCGCCGTCTGAAGCTTTAGATATTCTTCCGTCTCCGCCAGCAGCTCCGCTGTCTGGTTCATATGTGTCACGCAGCCCCGCGCAATATTCTGCTCCGCATAGGGTAAAATATGATGCCGGATCCGGTTCCTGGTGTAATCGTCCTCATCGTTGGTAGCATCCTTACAGTAGAAAATTCCTTGCTGTGTTAAAAAATCCTCGATCTCACATCTCTCGAGACACAGGATCGGTCGTATGATGTTATCCCGCACCGGCAGTATGCTCGCCAGTCCCCGGATTCCACTGCCCCGAAACAGATGAAACAGCTGGGTTTCGCTGCGGTCGTTGCTGTTGTGCGCCACAGCGATCTTCGTGGCTCCCCAGTCCTGCGCCGCCTGTTCAAAGGCTTCATACCTCGTTCTGCGTCCGGCTTCCTCCTCGGAGATTTTCTCCCGTCCGGCTCTGTCCCGTACATCCGCCCGGGTCAGGAAATAGGGGATTTTTCTCTCCCCGCAGAGCTTCTCTACATACCGGGCATCCTCTCCTGCCTCGGCACGGATCCCGTGATTCACATGTACTACAGCAATATCGATCGGACATATTTTCTGCCATTCCAGCAACAAAAATAAGAGGCAAACCGAGTCTGCCCCTCCGGAGACGCCTGCTACCACACGGTCGTGTGCCTGCAGCATACGGTGTTCTCTGATATATGCAAATACTTTTTCTCGCGTATCCATCCATGTATTCATGTTTTTACTCTATCCTAATTATGCGGAAAAATCAAGGCAGCAATCACGCATTCTCCCACAAGCACAGCACAAACACTGTCATATCATCCCGGATCCTGCCTCCGCAGCTGCATATGGCATAAGAAAGTATCTTCTCTGCGATCTCCTGGGGATTCTGTTCTTCCAGCATATCGATCCTATTCCGCATACGCTCCTCACAGTCATCTTCCAGTGCATCCAGCACACCGTCCGTCATCATGACTAACATTTCTCCCGGTTTCAGCATCCGCACGTTCCGCTCAGTCTGTGCCTTCTGAAATATACCAAGAGGCAGACTGTCTCCGCCGATGTATTCCGTGCCACTGCTTCCCTTGATAAAAGTAGCCACTCCGCCCACCTTACAGATCTCGCATTCTCCGGTATACAGATCCAGACTGCAGATATCCACAGTAGGATGATCCCTCTCTTCATTTTGGACATACAATGCGGAATTCAACATATTAACAGAAGTTTCCGTATCGAATCCGGCTTCCAGCATTTTCTCCATGAGATCCAATACCCTGCCACTTCCCCGGCCGGCATCCTCCCCGGCGCCGGTGCCGTCCGACAATAGCAGTATCAGCCTGCCCTTTTCCGACTCCAGCATCGTATACTGATCGCCGGAGACTTTCTCTCCCTCTTTCAGTGCCCGACTCACACCGGTGAGAGCTACATATCCCGGTTCCTCCGTGAACAGGAAGCAATGGGGCTCCTTTTCGATCAGATAGGGACTCCCCGGCGATGGCTGCAGCCGCTTCCCCAACAGTACCGTCAGCATATCCGCCGCCTGCGAAGCTTTGCATCCGGATCGTTCCGTGGAAAGTGTCATACTGATGCCTCCCGGGATGCTCTTTTTCCGGACATAACATAATTCTCTTGCCTGGATTCCCTCACTACCAAACGCCTGCGTCAGACTTTTTCTTTTTTTCTCTTCTAACGGAAGGTAGACCAATTCCTCTCCGGCGACTCGTTCCATGATCCGGGCCACGGTCTGTAAATGATCTCCCATGATCTGACGACTCTGCTGAAGCATGTATTTTTCCAGAATACTCTGTCTGTCATCCCCGACAATCCCCACTTCCTCACAAAAACTTTTCCCCAATTCTTCAAAGCTTTCCGCATATCCCAATAATCTCTGCCTGCAGAGCATGGACACCTGTGCACACTGTTCCTGTCTCGGATTTCTCTGTTCCTTTTTCCCTATAACCATGATCCTTCCCCTTTCTGTCTTCACGATTATAGGACGATCGTTTTTTTCTTTTTGTCAAATTTAAGGATCCGGGTACTTCATTTTTTGCGACAAAAAAAGCAGGTCAACTTAAGAAAAAGTCTCCCTGCTTATTTATTCTCCTGAAAAAGGATCTCACCCTCATACACCAGTCCCAGCTTATCCTTGGCTACTTCCTCCACATAAGCCTTGGTCTGTGTGTACTTACGATACTCCTCGATCTGTTCCGTCCTGGTATTCTCCGCTTCGATCTGCGCGTTCAGGCCCGCGATCTGCATGTCGTATCCATCAATCTTCCGTTGTAATTCCACACTCCGCACTGCCACGACGACCATGATCATCAATACGACCAGGCTCACTAAGAACATGCTGAACCGGTTCTGGTGTCGTCTCCTGCGGTAGGCTATTCTTCTCTTTGCCATACGCGCATCTCCCTTTATAGAATATTTTAAGCATTTTCCACAGGCTCGTCAACTGCTTTTTTAGCCAACTTTTCACTGCCCGCAATCCCCTGCGGATGGGGCTTAAGATGCTGTTAAGCAGTCCGGATACATATTTTACCCAAAGTGGGCTGAAAGTTTTGTGATACAGGTACATCCCTGCCAGCGCACCCAGTACGGCGAACCACCGCAGATTCCCATTACTCTCCCGAAACATCAGCAGGAACACTTTCCCTGCACAATAAATCCAGAACGCGATATCCTCCAGTGACACCATGATGCCACTGTGGGCAAAAGCTCTCCGCAGGATCCGCAGTATATCATATAGAAAAGTGATCTCCACCCCCAGGAGAACGGCATGCAGCAGAAAAACATTCTCATTCATCAGCGGAACAGCCTGGTGAGAAGAGATTCCTGTTTTTCTCCGGATGCTGCGGTATCCGAATATACAAAGCTGTCGATCCTGCCGTCGATATCCACTTCCCCTTTATCCAGGGTCAGACGGTTCACATGAAGCTCATTTCCGCGGATCATCAGCATCCCCTGCTCCGTCTCCAACACGATCTCCCGCAGATCAAAAGAAAGCACATCGTTTACCCCGTTCACCGTGCAGGTCCGGCGATTTGTTATCGATATTTTATGCATGCGTCCTGCTGTATTTAAATCTTCCATATGTCCTCCCATCCTTGCCACACCCGTTCCATTGTACGGACTTATATTTCATCTTATGGTACAAAATGGGAATTTATACGTACATTAAATATAACGGAACAGTTCTTCTGCTGCTTCTTTAATGTTATTTTGAGCATAAATGGCACTGATCACTGCCACACCGCAAATCCCTGTTCCCTTTAGCTGAGATATATTTTCTGCTGTGATCCCCCCGATTGCCACCACAGGGATAGATACCGCTTCACAGATTGCCTTCAGTGTTTCATGGGGAAGTTCTGCCGCATCTGCTTTTGAACCGGTTGCAAATACTGCACCCACCCCCAGATAATCTGCACCACGCTCCTGTGCAAGCAATGCCTGCTCTACCGTTCGTGCCGAAACTCCCAGGATTTTATCCGGTCCAAGTTTCTCACGCACAGCACCTGCTTCCATATCACTCTGCCCTACATGAACACCATCTGCATTCATCTTCAAAGCAATTTCCACATTGTCATTTATGATCAGAGGTACCTTATAATCTCTGCATAATTCCTGAAGTTCAGCTGCTTCCTGCAGGAAAGTTTCATCATCTGAATTTTTATCTCTGAGCTGCAGAAAGGTTACGCCTCCATCCAGACTCTCCTTTACCACTTCCTTAAGGTTCCGCCCATTAAGCCAGTGACGGTCCGTTATTGCGTATAAGCGCATTTTCTCTTTATCGAATTTCATGTTTCACTCCTCTTTTCTACTCTTATCTATAGCAATTTACCCCAAAAGTTCTGCTGTAATTTTCTCCAGCTCATCTCTGATCTTGATATGCTGTGGACATACTTCTTCGCACTTACCACATTTCACACACTCAGTCGCAGATTTTCTGCCATGACCGCCTACCAGCCATCCTTCCTGATGAAGTGCCTGGTCTTTGCTTCCATATAAAGTCAGATAATTCATTGCTGTAAAGAAACCGGAAACTCCGACAGGACTTTCCAGTCCCACAGGAGGTTTTTTTATCTGTCAAACGGATATTCGCCATCCGCTTCGCTACTTGCTTATTGCTTTTCACAATTGAAGCTGGGAAGTTGCTTCATTCGGTTAAAATATTTTCCTTACATACTGATAATT
>ERZ827452.2891-NODE-2891-length-11852-cov-3.806561_pt1 | contig 11852 bp, 10 predicted proteins | sample MGYA00519866_ERZ827452 | MGnify/ENA primary metagenome ERZ827452 (study PRJEB31778, sample SAMEA3449307) | human gut metagenome | biome: human gut; feature: human-associated habitat; material: faeces | place: United Kingdom | collected 2010/2012 ... | reverse complement strand
AACCTTCGTGCTTTACAAGCCAAAGCGGAAGTGCAGAATCCCACCAGCAACCCCATTTCCAAATGGCGGCAGAAGCAGCAGATCAAGCGGCAGTACATGGCCTCCAAAGCAGGACATTCCGCGGCAAACTACACCACCAGCAGAGCGGCGAAGGCAGCATCTACAGCCGCATCTGACGGAAAGAAAGCGGCTACCTATGTGGTGCGTCACCGAAAAGGCTTTCTGGTCATAATCGCCATTGCCCTGGTCGCTGCTTTTCTCCTGAATGTGGTGTCCTCCTGCTCCATGATGGTTGAGGGTCTGGGGGCCGGTCTGGCCTCCAGCAGCTATGCCTCCCAGGATGATGCCATGCTGGGTGCGGAGGAAACTTACAGCCAGATGGAGGCAGCCCTGCAGCAAAAGCTGGACCGGTTTCAACAGGACCATGATTACGACGAGTACCATTTCGACCTGGATGAAATCGGCCACGACCCCTATGTGCTGATCTCCATACTCTCCGCCATGTACCCAGAGGGCTGGACCCTGACCCAGATCATACCTACGCTGAATACCCTCTTTGAAAAGCAGTACATTCTCACGGTGGACGTGGAAACGGAACTGCGCTACCGGGACGATGGTAATGGTGGTGTAGAACGCTATCCCTACACCATCTGCCATGTGAAGCTGGAAAACTTCGACCTCAGCCATGTGCCGGTCTACGTTATGAACGAAAAAATCCTGAGCCGCTACGCCCTGTACATGGCCACCCTGGGCAACCGCCCGGATTTGTTCCCGGATTCCGAGTCTGTTGACCGGCTGAAAAAGGGGTATGAGGATTACGACATTCCAAGTGAGGCTCTGAGCGATACCCGGTTTGCTGCCATGATCGCCGAAGCGGAAAAGTACCTGGGATACCCCTATGTCTGGGGCGGCAACCGTCCCAGTACATCCTTTGACTGCTCCGGCTTTGTCTGCTGGGTGGTAAATCACTCTGGTTGGAGTTTGGGCAGAACATCTGCCCAAGGGCTGTTCAACGCCTGCACCCCCATCTCCCGCAGCAACGCCCGCCCTGGGGATCTTATTTTCTTCCAAGGGACCTACGATACCCCAGGCGTGTCCCATGTGGGTATCTATGTGGGCAACAATCGAATGATCCACTGCGGAAACCCTATTTCGTACACCATTATCAACACCCAATACTGGCAGAGCCATTTCTATGCCTTTGGCCGTCTGCCGAGATAAGGAGGAACTATGAATCCGAAAATCGCAAAGCTCCGTGCCGAGCTGGAAAAGAATACGGAGCGGATCGCCAGATTGCAAGCCCGGAACGGCGAGCTGAAACAGCAAATTCAGGAGCTGGAAAACCTGGATATTGTCAGTATGGTCCGGGAATGCGGCATGACCCCGGAACAGCTCTCCGTCCTGCTGGAAAAATTGCAGCTGCCCGTAGCTGATAAGAAGGAGGCGCTTTCTGTTGAACTCTAAACGCAAGATTTTCTCGCTGCTGCTCATTCTGCTGTTGAGCATTTCCGCACTGGCGCTCCCCGCCGCCGCAGAGGCCAAGCCGCCCGCAGATGATGTGATCATCTACACCTCTGACCCTACCGAGCCGCCCCCTACGACGGCTCCCACCACAAAGCCGACTACGGCGGCAACAAGGCCCACGGAAGCACCCGCACCTACGACTGCACCGACTACAGCGCCGACCACACCCACCATTTCGAAACCCTTTGAACAGGGCAACGCCATTGCCAGCAGCCTGCAATACCACAAGGACACCAACAAGCAGTTTCTGACCATTGAAACCCGCAGCGGTGAGGTGTTTTACATCATCATCGACTACGATGCTCCTGTGAATGAAAATCTGGAGCAGTTCTCCGCCTATTTTCTGAACAAGGTGGATAACGCTGACCTGAGCGCCCTGCTGGACGATGGGAATACGGTGGAGGTCTGCGGCTGTATTGACCGCTGCTATGCCGGTCATGTGAATACTACCTGCTCCATCTGCGCCAAGAACATGACGGAGTGTGTGGGCAAAGAACCGGAAACCACGGAAGCCCCCACCACTACCCCCACAGAGCCGGTCAAGGAACCGGAAAAGAAATCCAACCCGGCAGGGCTTTTGCTGGTGCTTCTGATTCTGGGGATGGGCGGCGCTGTGGCATGGCATTCCTTTAAGAACAAGATGCCCGACCAGCAGACCAAGGGCGATACCGACCTGGACGACTATGATTACGGCATCGACGAAGATGATGATCTGGACTACGATACGGAAGATGAACAGGAGGAACAGCATTGAGCTATTTCACAACAAGCAAATACGAACGCATGATGACCCAGATTCCCAGACCCCGGCAGGCGGGTAATGTACCCCGGTTAGCTCCGGGGCATCTCTGTTACGGCTGCGGGCGGTATCGCCAGTGTTACGGCATTGGCTGTGTCCATCCCTGCTACCGGGAATTTAAGAAAAAGGCGGTAACGGTATGAAGCTGGTGATTGCCGAAAAGCCCTCCGTTGCCCAGGATTTGGCGAGGGTGCTGGGAGCTTCCCAGCGCAGGGATGGCTACTGCGAGGGAATGGCGTATCTGGTTTCCTGGTGCTACGGCCATCTGGCCGGTCTGGCAGACACGGGGATCTATGACGAACGCTATGCCAAGTGGAAGCTGGAGGACTTGCCCATCCTGCCCAGCCCCTTCCGCTTTCTCATTGCCCCGGACAAGCAAGAACAGTTCGATGTCCTGCGCACCCTTATGAACCGGGAAGACGTGACGGAGGTCATCAATGCCTGCGATGCCGGACGGGAGGGCGAGCTGATCTTCCGCTCGGTGTACTATCTGGCAGACTGCCGGAAGCCAATGAAGCGACTGTGGATTTCCTCCATGGAGGACAGTGCCATTCAAGATGGATTTACGCACCTGGCCCCCGGCGGGGACTACGATGCTCTGTACCAGAGTGCCCTTTGCCGTGCCAAGGCGGACTGGCTGGTGGGGATCAACGCCAGCCGGTTTTTCAGCCTGATCTACAAAACCAAGCTGAATGTCGGCAGAGTCATGTCTCCTACGCTGGCCCTGCTGGTACAGCGGCAAAGCGCCATTTCTGCTTTTACCCCGGAAAGCTATTACACGGTTGACCTGGGATTGGGAGAGTTCCATGCGGTCAGTGACCGCTTTTCCACAAAAGCGGAGGCGGAAGCTCTTGCGGCAGCCTGCAAGGCAGCAAATACCGCCATTGTCAAAGAGATTCGTCAGCAGGAGAAGAAAGAAGCCGCCCCGGCGCTGTATGACCTGACAAGCTTGCAGCGGGAAGCCAACCGCCTGCTGGGGTATACGGCCCAGCAGACACTGGATTATCTGCAAGCACTCTATGAAAAGAAGCTCTGTACCTACCCCCGAACGGACAGCCGATATCTGACGGACGATATGCTGCCCCGTGTGAAAGAGATTCTTTTGTGGGCCTCCGGCATCTGCAACCTGCCCATTACAGATGAAATCTATGGGGAACAGCTCTGTAATTCCAAAAAGGTCACGGACCACCATGCCATTATCCCAACCAAGGCCGCCAGCTGGCAGGATGTGGAGGCGTTGCCTATTGGAGAGCGGAATATCCTCAAGCTCATTTCCCGTCAGGTGATGATCGCCACCTCCGGCCCCTACTGCTACAAAGAGGCAGATGCGATGATCTCTTGCGGCGGGGCCGACTTCAAGCTCCATCTGAAAATGCCCCAGGATCACGGGTGGAAACGGTATACCGCCGAAAAGAAAGGCGGCAAATGGTTTCCCGGACTGGCCACCGGACAGGCCCTTACCCCGGACAGCGTTACCGTTAAAGACGGCAAGACCCAGCCGCCCAAGCCCTTTACGGAGGACACGCTGCTGTCCTCCATGGAGCGGGCAGGGGTTGAGGATATGCCGGAGGATGCCGAGCGCAAGGGGCTGGGAACCCCAGCCACCCGTGCCGGAATTCTGGAAAAGCTGGTATCCACCGGGCTTGTAGAACGGGTCAAGAAAGAGAAGAAAACCGTTCTCGTCCCCACCTCTCTGGGCAGCTCCCTGATTACTGTGCTGCCGGAGCAGCTGCAGTCACCGCTGCTGACCGCCGAATGGGAAGAACAGCTTTCCGGGATTCAGAAAGGCGTGTGCCTCCCAGATGATTTTCTGGACGGCATTTGCGCCATGCTGACGGAGCTGGTACAGACCTACCGCCCTGTGGCCGGTGCGGACATTCTCTTTCCCTCGGATGAAAAGGTCATTGGAAAATGCCCTCGCTGCGGCTCCAAAATCGTGGAGCGCAGCAAGGGCTATTTTTGTACCAACCGGGACTGTAAATTCGTCCTGTGGAGGGACAGTCGCTTTTTCACCCTGAAGCAGAAAACCCTGGACCGGAAAACGGCGGCAAAGCTTCTGGAAAAAGGAAAAGCCCCGCTGAAAGGCTGTGTTTCTCCCCGCACCGGGCAGGTCTACGATGCCACGGTGCTTTTAGAGGATGACGGCACAAGGCCCAGCTTCAAGCTGGTGTTTGGCAATGGATAAGCTGCCGAGATTCACCGGGAGGCAACTTCGTCAGGTGCGGTCCCTGATCCGAAAACGGTGCTGCAACTTTGACGGCGGGGCCTGCCTCCTTTTTGACGATCCCCACTGCAATGTCTGTCCCCAATGGCATTCCGGCGCACTGGTCTGCAAATGGTTCCGGTATGCGGTGCTGCCCAATGACCCGGCGTTGGAAACAGCGCTTCTAAACGGCATTCGCCCCACACGCCGGTGTGTGGTATGTGGGGCTGCTTTTGTCCCAGGTTCCAACCGCGCCAAATACTGCCCCAGGTGCGCAGTCAAACGCAGGCGGGAAAAGGAGGCTATCCGGCTCCATAATCGCTACCTCAAGTCCCGCATTTAAGGGACAAAAAGGCAACGGATACCAATGGTTTTTGAGCTACCAATTGAGGAGGGGAGACAAGTGATACCGGGAAGTCAAAATAAGGCGTTCTAAATGCGAGAATCCCCACACCGGACGAACCATGCACTATCCGGTGTGGGGTTCAAAAATACGGAGAGAAAGGAACATTTTATGGCTGAAAAGCAATCCAATAAAGAACGTATCAAAGAGATAACCGCCGGAATTGAGAAAGGTATCCAGGAACTTTTTGAATCTGACCGTTACCGGAAGTACCTGACCACCATGAGCCGGTTTCATCGCTATTCTCTGAACAATGTTATGCTGATCCACGCCCAGAAGCCGGATGCCACCCTGGTTGCCGGATTCAACAAGTGGAAAAACAGCTTTGGCCGTCATGTCAAGAAGGGTGAAAAAGGGATTCAGATATTGGCTCCCACCCCCTATAAGATAAAACAGGAGGAGCAGAAGCTGGACCCGGATACCAAACTGCCGCTGCTGGATGAAAACGGCGAGCCAGTTACCGAGGAAAAAGAAATCACCATTCCCATGTTCAAAGTAGTATCTGTGTTCGACATCTCCCAGACAGACGGAAGGCCGCTGCCGCAGATCAGCTCTACCCTGACCGGGGATGTAGCTGAATACGAGGTATTTCTGGAAGCCCTGCACCGCACCTCCCCCGTGCCGATCTCTTTTCAGGCTATGGAGCCGGGGATGGACGGTTATTTTGCCCCCAAGAAGCAGGAAATCTTTCTGCGAGAGGGCATGAGCCAGGTACAGACCATTTGTGCCGCCGTCCATGAAATTGCCCACTCCAAGCTCCACGATTATGAACACATGACAGAGCTTGCGGACGATGGGGAGACGATTCTTGTTCCGGGGGAAAAGAGCCGGAATACCGAAGAAGTGGAAGCGGAGAGCATTTCCTATGCCGTCTGCCAGTATTTCGGCATTGAAACCGCCGACAACAGCTTTGGCTACATCGCCACATGGTCTCAGGGCAAAGAGCTGAAAGAACTCCGTGCCAGTCTGGAAACCATAAACAAGACTTCCTCGGAGCTGATTTCCGGGATTGAAAAGCATTACCGGGAAATCTGCAAGGAACGGGGTATCCAGATAGAAACACAGGAGCAAGAAACCAGCCCGGAGGTTTCACCCCCGGAATCCGCACCGGAAGCTGTACCACCTCCGGCACCGCCGAAAGAGCAGGAGCCGGATTATAGTCTTCCACTTCCTGATCCGACCATCACCCCACACATGGCGGAACAGTGCGGGTATACCATCCCGGATATGTACCCCCTATCCAAAGACCGGGCCATGGAGCTGCTGGAAAAGGATGTGGTGATTTTCACGCTGTACCCGGACAAACCGGCTGAAATGGTATTTGATGCCAAGGACATTGTGACCCATGACGGTATTTTCAGCATTACCTGTGAGGATTGGCAAAATATCCATGACACCATTCCCGCCCGTGACGTTCACCTGCGTTTTCTGGAAGCTCCCGGAGATGCCTATGCCGTGATGCAATTGAAAGGGAGTGCGCCTGCCGAGCTGCGTTATACAGGACTGAACTATCTTTCCCAGCCCCCTTCTCCCGGCAACTACGATATCCTATACACCGGCCAGATTGCCTGCGCTCAGAACCAGTCGGCTACTTTGGAGAACCTGTTTGAGATTTTCAACACAAACCGCCCTGGGGATTTTACCGGCCACAGCCTGTCCGTCAGTGACATCATTGCGCTGAAACAGGGCGGTGTGGTATCCTACCACTACTGCGACAACGTTGGCTTCCAGGAGCTTCCCGGTTTCATGTCGGAAAATTATCTGAGGGCGGCTGAAATGTCCACAGAAGATGATTACGGCATGATCGACGGTATTATCAACAACGGCAAGCAGCCCATGGTAGCCGATCTGGAACAGCAGGCCAAATCCGGTCAGCCTATTTCCCTTATAGATTTAGCAGATGCCGTCCACCGGGGGAAGAAGCCCTCTGTCCTTGAAAAGCTCAAAGATCAGCCGCAGCAGTCACAACGCAAAGCCAAACCCCAAAAATCAAAAGAACAGGAGATTTGAACATGAATGATTTCACCTTTGAAGAACAGCAGCTTATGAGCATCTACAACCCCGGAAGTCGTTTGGGGCTGATTCACGCCCTTGTGGAAATGCGTACCTATCTGGATAAAGATGAGCAGGAGCTGAAAAAACTGACGGACGGTGCCATCGCCAAGCTGAATCTTATGACCGATGCGGAATTTGCCACCCTTGATCTGATCCCCGACTTTGACGAGGAAGATTGATAGACTTCCTGCCGCTTTTTTGTTATACTTGCCTCGATGATAGAGGGAGGGTATTCTATGCCAGAGAAACCACTTGTGCCCTATAAGGCATTGAAGCAGAAACAGAAAGCCCGCATTGCCGACTGGATGTATCGGGAGACGCTGCAGTTTTTTCTGCAATACCAGCGGATGCCGGAGTCAGAGGAATTTGAAACGCTGTGCCAAACTGTCTATGCCAAGGTACGAGGTGCGAACTCCCGGGTCGCCTATGAGGAAATCCGGCAGCTTTATGCCAAACGCTTGGATGCGTATGCTCTGCGCATCCAGCGGGATGTCGAAGCTGGGATTACTTTGGAATCTCTCACCAAGCAGCCAAAGCAGAAGAAAGCTCCAAAACCTCCCCGAAAGCGGAAAAAGAAAAAGCGTGAACCCGCTACAACGGAATTCTGGCAGGATGATTGTTTCTTTTTCATAGCCGGATATACCTCCGGCGGTGCGCCCTATGGTGTTACTTGGGAAGAAATGGGATTGGAGCCTTGGGATGACCTCCCTCTATAAACTAAAGGAATTCTGTCCTCCGATTTTGGGTAGTGTGTCGATTGACAGTTCCCCCGGAACATGATAGACTGTGGAAAGTTTGTGTTCAGGAGGAAAGACAAATGGAGAAGATTCTTGTGTATTTAGGCAGCGATCATGTGATTCAGCATCCTTCCTTCGATGTCCGGGAAAAGATACTGAAACTGACCACCGACAGAGAGGTTGCTATCTCCCAAGCCTGTGAACAGGATGCTGCGGGTGTAATCAACACCTATTACCTTGATCTGGATTCCTTGTCTGTAAAAGTGCCCGGACAACAGGTATTGAATGGTTTTGACGGTTATGATGTTGTGATTCCCCAAGAAGAAGCTGCTAGTTATATCGCCATCTGCTCTGAGGCCGCCTTGAATTCTCTGGTTTTCACAAACGCCTCTTTCGTCTGTCAATAGTACGCCCCCTGCCGGAACGGCACCTCTGATATTCAAATTGTAAATTTTTCGCTTTTGTATTGCAAATCGCTATACATTTGTATATAATAGAGTCAGAAAGGTGGTATGAACTATGGCAGCAAAAACCGCAAATGTAATGGCTCGTGTAGAACCCAATGTGAAGGAACAGGCAGAGGAAATCATGGAAATGCTGGGCATTCCTGTTTCCGTTGTCATCAATACGCTCTATAAGCAGATTATCATGACTCGGAGCATTCCTTTCTCCCTCTCTGTCCCGGCAGTACCAGTTGCACGGGATGAAATGGATGAAGCCGCCTTCCATGCCATGATGGAGCGTGGTTTGAGCGAGGCAAAGGCAGACAAATCCCGTGCCGCTTCTGATGTATTTGCAGATCTGAAACGGGAGATGCAGTAAATGTCAGAGAAATATACAGTCAAAATCACGCAGCAGGCCCAGGAACAAATCCGGGAAATCGTCAGCTATATCCGCTTCACGCTTCAGGCACCTGAGACTGCCATGAAAATGCTGGATACGCTTCAAGAGGAAATCGCTTCTCTGGATCAGTTTCCCAATCGCGTCCCGCTGACGGAAGAAGAACCCTGGCACAGTCAGGGCATTCACAAATTTCCAGTCAAAAACTACCTGATTTACTTCTGGGTAGACGAAGAAACAAAAAAGGTTCAGATTATTGGTGCGGTCTATGGTCGCAAAGACCAACGGCACCAGCTGTCCAATCTTGATATGTTCTGACAAACACGCCCTGGACCACACAATGTCCAGGGCGCATTTCTTTGACCGCAATACTTCCCATTTTAGACGGCCTTTCGGTCGTCTTTTTTTATTTTCTCAGAAAGGAGAACCACAATGGCATCCGTATTGCAACAATACCACCAGCTGGCGGACCGCATGGCTACCCAGATAACTGGCAGCTACCAGAGCTGGACAGACTTTCTGACCACTGCCGCCCGCCTATACAAGTACCCCTATCACGAACAGCTTATGATCTACGCTCAGCGCCCGGAAGCCACCGCCTGCGCGGATTATGAACTGTGGAATAAACGAATGGGTCGTTATGTTCGCCGGGGTGCGAAAGGCATCGCTCTTATCGACCACTCCGGGGACACTCCGAAGCTGAAATATGTGTTCGATGTGGCAGACACCCGCACCACGGAGCGTTCCCGCAGCCCCTACCTCTGGGAATACCGCCCGGAGCACGAGCATGTGGTTTCTGCCGCTATGGCGGAACAATACAACATTCAATACCCCGGAAATCTCGTTGACCAGTTGGAACAAATTTCTTCTGTGAAAGTCACAGAATACTTTCTCGCCCATGAGCAGGATCTTCTCGACATCGTTGACGGATCGTATCTGGAGCAGTATCATGACTATGACAAAGGCGTGGCATTCCTCAACGCCGCAACCGTCAGCACCACCTATATGCTGCTGTCCCGGTGTGGTCTTGCCGAAAATGCCCACTTTGGCCCGGAGGACTTCATGCCGGTGTTCGACTTCAACACACCCCAGACCGTTGATGCTCTGGGTAGTGCCATCAGCGGCATCAGCGAAGAAATCCTCCGCAATATCGAAGTCACCATTAAGAAATATGAACGTGAAAAGCTGTCTGAAAGGAGCCAAGAAAATGAACGAACTGACCTACATTCGCAGCGGGGATTACTGGATTCCCAACCTGATTCTGTCCCAGCAGGAAAACAAGCCCCTGGGCAAGTACGGGAGGATGCGGAAGAAGTATCTACAGGAGCATCGCCCGGTGCTGTGGAACCGACTGATCCTGTCGGAGCAGCTGTATCCCCATCTATGGGAGATCGACGAGACGGCGAACCGGCGCTTGGAGCAGATGATGCCGAAGCTGATACAGTCGGCAGGGGTGACGGAAGCTCTGAAAGCCAGCGACCCGATGAAGTGGGTGGGGCTGATGAACAACCTGAAAGCCCAGGCCGAGGAAGTGATCCTGACGGAGCTGATTTACACCTGACGGAAGATTCTCCTGTCGAGCAGTTTTCATTCTTCCCCACGGAGGCCCAGCAAATTGAATCTATCACAGAAGCGGAGCGTGTCCAGGCGACACCCTCCGCTTTTTCTATGTTCATTTCTCAGGCTGACATTGACCATATCCTGCGCACGGGCGGCAACGAAGATGACGCACGAATGAAAATTGTTGCCGAGTTCTCCAAACAAAAACCTTTGGAAAATCGTGCGGCATTCCTGAAAGCGCTCTACCACGGCGGAAACGGCCTGATCACGGAAAATGGCAAGATTTCCGCATGGTATAGCGAGGACGGCATCTACATCGCAAGCAGCGACACTGCGCGCTACCTTCCCTCTGCCCAAGTTATCAGCTGGGCAGATGCAGCAGGGCGCACGGAAGAACTGCTGAATAGCGGCACATTTGCCACCAATTTAGAGGTTGCGGAAGCACCACGGAATGAGCGCCAGCGTATTGCTGCCGAAGTTTGGGGCCTTTATCACGATCTTTCGGATGAAGCAAAATCGCTGGGGCATCTGTCCTGTCTAAGTAATATTCGCAGCACCAATTACCCGGAGGAAACAGAACGCTTGACGGATGAACTGGCAAATCCCGCATTTCGAGAAATACTTCTGACGGAATCCAGGGCGTTTGTTGACGCCTACCGTGAAAACCGGGAACTGCTGCGTTTCCATTACCACCGGCCGCAGGTGCTTCTTACCCAGCTGGAAGAACTGTCCATGCCACGCAAAGAATACCATTCCAGCATGGCAGCACTCCCGGAAACCGGGAAATTCATTACGGAGGATGAAATTGCAGATTCTCTTGCAAATGGGAGCAGCTTCGAGGGTGGAAAGACCCGCATCTATGCGTTTTTCCAGGCACAGCACTCGCCCAAAGAGTGCGCTGATTTCCTGAAAGAGGAATACGGTACTGGCGGACGCTCCCATGCTGTATCCAAAGAAAGCGGCAGCTTTGAAGAACACGGCAGCAAGGGCATCGTACTGAAAAAGAGCGGCTGTGCGGAGATTCAGATGAATTGGAACAAGGTCGCTTCCCGCATCTCTGAGCTGATCTGGCAGGACCGCTATTTTACACCAGATGAACAGGCGCTTTATGACAAGACGTTGGCACAGGATGCAGCGCGAAACATCGCCTATGATAGCTATAACGCCATAAAGGAAGCACACCCGGACGATATGGTACTGTATCAGGTCGGCGATTTCTTTGAAATGTATGGTGAGGATGCACGTCAGGCGGAATTGCTTCTGGATTTGAACCTTACTTCCCGGAATATCCCAGATGTAGGGCGCGTGACCATGTGCGGTATCCCCGCGCACAGCTTAGAGCAGTATGTAGAGAAGCTGCGTGACAAGTACGATGTGACGATTGCCGCAACGCAGGAGGACAGCAATGAGCACCGCATTTACACACTCCCGTCCATTGACCATAAAGCTGAGAACGCTATCAATGCTTATGAAGCAGAGTTTGGCGCGGACGGCACAAGCGTGTTCCGCGATCCCGCCGCAGAGCAGCCACACCAGCCCACCGTGCGGGAGCTGTTTGACAGGTACAAGCTGGCCATCGGCAACGCACTTTCCAAAGATACGGCTTTTGTCAATGCCTGCCGCAATTCAGACCGTCAAAACGCCTATCTGGAGGGTGCGGACGCTATCCGCCGTATCGTCACGGCATCTGATAATCTCCAGCTTATCCACCTGTACTTTGATATGCCCGCG
>ERZ827452.2883-NODE-2883-length-11882-cov-7.565401_pt1 | contig 11882 bp, 10 predicted proteins | sample MGYA00519866_ERZ827452 | MGnify/ENA primary metagenome ERZ827452 (study PRJEB31778, sample SAMEA3449307) | human gut metagenome | biome: human gut; feature: human-associated habitat; material: faeces | place: United Kingdom | collected 2010/2012 ... | reverse complement strand
TTGTGAAAAAGAAAAATACCGCCCACGCAGCGCAGCGATGATTTTGTCGGGTGAATCGGCGGCAAAATGAATCGGGTGTGTTGCGGGGCGGTAAAAATCTTCATGGGGAATAAATCCTCGCCGCTCTGTACTTTTCTACAAGACCGCGTTTGCGTAGCAATGAAAGCCCCAGTGGGGCTTTTAAGCGGCAGAGCGGTCTTGCGCAAGCAAGATGGAGGGGCATTGCCCCGACAAGCTCGGTGGGATTTGCGATAAAGGGTATCATGGATTGCGGAGTGCGTCAAGATGGTTTTGCAAATTTTATTGCAGTAAAGCAGTGATAGTAAGACTTATACAAATCAAAACACCGCCCGATTCTGGTGAAGGAGAACCAGAATTGAACGGTGCAAATGGAAGAAGGAGAAAAGCGTAGAAAATCAGACGATGCAATCTGGGAGCAGCGCATGGAGCTGTGTCAGCAGTTCTTCGCAGGAATCGGAATAAATCACAAGGGTAAGCGGATTGCTCAGGTCGAGACTGTAAATGCCAAGCAGGGATTTGGCATCAATGGTATATCGCCCGGAGACTAAGTCCATCTCATAGGGATATTTGGACAGCAAATCTACAAAGTCCTTGACCTGATCGACCTGCCGCATTCTGATCTGTAATTTTGTCATAGGGTATCCTTTCTTTTACATCAGTGGGATAGAGGCAATGCAGTTCTGAATTTCCACCATGGAGGGCATTGCAGGGATTGCGCCGCCCTTTGTCGTGGTCAGACTGCCCGCTGCATTGCCGAAGCGGACGATTTCTTCAAGCTCAAATGCAGGGAGGGTACGCAAATCCTCCGCAGCTTTTCTCCGCAGCTGGTAGTGAATTGCGCCCATGAAAGCATCGCCTGCACCCGTCGTGTCCACGGTAGGCACATCATAGGTGGGAAGATGCCCTGCGCCCACAGCGTTCCGGTAATAAGCACCCTTTGCACCCAGCGATACCAGCACAAGAGATGGCCCCATTTCGAGCAGGGCTTGTGAGCCGCGGGCAAGGTCGCTTTCGTTTGTGATAAGCTGCATTTCTTCCTCGGAAACTTTCAGAAGATCCGCCAGCTTGACACCTTCCTGCATCTGAACAACGGCATCTGCCGGGTGCTCCCATAGAAGCGGACGGTAATTGGGGTCAAAGCTGACCAGCTTGCCCTGCTGCCGTGCATACCGCGCAGCTTCCAACGTGGCGGTGCGGCTCGGGTCGGAGGTCAGAGAGACAGAGCCGAAATGGAAGATGGCAGCATCGTCAATCAGATTCCTGTTGACTTCTGCCGAAGTCAGCATCACATCGGCACCGGGGTTCCGGTAAAAGGTAAAGGAGCGGTCTCCCTTGCTGTCAAGCTGTACGAAGGCAAGGGTCGTGGGAATCTTTTCGTCAATCATCAGACCGGACACATCAATGCTGCTTTCCACAAGGGTCTGGCGGAGAAAATCGCCAAATCCGTCTTTGCCGACTTTTCCGATGAATGCTGTTTTGCCGCCCAGACGGGCATTCATGGCAAGGACATTGGCGGGTGCACCGCCGGGATTCCGGGCAAACAATTCGATGCCCTGTGCATTGGTTCCGTTCGGGGTAAAGTCGATCAGGCTTTCTCCCAAAGCTACAACATCAAACATGGTATCACCTCAACCTGTTTTTTTTAGCGTTCAGTTCGGACATAATCTGGTTATACGAACGCTTACTGATTCGGTAGAAGAACAGGACAATCGCTGTTATCAGCCACAGCACACCGGGAAGCAGCGAGAATGCATAGTGCATCGCATTCTGCACGGCAGCATTCTGCACCTGATTGGGGGCAAAACTCAATGCACTCAGCACACCAGCCAGCGCAGAGGTGCCAATCGCCATGCCCAGTTTGTTCCCCAGTGAAACGAATGCGTACTGGAAACCATCGTTGCGGACACCGGTTTTCCACTCGCCATACTCCACGCAGTCGGGAACGATGGCGTAGATGGCGGTATTGAATCCGCAGAAGAAGAACTGGGACAGTGCAGCGAATGTATAGAACGGAATGGGAGAAGAAACTGCACTGAAGAAATAGAGCGCAATCAGGGAAACGCCGGTTCCGGCAGCGAAAAGGGAAGCGGTGTGCCCTTTGTTGCCCAGCTTTTCAAACACGAAGGGGAATGCCGCAGCACCCAGAATGGAGGGAACGATCAGGATCATCGAGTAGATGGTAAACAGATTCTCGTTGCCTTCCACATATTTGAAGTAATAGAGCAGGTCGGCATTGCGGCCATACAGCGTCACACCGAACAGGAACTGACCCGCCAGTGCAATCAGGTAGGGCTTGTTCTGAAGCGCTGCATCCAACTGCTTTTTCAGTGAGACTTTTTTCCGCTCCGGGGGCTGGACGACCTCTTTGGTTTTGGCAAAACAGAACCAGTGACAGAGGGTGAAGATACCGCCGTAAAGGACGGTCACCAGAAGATATCCCCGTGCTGCATTATCACCGCCAAAAGCAGAGATCAAAGGCAGGGTGATGATGTTGATGATATTGATGGCGATCATGGCACAGACGGAGCGGGAGGTGTTGATTTTCGCACGCTCCTCGATGTTCTGGGTCAGGGTGCCGCAGAGCGTACCATAAGGGATGTTCACGCAAGTATAGCCCAGAACCAGTACACAGTAAGTAATGTACATATACAGGCTCTTAGCACTGTCTGACCATGTGGGGTGCGCCCAGAACGTCAGCACGAGCACCACAGCAGTTGCCGGTGCGCCGAACAGCAGCCATGGACGGTAGCGTCCCCAGCGGGAACGGGTGCGGTCGCTCAGCGAACCGATCACGGGGTCATTGATGGCATCCCAGAAGCGGGAGACCAGCATCAGGAGGGACACTGCCGCCATGCTGATGCCGCAGACATCGGTGTAAAAAATCATCAAGAAGTTGCCAACGAACATCCAGCTGAAGTTGCAGCCCACATCGCCCATGCCGTAAGCGATTTTACTGATCAGAGGGACTTTGATGTTCGTATCCTGCTGTTTCGGCTCTGCTGCGTAACTCATACGGCGCGCTCCTTTCTCCTCTTGACGCGATGCTTATAATTTCTGGCAGAACTCTATTCTCTCTTTATTCGGGCCTTCGACCATGAAAAAGCGAACACCGTTTTCCCAGAACGGCAGTGACTGGATGCTGGAATGCAGCAGGTGCATCCCTGCCTCTTTTGCCGCAGCAAAGGCGGCTTCGATATCGGTCGTTGCCAGAGCTACATGGTCGATTGCTCCGGCCTTTTCCGCCGCACGATGGTTTTCATAGGTTTCGATCATCAGATCGCCAAGCTGAAGAAACGCAACGCGCTCCCCGGCGGCTTTGTTCACCGTTTCCAGCGCAGAAACAAACCCCAGCTTCTTGTAAAATGCAATGGTCTTGTCGAGATCATTTGTTGGGATGCCAATGTGCGCCACACCGGTCAGAACCTGCGGAAAGCTCATACCTTCGTTTCCTCCGCAATCTTCACCACTGCTTTGACGATGTTGGCCTTGTCCGAAATGCTCTTGTCCATGGCATTCTGGATGTCGTCAAAGTCAAAGATGTTGGTCACAATGCCCTTCAGATTGATTTTGCCGGAAGCAACGGCATCAATCGCCATGGGGTAAATGTGGCGATAACGGAACACGGTCTTGAAGGTCAGTTCCTTGTCCAGTGCAAGGCTCATAGGCAGGGTCATCTCGCCGGATTTGGAGTAACCAACCAGAACGATGTTTGCGCCCTTCTGCGCCATCTCAATGGCCTGGCGGGTAGTGATTTCTGTACCAGCAGTCTCAATAACGAGGTCGCAGCCCAGACCATCGGTCAGGTCGAGAATCGTCTGGACAGCATCCTTTTCGCGGCTGTTGATCACACCGTCTGCACCCAGTTCAAGAGCCTTATCCAGACGCTTCTGCATGATATCTACAACGTAAACACGGGAAACACCCTCGGCTTTCAGCGCCATCATGGAGACCAGACCAATGCAGCCTGCACCCATGACCACCGCAGTCTGACCGGCATGAGCACCGCCCTGATTGGCGGCGTGGAAACCAACGGCCAGAGGCTCGATCAGCGCACCTTCCATGGTGCTTACGTTGTCCGGTAGTTTGAAGCAGAGGTTTGCTTCATGTGCCACATACTCCTGAAAAACACCGTCTACCGGCGGGGTAGCGAAGAACACAACATCCGGGCAGAGGTTGTATTTGCCCTCACGGCAGAACTTGCAGTGACCGCAGGTCTTGCCCGGCTCCAGCGCAACGCGGTCGCCAACTTTCAGATGCTTGACAGCACTGCCAACTTCCACGACTGTGCCGCCCGGCTCGTGGCCCAGCACGAACGGTGGCTTGACCACATAATTGCCGATCGCACCCGTTTCATAGTAGTGCATATCGCTGCCGCAGATGCCAACGTATTCCAGCTTGACAAGAACTTCGTCCTCTTTGGGTGTGGGGATCGGGCGGGTGGTGTAGCCCATCTTGCCGATGCCGTTCATGACTGCAACTTTCATTGTGCCTTTCATAAGATGACCTCCGTTTTTATTTGTTTATTAACTTTTATAAAGTGTTTATGAATGTGACTACAAATTAACACACCGCACAACCAAAGTCAAGCCCTTTTTCGCGGATTCGGAAAACTGCACAAGGAAAAAGCGGCGGAATTGTGCAAAAAATCGAGGACGGCAGGTGCCGTCCTCGATGGGAAGGTTTATAGGTTCTGAATAAAGGCTTCGATATGGAGCAGAGCGGCTCCCAGCGCAGAGGCTTCCAGCCTATAGCGGCTGAACTTCAGGTAGGAACTGTCCGGCTCAAACGTATTACGCTCGACCAGCATTTCCCGGAGCGGTTCGCCAAACTCTGCCAGAAAGCCGCCAACGTAGCCGCCAACAATTACATCACAGTCGAAGGTCATGCGCAGATTATTGACTGCTACAGCAAGGTAAGAAAGGTATTCATTCCATGCCGTTTGCAAAGCTGCATTGCCGGAGCGCAACCCGTCAAAGAATAGTGCAAGATTTCCGTCGGTCAGCTGGGAGAGGACTTTTGCAGAGCAATAGGCATCCAGACAGCCCTTTTTTCCGCAGTAGCAGGGGCGGCCATCGGGAACGAGCGTGTTGTGCCCGAACTCTCCGGCACGAAGATGGTCGCCGCCATAGAGCGCTCCACCGGTCAGAATCGCACCGCCGACACTGTTGCTCAGAGAAAGGTAGACAAGGCTGCGGGGAGATTCGAGGTCGCGCACTTCAGCAAGTCCGGCAGCGTTCGCGTCGTTGATGAACCGGCAGGAGAATGGGATGTAACGGCTGAATTCTTCGGTAGGAACATTCCGCAGACCCAAGGCATGAGAGTAAACCAATGTCTGCCCCTCTTTGTCCAGAATACCGGGCAGCGAAATGCCGACGCCCAAGATTTTTTCGACCGGGCAGCCCTCTTTTTCAATCAGCCCCTGCACGATTCCGGCAAGCATTTCCGCATAGGTGTCCGACCGCTCATAAAGACGCTTTTTACGCTCATAGTGGAGAAGGTTACCGGACAGATCGACCAGAACTGCTCCGACATGATTCTGGGTGATCTCCAGTCCGACCGCAAGTCTGGCATTCCGCACGGGAGCAAATGCTCTCGCCTTGCGCCCACCGGTAGATTCAAAGGTGCCGACCTCCTGCACCAGTCCCATCGCTATCAGTTCTTTGACATTCTGCAATACGGTCGGCCAGCTGTTGTTGACTTTTGCCGCAAGCTCCGGCTGCGAGATTCGGTCGCAGGAAAAAATGCTGCGAATCGTTCGGATGCGGTTGATTTTTTTAACATCACGGTTATTTGCGCCGCTGCCGGTCATGGGCTTACTCACCTCCAAGAGCAGATTCAACATTTGAAAGAAGATTTATAAAGCTCTTTCTTATTATAGAGAATCTGGAAAGATTCTGCAAGGGAAACATTTACAAAAAAGCGTTAGCCGAAAAGAGCGAGTTGCTTATGGATAAGAAGCGATGCTACCAGCTTATGGCAAACCATAGGTCGGTGGGCATCGTGTTCTTTATAGGGACTTAATCTTCCAGCCTGCCGTGGTCGCAACCAAGCGAGAGATAGTACTCAATCTCCCCTTTCAGCACCATCTGTGCATACTCCAAGGGCTTATTATACAGCAGCCAGTCCAGCTCTGCCCGCTGTGCCGGGGTGCTGCCGTACTCATCCTCGACGGCGATGCAGTCGATGGCAAGAGTGGTGCTATCCTCGAACCGGGCTTCCACCCGGTTGGTGTCCATATTGAAGCGGCAGGAAAGCAGTTTGTTCATGGTGAACCTCATTTCTATATCAAACGGTGTCTGTTCGGATGTCCTAAACCCTGCCATAAAACCGGTGGTTGATTTGTCCATTGGGCTTTGTTTTGCCCGTCTGCACATTTCTGCACACTTTTGCACACCGGCGGGAAGTTCAAATTTTGTCAACCTGCCCAAAATACGCCCTGAAAAGTTTACTTGACGCAATTTTAAAATCAATATATAATTGGGTTAGAAACCAATTATAGAAAAGGATGATTTCCAATGGCGCGCAGATACGACAGCAAAGAAGCAAAACGGCGGATACTGACCGCCTGTGTCCGGCTTTTTCTGGAAAAAGGCTACACGAACACCAAGGTGGCAGAAATTTTAAAGGAAGCAGATGTTTCCGCCGGGTCGTTCCAGAATATTTTCCGCACCAAGGACGGTGTGCTGACCGAGCTGATCGGCATGATGTTCAGCAGGCAGTTCGGCGCGGTAAGGCCGCTGGCGGCAAACGCCCCCTCGCCGGTGTACCTCTACGCGGTGGAAACGGCTTTGCAGCTGGCGATGACCGAGCTGAGCGAGAATCTGCGGGATATCTATGTGGAAGCGTACACCTTCCCCGCCACGGCGGAGATCATCCACCGCAGCACCACGGCGGAGCTGCAGGCGGCGTTCAGCGCGTATCTGCCCGGGTGCGCCGAGTGCGATTTCTACGAGATGGAGCTGGGCACGGCTGGCATGATGCGCGGCTACATGGCACGGCGGTGCGACCCCTACTTTACGCTGGAGCGCAAAATACGGCGGTTCCTGAGCATGAGCCTGAGTGCGCTGCAGGTCCCCGCGCAGGAGCGCGAGCAGGTCATCGCTTTTGTGGCGGAGATCGATATGCTTGCCCAGGCGCGGAAGGTGGTAGATGCCGTGCTTGCATCGCTGTCCGTGCAGTTTGATCTGAAAGGATAACAAGGTTTGATGACAAGGAGGGAGTAACATGAAAAAATGGCTGATCGGGTGTTTGACGGTGCTGGCAATGGTGTGCCTGATACCGGGGATCGCGTTAAACGCTAAAGCGGAAAGCTTGTACTGTCGCTACTGTGATAAGTTTACAGACTGTGAGATCCTTGGATACGAAAAATTTGATTCGAGCTTTCATACGCTCCATATAAAATGCAAGAGCTGCAGCAAGGAGAACGACATTATTGATGCAGGGTATTCGGAGCATACCGACGACGGCAAAACCCCCACCTGTACCACAGGCAAAACCTGTGCCTTATGCGGCGCGGAATACGGCGTTCTCGGTCACGACTGGGACAGGTGGACGCCTATCTACGACGGCACGCACACGCACACCCGCAGATGCAAGCGCTGCAACGCAGAAGAGACTGGAAGCTGCAGCGGTGGCTACGCGGACTGCACCAGTCTGGGAATGTGCTATATTTGCGGAGGGAGTTACTACGGCGATCACAAATGGATAAATCCGGCGAACTCCTCCCTTGGCAACGGCACGCACCGCATCATTTGCTTGCGCTGCGGCTTAAATGGTACCGCAAGCTGTACCGGCGGCACAGCAACCTGCACCGCCAAAGCGGTCTGTGAGGTGTGTAAGGTGGAATACGGCGAAAAAGACCCAAATAACCATGCTCTGGAGCATCGCCCAGCAAAAGCCCCCACCTGTACGAAACCCGGCTGGAACGCTTACGAAGGCTGCACCCGCCGCGGTTGCGGCTATACCACTTATCGAGCAATCCCCGCGCTGAAACATGATTTGGTGCAGCACAAAGCAAAAGCCCCCACCTGCACGGAAAAGGGCTGGAACGCTTACGAAACCTGCTCCCGTTGTGACTATACCACCTATACAGAGCTGACCGCACTGAACCATGATCTGGAGCAGCACGCAGCGCAAGCCCCCACCTGTACGGAAATCGGCTGGAACGCTTACGAAACCTGCAAAAACTGCAACTATACCACCCGCAAAGAATTGCCCGCACAGCATGATTTGAAGCAGCACGCAGCAAAAGCCCCTACCTGTACGGAAATCGGCTGGAACGCTTACGAAACCTGCTCCCGCTGCGACCATACCACCTACGCGGAGCAGCCCGCACTGAATCATGATCTGGTGAATCACGACGCAAAAGCCCCTACCTGTACGGAAATCGGCTGGAACGCTTACGAAACCTGTTCCCGTTGTGACTATACCACCTATGCGGAGCTGCCCGCGCTGAACCATGCTCTGGTGAATCACGACGCGCAAGCCGCCACCTGCACGGAAAAGGGCTGGAACGCTTACGAAACCTGCTCTCGTTGTGACTATACCACCTATGCGGAACTGCCCGCGCTGAACCATGATTATCAGGCTGTTACCGTAGAGCCTACCTGTGAAACAGACGGCTATACTGTTTTTACCTGCTCCCGCTGCAAAGACAGCTACACCGCAGACCCGACCGATAAGCTGGGACACCAGTTCGGTGCATGGTCTCCGAACGGAACCGGCGCTCAGAGCGCCGATTGTCTGCGGCAGGGCTGCGCGCACACCGGCAGTACCGATTGCCGGAAGTTCACTTTCCGCACTGCGGAAGGCGAAACGCTGACCTTCTGCCCCGTGTGCGGGCAGGCAGAAAACGCCGCGCAGCTGGAAAAGATCGAAGCCGCAACGGCGTGGACTATCAGCGGCAGTCTTTCTGCGGAGGATGTGACCGCACGGACGAACGGGGAATACCTGAGTGTGGCATTTGAGACTGCCGGCAGCCTGACGCAGCCCACCGGTCGGGTAAGGCTTGCGCTGCCCGCCAAACTGCTGGAAGGCAAAACGCTTGTGCGCATTGCCCCGGACGGCACGCAGACCGAGCTGCCTTTTGAAGCAAAGAACGGCAAACTCATCTTTACGCTGGATTTTGCAAACAGCGAGCTTCCCGTAATGCTCTTCCGTCTGCTCCCCCAGACCGCCGCCCTCTGAGCGCTTTTACTGCGCACAAACGATAGACCGCAAAATGCCCGCCCACCTGTGGGAAACCACGGTGGGCGGGCATTCTTTTATGTTATGGTTATGTGCGTTTTGCCCTCAGCCGCACACGCTGCCATCCGGGGCAAAGAACTGCACGTGCTTTTGCCACTGGGTAGGGCTGATGGTGCGGCGGTAGCAGTCGGTCAGGGCTTCCACTGCAGTCTCCGGGGCAAGGGACGCGCAGCCCGGGCAGTCCAGCACCAGAATGCGGAACCACGCGTCAAAAAGATGCTCGGTGTAGTGGGTGTCCCACGCGCCGCAGCGGGCGTAAAAGCCCAGCCGCCGCACTGCCATGGCTGTGTCCTCGGCCTTTTCCGGCATCTCGGCTTCAATTAAAATGGCCTCGGCGGTGTCCTCGTGGGCGGGCAGCTGCGCCAGCAGCTGCGCCCCAATGCCGTGGGCGCGGTAGGCGGGCACTACGGCAAAATAATCCAGCTGGCTCATCCGGCAGCCCTCGGGACGCACCATCAGCAGATAGGCGGCAAGGGTGTCCCCGTCAAACACGCCCCATGTGTGGGCAGTGCCGTCCGCTTCGCTGTTCAGGATCATGCTCAGGGGCTTCAGCTCCCCGGCAGGAAAGTCCCGGCGCATCTCGTTCAGATACACATCGGTCAGCTCCGGGCCGGTGAGCAGCCGCCAGATAAACGCAGGCTCTCTCATACGATCCGGTTTCCTTTCTGGATGACAGCCTTGATGTTCAGCTCCTTGTCCGCAAGGATCACGTTGCCGTAGCGTCCGGCGGCAAGGCTGCCGTAGTCGTTGTCCACGCCAATGCTCTTGGCGGGGGTCTCGCTGGCGGCGCGGACGGCGCTTTCCAGCGGCACGTTCATCTCCAGCACGGCGCGCTTCATGCAGTCGTACAGACAGGTGTTGCTGCCCGCAATGGTGTCCGGGTGCTCGGTCAGGGTGGCGCGGGGTCCTTTGACCGTGATGGCCTGTCCGCCCAGACTGTATTGGCCGTCCGGCAGGCCGCAGGACATGGCACTGTCCGCGATCAGGCAGACGCGGTCGTCCCCGAAGGTGTTGAAGGTGAACCGCACCATGGCGGGGTGAATATGCACGTTATCGGTGATGAGCTCCACCTCGGCATCGTGCTCCATGGCTGCAATGATAGGGCCGGGCGCACGGTGGGTGATGCCGGGCATGGCATTGTACAAGTGGGTCATGTGGGTGGCACCGGCTTCAAAGGCCTTGACGGCGGTGTCGTAGTCGGTGCAGGTGTGGGCGATGGAGATGCGCACCTCGTTATGGCACTCCTTGATAAAGTCCAGATTGCCCGGCTCTTCGGGTGCAACGTCCACCAACTTGATCAGGCCATTAGCGCGCTTCTGCAGGCGGCGGAACATGGCGGCGTCTGCGCCCTGCACATACTCCGGGTTCTGTGCGCCCACCTTTTTGGGGCTGATAAAGGGGCCTTCCATGTTGATGCCCACAAGGTCGGCACCCTTGCCGTTTTTATGGGCGGCAGCGGCGTCCATTACCTTGTTCAGGATCTCTTCCGGGTAGGTCATGGTGGCGGGGCAGATGGCCAGCACGCCCTTGCTGGCTTCAAAATCCGCCAGCGTCTGGATGGCCTCCTCGGTGCCATCGCAGAAATCCTTGCCCATTGCCCCGTGGAAGTGGATATCCACAAGGCCCGGCAGGGCGTACAGCCCCTCGGCGTCCAGCACCTCTTCGCCCTCTTCCGGGGCGGCAAAGGGCACGATACGGCCATCGCGGATGATGATGGTGCCGCGCTCAAAGGTGTGGCGCGGGGTATAGACCAGTGCATTCTGAAGGATCATACGAAACACCTCGTTCTTTCCTTGAAGCCGTTTTCATAAGCATTGCACACCGCCCGAACGGTCTTTTTGCTCGCATACTGCGTTGCTTTCCCTTGCAATCCACCAAGGATTGCTGCGGAAAATCGCCTTGTCTGCGGACAAAAATCCTCGTCGTTCGGCGCACCCCGCTTACGAAAACAGCTTCTTGCTTTTCACCCAGTATAGCACGCCGGGTGTTTTTACAAAAGTCCTTTTGTGTGAACATTGTACCGCTGTGCAAAAAAAGCGAGCCGCCGGGAGGGGGCGCTGTGCACCCCGCCCCCGGCGGCCCGGTTCATACTGCAAAATCAACCAGACTTTTGCAGCTCATTCTTTTCAGAAGTGCAGGATCACAGCATCTTCTTCAGCTCGTCGTACACGAACTGCACCTTGGTGCCGATGATGACCTGGCAAGCGTTCTTGCTGGGACGGATAACACCGGCAGCACCGGCAGCCTTGACAGCCTTCTCGTCGACCTTGGCGTTATCCTTCACCTCAAAACGCAGACGGGTTGCGCAGTAACCAACGTCCTTCACGTTCTCCTTGCCGCCGATAGCAGCCAGAACAGCAGAAGCGACTTCGGTGTAGTTGTTGTTAGCCAGAACGACCTTCTTCTCAGCTTCCTCGTCGTCATCCTCACGGCCGGGGGTCTTCAGGTCGAACTTGGTGATGGCGAAGTAGAACACGAAGTAGAACACCAGGAATGCTGCGATGCCCAGAGGAATGATCATCCAGGTCTTAGCAGCTGCAGGCAGAGAAGCGGAGAACACCAGGTCGGTAGCACCTGCGGAGAAGCAGAAGCCAGCACGGAAACCGGAGTAGTAG
>ERZ827452.2881-NODE-2881-length-11884-cov-3.693719_pt1 | contig 11884 bp, 7 predicted proteins | sample MGYA00519866_ERZ827452 | MGnify/ENA primary metagenome ERZ827452 (study PRJEB31778, sample SAMEA3449307) | human gut metagenome | biome: human gut; feature: human-associated habitat; material: faeces | place: United Kingdom | collected 2010/2012 ... | reverse complement strand
ACAGCAAGGGCTATGAGTATAAAGCCAAGCTCACGATCCTCAAGGAAGCGGCGCGGACACTCAACTATCTTACGGAAAACAACTTGCTCCAATACGCCGATCTTGAGAAGAAGGTTGAGGACGTTCACAGCTCCTATGACCGCACCGGCAAGGAGCTGAAAGACGTTGAGGCACGTCTGCGGGAAGTCCAGCCGCTTATCAAAAACATCTCCAACTACCAGCACCTAAAGCCCGTATATGACGCCTTCCAGAAGGCGAAAGACAAGCCGAGTTTCAAGGCAAAGCACGAAGCAGAGCTTGTGATCTTTGAGGCGGCGCGGAGTACACTGCTTGCCATGCAAGGCGATGAAAAACTACCGAGCTTGAAGACGCTCCAAGCGGAACAGCAGAGACTTCTTGAAGAGCAGCAGCGGCTTTATGACGAACGTGCGAGGCTCAAAAAGGAAGCTCGGATGATCGACACTTTGAAGGCAAACGTGGACGATTTCCTCAAGCCAAGCGCAGAGCGCGACCAAGAGTATCAACGCAATTCTCAGCGCGAATAAAGAGAAAAGGAAAGGCAGTTTTCATGAGTAACTGCCTTTCCCTTTTTGAAAATCAAAACCATCAAGAACTTGCATCTTTTTTGTGAACTTGTGCATGAGATAATTGCATTCAAAGAGGTTTTCGTGTATAATAGAATGGAAGTCATGATTAGCGGATGAGTAAAGGGGTGCGTATCATGGGAATCAGCTACAAAAAACTTTGGATGCTCCTGATAGAACGAGACATAAAGAAGTCCACCTTCCGGCAAGAGCTTAACCTTGCATCCGGAACATGGACGAAACTGAATAAGGGGGAAGAAGTGTCCCTCTCTATTTTGCTGCGCATCTGCGGCTATTTGAATTGTGACATTGGAGATATTTGTGAGGCTGTGCGGACGGACAACTGATAGGTCCTTTTTCCGTGCGGCTTTTTTATATACCTGTGGAGAAGGATTAAAGGTTTGTGCGTAGCAGGACTGTTACAGAAGAAGGAGGATAACAGATGGATATTGGCGTTACGATAAGCAAAGTCAGAAAAGAATACAAGGAATACTTACGGGAAACTCACCCTGACTGGGCTGATACGACTATCAGCACCCATGTTTCCGATGCGTTCTATCTGTATCAAAACACTATTGCACTATCCTTCTGGAAGTGTTTTGAAAGTGATGCCGCTATGGAGAAGGCAAAGGGCGAAATCCTCGACTACCTAAAACAAGAAGTGATGTCTGATCGAGCAGACGAACGCACTGCACAGTATTATAGAGATTTGAAACGTCTGAAAGAATTTATTGATTCTAAGGGTGGCGTCAAGACGTATATCGGCTATGAATATGACTGCGAAGTCATTGTCTACAAATATGCCAAGATGGTTTATGATGGCACGATGGAGATGGACGCTGCTGTAAAAGCCATGTGTCAGGATGTTCCGTGCTTTGGAGAAACCTCGCACAAGCTGACGATTATGCTCTTTGCGTCCATGATGAAGGGCGTAAAATACACTCGCAGGTCCAACACTGAAACTACAGTTTACTTCATCGTCCACATCGGAAAAGACTACGGACAGGAGCAGATGGTCAATGCTCTAAAAGCCACTCAGGAAAACATTAAATATTACTACGAGCAAACCGGCAACAAGTCTAACAGTATTCGTAGAGGATGCAAAAAGATCGTCGAAGAGAACAACATTGATATATCCTTCGACGATGAAATCTTTGATGGAATTATTCCGAAGGAGAACACAGATACAGCTCTTTCATCCGACGCTACTGCAACACACTATTGGCTGTACGCAGCGGGTGATGGTTCCGCAAATTGGGAGAATGATTATGCCGAAGGGATTATGGCTATCGGCTGGTCTGACCTTGGTGATCTAATGGAATATAGCTCCAAAGAAGAAATGCGGGCAAAGATGAAAGAGGTCTACGGGGATACTGGCTCATATAAGAATCAAGTTCTTGCTACATGGCAATTTGCAAACGAGCTGAAACCCGGTGATGTTGTCTTTGTTAAAAAAGGCAGAAAGCAGATCCTCGGTCGCGGGTTGGTCGAAGGCGAATACGTTTTTGACCCTGAACGCGGTCAATATGCCAATACCCGAAAGGTTCGCTGGACAGATAAGGGCGAGTGGGAATTATCAGATCAGGGTGCAATCAAAACGTTGACGGATATTACGTCCTACACAGATTACGTCAAGAAGCTGCAAAACATGATTGACGGAGATAAGCACGAAGATACCTTCGACGATGCCGCTGATGAGGAAATCACTTTCGAGCCATACACCGCTGATGATTTTCTGACTGATGTGTATATGGACGAAGATCGGTATAAGGTTCTCAAGTCGCTGCTTCTAACCAAAAAGAATGTAATTCTGCAAGGCGCACCGGGCGTGGGAAAAACCTTCGCAGCAAAAAGACTGGCATTTTCTATCATGGGAGAAAAGGACACCAACCGTGTGAAAATGGTTCAGTTTCATCAGAGTTATAGCTATGAAGATTTCATCATGGGTTTCCGCCCGACGGAGACAGGATTCGAACTGCGAAAGGGCGTATTCTACGAGTTTTGCAGGCAAGCTGCTGAGGATGATCGTCCATACTTTTTCATTATCGACGAGATCAACAGAGGCAATCTCAGCAAGATTTTTGGCGAACTCTTCATGTTGATTGAGAGTGATAAACGCGGTGTCGAATTGCAGCTTCTATATGCAGATGAGCAGTTCTCCATTCCGAGTAACGTCTATATCATTGGCATGATGAACACTGCTGACCGTAGCCTCGCCATGCTGGACTACGCACTTAGACGTCGTTTTGCTTTTTTTGAGCTTGCTCCGGCATTTTCGTCTGCTGGATTCAGAGCATACAGAACGAAAGTCAATAACCCGAAGTTTGACCGGCTCATTGCAACAGTTGAGCAGCTTAACGACGTAATTGCAAACGATGACTCGCTTGGTGAGGGGTTCTGTATCGGACATAGCTATTTCTGTACAAACGCAACCATCAACGATGAATGGATGCGGTCTGTTGTCGAATATGAACTGATACCTCTTTTGAAAGAATACTGGTTTGACGAGGCAGTTAAAGTGAAGGATTGGAGCCGCACATTACGCGAGGTAGTCAAATGATCCGTGTCCAGAACGTTTATTATATGCTGGCTTATGCGTTCCAAGTGCTGCATGAGCAAGGGTATAAAAATGTCGCCACCGAAGAGTTTGATAATGTGGCTGAACTTCTGTCTGCTATTCTCTGCCGTGGAGTATCTGTCCAGATAAAGAGAGGCTTAATCAGACAATACATTTCGAGAGAGGAAGCACTTGCGTCTCCCCGTGGGAAACTTGAAATTGGTGAATCCATAAAGACACAGGTTATTCGCAAGAAACAGCTCGTTTGCAATTATGATGAGTTTTCGGTTGATGCCTACCCCAACCGAATCATCAAAACAACAATGGAATTGCTGCTTCGTGGAAGTATTTCAAAAGCCAGGAAAAAGGAGATCAGGAAGTTGATGATTTTCTTTGATGGCATCAGCATATTGGACATCCATAGTATCAACTGGGACATTCAATATGATCGCAATAATCAAACATATCGGATGTTGATAGCCGTTTGCCGATTTGTGATAAAAGGGCTTTTGCAAACGACAGCCGATGGCTCAACAAAGATTATGGATTATGCGGATGATCAAACAATGGCGAAGCTATACGAGAAGTTTATTCTCGGATACTATCAGCGTGAGCATCCAGAGTTAAAAGCATACTCTCCACAAATTGCGTGGCAAGTCACAGATGGCTACAGAACGCTCTTGCCGACGATGCAGTCCGACATTGTGATTACGAATAAGGCAGCAAAGAAAACGCTCATCATCGACGCCAAATACTACACGCACAATATGCAAATGAAAGCACCGTACATGACGCAGACGCTTCATTCTGGAAATCTGTATCAGATTTTCACCTATGTGAAGAACTGGTCTGCCGCGCCGGATGAGGTCGTTTCCGGTATGCTTTTATATGCGGGAACAGACGATGCGATTCAGCCAAACAATGATTATCAAATGAGCGGGAATCAGATCAGTGTGAAGACATTGGACATGGACTGTGACTTTTCTAAAATTGCAGCGCAGCTCGACAGCATTGCTGATCGGATAAAGTAGGGTGTAGGCACTGGACAGCCGTTCTTCTAATCTCACCGCTTCTTAAACAAGCAGATACGCTCTCCGTGGAAAGGAGCAATCATGAGTATACTTGAAAATCCCATACCGAATGAGGTGTTGGATAATGCAACAAGCCCTCTCACCGATGACAGGGCAGCGTACAAAGACAGCACCTACGAGATCGTTTCAAAGGTGGCTTACCTGATTGGTGTGCCAAAACGCATCTTTGACAACGAACATGAAGCCCCAAAAGTTGAAGTATACAATCGGTTGGACAGTGATAAAACAGCTCGGATTATAAGACATCTTTGCATTGTACGAACTGCGATTGAGCGCAATTTCAAGCGCATCAATGAACGCATGAGATTCCAGTATGAGACCATTCTGAGTATGCCGGAATATGTTCCGCAGGAAAGCATAAACCAGCTAAGTCTTGACGGAGTGAACTTCATCAAAAACACCAGCAAAAAACTGTGCCAACACGTTGTCGAGATTAACAGGTTGATTTGCGATAGAATCAACAACTGCAAGAAGCTCTTTCCACTCTGGATAAATTGGGATTACATTAAAGCACTTTTCGTCATGCCTGATGGTTTGAAGGAAGATGGTACAAGAGTGGCTGCCGACATTTATTACTCTCATTTGCTTTTTTATCCCTATCAGATGTACATAAACTGGCAGCCGGAGGAAGTCGGCAACATTCTTTACAATGATAAGAAGTTCGTTACCTTGCTGTACAGTTGGAACAACGACTATTTCACCGAATATAGCAAAGTCTCAGATGCGGGGAGTTATATCAAAGGAAGTATTTATGAGTTTATTGAGAGCAGCGAAAAGACTGTTATCGTTGTCGATTGCGAAAACTCTGATCCCTACAAGCTGTGTGCTACCTTAAAAAACCTCGATCACGAGTATACACAAAAAATTGCGTCGATCATTCTCTTTGATGATGTGCATACCGCCTCCGCATGGAGGATATTAGACAGCTTCACCGCAATTCATGTTGAACACATGATGATTGAACGGGTGAAGCAAAGCAAGTCACTCGTTGATGTCATGCTTATTGCCCGAACTTGTCAGGAACACTACAAGAATAACGTCGATTCCTTTATTCTTGTTTCCAGCGACTCCGACTACTGGGGGTTAATCTCGTCTCTGCCGGAAGCACGTTTTTTAGTTATGATTGAACGAGAGAACTGCGGACCGGACTTGAAGAATGCACTTCTGAATGCAGGGATATTTTATTGCTATATTGATGACTTCTACTCTGGGAATGCCGAGGACATCAAGCTCGGCGCACTTTTCAAAGAAATGGAGCGTTATATTGACCAAACCGTCAGGCTCAATATCAACGAGATGTTCAGTGCCGCTTTGAAGGCAACGCGCATTGAGATGAGTTCGTCTGAGAAAAAACAGTTCATCGCAAAGTACCTAAAAACAATGCAAATGGAAATTACAGATGATGGTGACGTGGTTTTGCAGTTGAAACGAAAATAAGTCCGGTATTTGGGACACTTGCTATGATAAAATAGAAATGAGGACAGGCTGGCAACCAACAAATGATCCTCAAGTATTGGAGATGAAGATATGGCATACCAAAGCGAAGCGGCTCTTGAACAGCAGTTTATTGAGCAACTGACCAAGCAGGAATATTCCACAGTCGCAATTCCTGATTATGACGCGCTGGTGGAGAACTTCAAAGTTCAGTTTGAAGCCTTCAATGCGCCAAAGCTGGATACGCCTATCACCGATAAAGAGTGGGAGCGTATCTTCAACCTCATGCTCGGAAAGTCTGTTTTCCAGAGCGCAAAAATCTTGAGGGATAAGTTTGTCCTTGAGCGTGAAGATGGTACAAAGGTATATCTGTCCTTCTTTGATCAGGACCACACGAAGAACATTTTCCAAGTCACTCATCAAACAACCGTGGTTGGAAAATACGTCAATCGTTACGACGTTACGATTCTCGTAAACGGCTTGCCCCTGATCCAAGTAGAATTAAAGCGCCGTGGCATTGACATCCGCGAGGCAGTCAATCAGGTCATGCGTTATAAGAAACACTCCTACAACGGGCTGTATCATTTCATTCAGCTCTTCATTGTCTCCAATGGTGTTGACACAAAGTATTTCGCCAATTCCGACAGAGACTTGATGTATAGTCTTGCTTTCTTCTGGACTGATTTCAATAACGTCCGCATCACCAATTTGAAGGACTTTTCGATTTCTTTCCTTGCAAGGGATCACATCATTAAAATGCTGACACGCTACACCATCCTAAATGATACCGATAAGATTTTGATGGTCATGCGTCCCTATCAGGTTTATGCCGTAGAAGCGCTGATCCGTCAAGCAACGCTTACAAACCGGAATGCGTATATCTGGCACACAACCGGCGCGGGCAAGACGCTTACATCCTTTAAGACGGCGCAAATCCTCGCAGCAAATCCGAACATCAAGAAAGTCATTTTCCTTGTTGACCGAAAAGACTTGGATTCTCAGACAACCGAAGAGTTTAACAAGTTTGAGGCTGGTTCCGTTGATGTGACAGATCGCACCGATGTCCTTGTCCGCCAGATGAAGGACAAGAACAGGCAGCTTATCGTCACCACGATGCAGAAGATGGCAAACGCTGTAAAGCGCCCTCAGTACGAGAAAGTAATGGACGCATACAAAGACGAGAAGGTTGTCTTTATCATCGACGAGTGCCACCGCAGCCAGTTTGGGGATATGCACAAGGACATTGTGCGGCATTTCAGAAAGGCACAGTTTTTCGGCTTCACGGGGACACCTCGGTTTGAAGTCAACGGTAAAACTGAGGGTAAAATCACGCAAACAACAGAAATGCTCTTTGGTGAGTGTCTTCACAATTACCTGATTAAAGACGCCATCTTCGATAATAATGTTCTGGGCTTCCACATCGAATACATAAAAACAATGGAGGGTGATTTCGACTGGGATGACCCGACACTCGCGGACGCGATTGATATAGGCGAACTCTATATGTCCGATGAGCGAATGTCTCTGATCGCCAATCACATCATCCAGAACCACAAGGCAAAAACCCGAAATGGACAGTATACGGCTATTTTTGCCGTGTCATCTATTGATGCCCTTGTTAAGTATTACGACATTTTCAAGAAGATCAAGCATGACCTGAATATCAGCGGCATCTTCTCCTACGGGCAGAATGAGGATGCCGAGGGCAAGGACGAGCATAGCCGTGATTCGTTGGAGCGTATCATCAAGGACTATAACGAGATGTACGGGACCAATTTCTCCACAGATACGTTCTCGGCTTATCACAAGGACATCTCTGACCGAGTAAAGGGAAAGAAAACAAAGTCGCTTGATATTCTTATCGTCGTGAATATGTTCCTGACCGGATTTGATGCAAAGCCATTGAATACGCTGTATCTGGACAAAAATCTGGTATGGCATTCACTGGTACAGGCATACAGTCGTACCAACCGTATTGACAAAGTGACAAAACAGTTTGGACAGATTGTGACATATCGAAATATCAAGAAGTGGCAGGATGAAGCGCTGACCCTGTTTTCGGGCGATGGAGATCCGAACGAATATCTGCTGGAAGATTATGCGTATTATTTAAATCAATGGATGAATCAGAATGTGATTTTAAGAAAAATCACACCCGACGTAGAAGCTGCGGGACAGTTGCAATCAGAGGATGAAATCCGCATGTTTATTATGGCATTCCGTGCGCTGGCAAAGACGCTTGCTACATTGAAAACTTTTTCGAAGTTTGATTGGGCAGATCTTGGAGCAGTCATGGATGAAAATGAATACGAAGGTTTCAAAAGCTGGTATTTGTACTATAAAGATCAGACGGTCAATCCAAATCCGAAAGTTCCGGTTCCAGTGGATGTGGATTTTGATATTGAACTTGTCAGAACAGACCGAATCAACGTTGTGTATATTTTGAACTTGTTAAAAAATGCGAAAACACATACTAAGACAGAGGAAGAAAAGCAGCAGGATGTCGATCTGATTCTGCGGGAAATCGAGCGTTCTGATAATGAATTCCTGCGTTTGAAAAAAGAAGTGATGCGGCAGTTTATCTTAACGAGATTTTACGATCTGCCGGAAAATGCAGATGTCATGGAGGCATTCAATCAATTTGAAAAAGAACAGATGCAGGCAGATATGGAAGAATTTGCATTTGACAATCAGATTGATTTCAAGATAGTATCAGATCTGGTTTCGGCATATACATTCAGTGGAAATGTATCGGAGGATAATATTCGTGAAAGATTGATGGCATATCCGCTGGGACTGCTGAAAATGACAAAACTGACAAAGAATGTGAAAAGATTTATACAGGATACTTATAAAAAATACAAGGCTGAAGGAGAAACAGAATGACAGACACAAATACATACCAGGCACAGGCGAACGAGCTTTCGCAGAAATTATGGGCAATCGCGAACGATCTGCGCGGTCAGATGGATGCAAGTGAGTTCAAAAATTATATCTTAGGAGTAATTTTCTATCGCTATCTTTCTGAGCGAACAGAAATGTATATGACCGATCTTCTCAAAAATGATGATGGAATCACATATGAAGAAGCCTTTGCGGATGATGAATACAGACCGGTTGTAGAAGAATGGTCACTGTCAAAACTGGGTTATGTAATTAAGCCGGAAAATCTGTTTCGAAATCTGATTCGCAAGATTACAAAGTTTGAAAATGATGCGGATAAATTCAATGTGGAAGATTTCGAAAAAGCGATCAATGATCTGGTAGGCTCTACGATGGGATACGAATCCAACAAGGCATTTGACGGACTGTTTAACGATATGCGTCTGCAGGATTCCCGTCTTGGAGAGACGGTGGCAGACCGTACGGAAATGATCGGGCGAGTTATGGTACGTGTATCAGATATCGATTTCGATTTGCAGGATTCCCAGTTTGACGTACTCGGTACAGCGTATATGATTCTGATTGGTTTATTCGCATCGGATGCGGGAAAGAAAGGCGGCGAATTCTTCACGCCGGCAGGCCCGTCGAAGCTCTGTGCAACACTTGCGGCATTGGGGCTGGATGAAGCAAAGACGGTTGGTGACTGTACTTGTGGTTCTGCGTCTATGCTTCTGGAAGTACAGAAACATCTGACAACAGGAAAAGTCGGACATTTCTATGGACAGGAGCTGAATGCGACAACGTACAATCTGAGCCGTATGAACATGATTATGCACGGCATTGACTGGCAAAACTTTGATATTTACAAGGGCGATACACTGAAAGACGATAAATACGGCGATATCAAAATGACAGTACAGGTTTGCAATCCGCCGTATTCTTTAAAATGGTCTGCGGATAAACAGTTTGAAGATGACCCGCGTTATTCCGGAGCAGGAAAACTGGCACCGAAAGGACAGGCGGATCTTGCATTCGTGGAACACATGATTTATCACATGGATGAAGACGACGGACGCGTTGCAGTGTTACTGCCGCACGGCGTACTGTTCCGAGGAGGAGCGGAAGAAACCATTCGAAAATACATCATCAAAGACCTGAATCGCCTGGATGCAGTAATCGGGCTTCCGGCAAATCTGTTTCATGGAACAGGAATTCCGGTTTGTGTGCTGGTGCTGAAGTGCAAGAGAAATGGAAATGCGGGAAATATCTTATTTATTGATGCATCAAAAGAGTTCAAGGCTGGAAAGAACCAGAATGTGCTGGAGCAGAAGCATATTGATAAAATTGTTGAGACGTATGAGAAGCGTGTAGATGTTGATAAGTTTGCTCATGTGGCGGAGATGAGTGAAATTGTTGAGAATGGATACAACTTGAATATTCCGAGATATGTTGATACGTTTGAAGAAGAAGAGCCAGTGGATTTAGAGGCTGTGAGAGCAGAAATTAAGAGACTGGACGCGGAAACGAAAAATGCAATTGAGAAGGCAGATAGTATGTTGCAGCAACTTGGATTATAAAGGAGAAAGTAACTACATATGGGACAACCAAGTAGTAAAGATGTTGGGAAAAGAGCTATTTATAATTATCATGTAAATGAACAAATAGAGAATAAAAAAGTTTCAATGGAAATTGTGGAAAATTGGTATCCACAAAGCTACCATCAGAAGGAAATTTTTATTTTAAGTAAAATAAGAAAACTATGTAACGGTTTTGATGGCACAGATATTAAAGTGAGTGATCAAGAATTGCCCCTGTTGTTTATGACTGCGGAGTGGAATACAACGAAAAATGGGAAATATATTCAAAATAGAAATCAGATTTTAAGACGTGCAATAAGTCGGTTTGATGATTTTGAACATCAAGGATATATTACAGGCACTTATGGGCGCTTTCAGTTTACTTTTTCTGGGATGAAGAAATTGGAAGACTTAGTAATAATGAAACCGGATATAAATCAGAATATTGAACAGGTAATTGAAGAGATAAGAAAGGAAAATGAAAAGTCTTCTACTCGTTATGAAGAATTGATTTCTGTGTTGCAAGACATTAAGAATACACCTAAAAACTATGGAGAATATATTTCAGATTTGGCAAATATTGCAACAATAGGAAGTATTATTCCAAGTGCTGTTCCGAAAGTAGGAAAGTTATTGGGGAGACTCATAAGTGTTTTGTAGAAAATGTTAGAGGCATTTGCAAAATTAATCAAATAAATACTAAGAGGATATAAAACTGTGATACCAAAATTAAGATTTAAAGATGATAATGGAAATGATTTTCCAGCATGGAATACCACGGTGCGGCTGGAAGAAATATCGGCATTTATAACAAAAGGAGCTACACCTACAACATATGGTTTTGAGTGGCAAGTAAAGGGTATACATTTTTTTAGAAATAATTGTATAAAAAATAATGTTTTTGTATATGGTGATTTTTCATATATTTCTGAGGAAGCTAATGAATTTTTGAAACGTTCGGAAATCAGAGGGGATGATATTGTAATTGCGATTACAGGAGATATTGGAAAAGTAGGACTAGTGCCAGGAAAAATAAAGAAAGCCAATATTAATCAGCATTTAGCAAGAATAAGAATTATAAAGAATGCAATACCATATTTTGTATATAGTTACCTTTGTTCAAATGAGATACAACAGAATTATAAAAAAATTAAAACTGGATTATCAATGGCACAATTAAGCCTTAATCAAATTCGAAAAACGAAAATACCAGTGGTTTCAATAATGGAACAACGGAAAATAGCAGAATTTCTAATGACAATTGATCAGGTAATTGAAATAAAAAAGAAAACGGTAATTGCATGGGAAGAACGTAAAAAAGGTGTCATGGAAAAATTGTTTTGCCAGAAAATAAGATTTAAAACAGATGAAAAAAGTGAATTCCCAGAATGGAGAGAAAAACAATTTGGTGAAATTATTTCTGAGTTTAAAGAAAAAACAGAAATAGAAAATGAAGATACATTGTTATCATGTGCAATTAATGGCATATTTTTGAATTCAGAATTATTTGGTCATCAAAGAGGACAGAGTAATATCGGATATCTAAAAATTAAGAAAGGTACACTTGTTTTGTCAACGCAGAATTTGCATCTGGGGAATGTAAACGTAAATATGAGATTTGAACATGGAATTATTTCACCAGCCTATAAAACGTATAATATCGTGGGGTGCTCTGTTGAATATATGAATCAATGGATAAAATGGGATACGACTAAACGATTTTTTTATAATGCGACAACTGTAGGTGCTAGTGGATGC
>ERZ827452.2876-NODE-2876-length-11912-cov-3.467825_pt1 | contig 11912 bp, 10 predicted proteins | sample MGYA00519866_ERZ827452 | MGnify/ENA primary metagenome ERZ827452 (study PRJEB31778, sample SAMEA3449307) | human gut metagenome | biome: human gut; feature: human-associated habitat; material: faeces | place: United Kingdom | collected 2010/2012 ... | reverse complement strand
TTAAATATGGTGTTACAAGAGATTATGTAAGAGGTCTTGAATGTGTACTTCCAAATGGAGAAGTAATAAATGTTGGTGGAAAAGTTGTTAAAAACTCTTCTGGATATTCAACATCAAGAAAATACTTATATGTGTCTCCTAGCTCACGTCTCCATTGATAACACAGTACTGCGTCTTCAATAAGAATTTTTGGTTTTGTGATATACTCAGAACGTCTTAATGCCTGCAAGTCTCGATATTCCAGATAATCAATATCACCAAAATAACGCCAATGATACACTTTGTTTTTGTCTACACTTAAAGCATTTAATGCCCATGGGGTAACACTTCGACATGGAATCTGGTCATCTGATTTAAAAACTTTATTCTGTTCTTGAAAGTCTAACTGAATCGTTTCAGTCTTATTTTCGTTGAGTTCTTCTACAACCTCATCAATATCGTTTTGTTTTTTAAAATCCGACTGTGCAATATCAATCATATCATCAGTCAAATTTTGCATATGACTAGATACTTTATATCCTTTATCTTTAAAAAAAGTAATAAGCTCCTTTGGTGTTGTATCTAGTATTTTTGCTAATTCGAATACCTTCATATTTCACTCCTTGTTCTCCATAAAAAAATACAGGCCAGTATTCCACCAGCCCGTATTATATGTATTTGTCATTACTGAATTAAGATTTCACCAAAAATCTGATTGATAACAACACCGATACCTTCCTGATATCTAACATCAGCAGCCATAGTCATATCCATGTTATCAGTACCATTAGTATTGTAATCGTTATACATAATGGTTCCAGCATTTACTCTCTTAATTGGTTTAAACTCTGGATCAATAGGAAGAATATAGATCTTTTTGTTATCATCAGCAGAGAACACATTCTCTCTGGTTCCAGTCTTGTTTACTCTGTCCAGAGCAAGACACTCATAACCTTCCCAATTGCCAAGGATGCCCTTCTGGTGTCTTTCCTCTTTCATAGCATCAGAGAACAGATTGTAGTTTACGGTGTTCTGTAATTTCTGGATTGCAGTTCTAGTACCTACCAGTAATACTTCTCTGCCAGTTGCAGCTTTTACAGCCTCAATCTGATCAACAACACTATCTCTAGTTGCTTCAGATAATGGAGTTTCCAGCTTCATATCAGTTGGAAGAGATTTATCCATAGTCATGAACGCAGTATATAACTCGCTATATCTGTAATCCTCGATAGAAGTATAAATTTTGTCTACGAAAGCTGCCCAGTCAATACGACCAAGCATAAAAAGTTCAAAATCTGTATACACTTTTACAACGTACCAGGAAGTATCAACACGGAAACTCACACCTGGACGAACGCTCTGCCGAACACTTTAATGTTTAACTTATATTATTTCCCTTTAACAAAATTCCCAGTGGTATCCACCACAAGTTTTTCTTTTTCCTTGACAAACTTTTAAAATTGTAGAACTATCAAGATTTAATATCTTTCCTGCATCTGTTGCATCGTTATAAATTTGATTTGACTCAATGCACAATACAGGTGTTACATTTCTTCGCCATGAGCGAATACCTTTTTTATGTTCGCTCATTTTTCTTTTAGATTCATCTGTATGATGAATTCCATACATAACATTATTTTGGCCTATGATTTTTTCTTTGTTTTTTGGATCAGCCCAATATTCTAAGCACTGTAATCTTCTAATTTCTTTAAGTTCAGAATTAACATAACTATTTTTAACGGCATGACTTATCTTGTCTCGTGTTTCTTTAGATATGCTATTTTTTCTCAATTGACCACCAGACGTCAGATTGTATCCATAAGATCTATTCATAGAATCATACTTATTGATGTAACATATTTCTTTTTCATCTAATAGATTAATAGAACACTCTTCTAAAATATAAAATGAAAAGTTTTCTTCGCCATATTTATTCCAAGCTTTTTGTAAATAGTCATTATGGTGTGTGCCATTATTTAATTCTGCTATATGTTTCGTCCATCGTTCTTTTATATGTATGGATTGTCCAATATATTTTTTATTGTTTATTATATTTTCAATACAATAAATTCCTGAAATATCATTCATTTTACCAATATCAACTCTTTTATTAAAAATAAGGGAAATAATTTTATAGGGACGCAACTCCCTGTTGAGTTTTAAACTCCACAAACTTTCGATTGTGAACAGGTCATATCTTCATCCTAGAAGGATGTGTACCATTTCCATTTAAAGGATTTTCACCTACCCGCTCGGGCCGTACTCCTAATGTGAATTTTCTTCACCTATGGGATGACCGTCGAACCTTGCCTTTCGGCCTTGGCTGCTGATTTCCAATTAAAAAAGACCAGGGGATTTAACCTCGGTCTCATACAATTAATTTTTTCTACTTTCGTAACCGTCACGCTTATTTCATTTCAGAAATTACGTTGTGGTTTAATTGTCTTTATGGATTTCCAGCAATTAAATACATATTTTTTCACGCAACTTTCGCTACGCGGACACTGTAACAGTCAATGTCATTGTGGTTTCCTGCGAAACGAGAAACCTGCAGAAGAGAAGCATCAGATACATAGAATTCGTTAGTATCACCTTCGGCAATATTTTTCTCTTCAACATACTCCATAAAACGTGCATTCGCAGAATTCCAACCGCTATTCATACGATCCAGAAGAGTATCCTCAATCAACTGGGCAATCTCGATTCTCTTAGCACGATAAGCCTGCATTCTTTCCATTGGTTTTGCCAGTTTGAAAGTAATACCTAATACTCTATCAAACTGAGTTCTAATAATTTTGTTTGCTTCATCTTTAGAATACTTGTCATAAATTTTGCGAGAAGTATCTAAAATCAGTTGATTAAACTGAATCATGTTATCATAGTTGTTATCAAACTGAGCTAATGTGTTAGCGTTAAAACATGTAACATTACGCATTATTTCTTACCTCCTTCTTATGCGATTTCCTTGTTCTGAACAACAAGGATTCTTACTAAATCGTAAAATGTACCAGCAGCAATGCTATGGATTTTGCCAACAAATGCATTGGTCGCACTTGGATCAGTATCAGAGATTTCATATTGGCCGTTTGCGTTTAATTTCACAAAAGCACCAATCTTCAGCTTCTGTGCATCACCAGTAACGAATTCTTTGGAAATACCAAAGATGTCGTCCTTAACTACTTCATAGCAACGGATTGTTTTACCAGCTTTGTTATAGAAGTTGTAAGGTTCCCCCTGTTCTGTGGTCATAGCATCTTTAATTAATGGAACGGTTCCAGCAATTACGACAGGTTTAGTAATGTCTTTTGCAATAGTGACAGTTCTTTCCTGTAATCCTTCGCCTGTGTAATCACCTAAAATGAGCGCCTGTCCGTTATCCACATCTTCTGTGCAGATACCATCGTAGATATTTCCAACAATTGTGCTTTTCAGGTTAGAACTTTCAAAAACACAATGTTTCTTGGAAGTGACCTGATCTAAATCTGTAAAAATAGCCATTAAATTTTCCTCCTATTATTTTTGTCAATAAAAAAACACCTCATCTAAGGTGCGAATTTTGATAAGTTATTTATTTAGTCTGATTTAATAATCCATCTAAAAATGATGTGTTCTGTTCAACTCTACTAAATGCAAAGAAAGCGGAATTCTTCGTTTCTTTATGTGTATCAGAATTCATCGTAAAAGTTTTAGTTGATTTAACCACTTTTCCAAGTGCGGCATCCGCCTTTTCGATCAATTCTTCTTTAGTGAATTTCTTCACATTTTCTACATTCATGAGCTTTTTGAACTCATCTGTATCAAGATAGTTCTGATAAGCTTGATCCTCAAAAATAGTCATTTTGTCAGCAATACTTTCAGCCTCTTCGTATTTTGCTAACTTTTCAGAAATAGAAGAGTAATTAGCTCTCATATTTTCAAGCTCAGCCTTTTCATCGGCGGTGACGAATTCGGCAAATACCTCAACTCTTTCACCTTCAAATGCTACGGTATCTTCTGAAACAGTAAATTTCTGATTGTAGTAATTGCCACAGCAAGACTCATATACAAAGTGATCATCAAAAGTCTGAACAATCCAATAATACTCATTTAAACTCTGCTCAATTGGAGCAAGTAAAGCATATAAACTGGATCGAATATCCTCATGACTTAAAGTGAAAGTTTTAGAGAAATCATCATTTTTTGGTTCTTTTGGTTCAGGGTCAGAAGTTGGGTCCTCTGGATCATTCTTAGGATCAGTAGAATTATCTGGCTCTACCGTAGGTTCCTTATCTGGTTCTTTATCTTCGAAGACTTCTGCAAATTTAAGTTCAAGATCTTCATCTGATAATCCTTCGTATTCAAAAGTAATATCTTCCATCGTTTTATTATATTTAGATAACAGTTCTTCAAATTTACTCATATCTTTTTCGCCGTTACCTCCTTTCTCAAATTTTTCAACATATGTATTCTTATTAGAATTTGTATTGATAGTGGATAATGTTTTATTTAGATTATCCAGCGTTTCAATCAGTTTGGAATGTGTATCATTAGATAATTCATTTAGAATAGAGTTATTAGACATTGAGAAATCTCTTAATTTCACATTAGAACCTGCCATGCCAGGCTGAATTTTATTACCATTATCGTCACATCCGAGAATTGCGACTCCTGAAAAATAACCATCTTCAATGATTAACGTATGATTTTTTGCATCAAAACTCATAGATTCGATAGAAATTTCTACACTACATGAACATTCTTTCTCGCGTTTTACAATCTCTGTTGCCTTGGTATATTCATCATATAGATAGCCATCAATCATGACATTATATCTATCATTTTCTTCATCATATACAAGTTCTGCGTTATTGGTTTCTGGAATATTACCAATTGCAATTTCATCATATACAATTTTACCATCTTTTTCATGGGAATTATGTCCATAGAACTGTGGAACCCCATTTACATCATGAATATATCCTAAAATTGGACGATTCTTAAATGTTGGCAATAACTTGTCGCGCATTGTTTCATATGAGATAGAACTGCGGTTCAAATTGCGTTCGGTATGACACGCCTGTAATCGAACAGGTGTTAAGCCAGCAGTTAAATCCTTCGAGTCTTCAAATTTTAAAATTCCTGCAATCTGAACAACAATCGGTTCCCCAGATTCTTCTGAACTAAACTTCATAGATTTCTTTCTATGCCTGTAATATTCGCATAAATCATCTAATGTAAGTAACCGTTTATTCAATTATGTATTTAACCTCCTTTCTTTTTATAAAATAAAAAGAGGTCATGCAATAGCAAATTCCTCTTTATATTTCCAATAATAACCTCTGTATTTTGTTTTGTTCTTAATCGCTTTATTAAGACTATGATGGCAATCTTTTATTTTAAAATATAAATTTATATCTTTAATTGTTGGGAACTCTTGAACCATTGAGCCATCTCCATCAATCATACAAATCGACTTTTCGCGTCTATTAACTTTTCTTTGTAGTGGTTTTCCATACTCTGAAATTAAATAATTGTGACAGCTTCCGCCTCTTTTTAATACTTTTGTAATTTCACCACTTGGACAATCCAAGAAAGCTTCTGCATCTGCTTTCGTTTCAAAATTTCTTACAAAATTTCCTTGCAGATCATATAATGTAATTGGTTGCAGATTTGGTGATATAGGATACGAATTAAATGGCATAGACTCGTATCTTAAAACACTCTTTTTAAAATTCTTGTTTTTCCCAGAAAGATTATATCGTAAATCTGTATATGATATATTTAGTTTTTCTTTTGCATCAATTAAATCAGAAAATACATTAATAATTTCTCCGTATGCGTTATATTGAAAGATGCGTTCTCCATTCCAACCTAGACTATATAATTTATATTTTCTTCCAATATCAATTTGCATGTTTTTAAGAAAATATGGGAGTTCAGAATATGGACTAACTGGTTTTTCATCGTAAAAAGACCAGACATAACCACCTGCCGTATAATAATCATGTTTGCAACAGCAATAAATAGTACAACCATCAATATTATTTTGTCTTCCTGCCTCCTCACAAGATTCATAAGAACAAATATAATTTAATTCTAAATCATATTTAGAAACCTTTCTTCCAGGAACTTTTTTGTTATTACCACCCTTTTCAAGATTATATCCATTTTGAGTTGTTAAAGATTGATATTGTTTTATATATTTTTGTTCCTCTATATTTAATACGTCTATTAGCTCCTCTTTTGTCGCTTTAGTAAAACTGGAAATTTCTTTGATATGAAACTTTTTTCTACCATATCTTCGCATCGCATTATATAATGCACTCTGATAACGTTTTTCATTGAGTACCGAACTCATATGACCATGCCATCTGTCAGCAATAGTTGCTATAGTTTGACCTATATAAACTTTATTATTTATATCATTTGTTATTTTGTAGATATAACCTGTATATGTATTGTCATTAACATTATAGCTCAAGTATAACACTTCCAATCCAAATGAAGGCAGAGATGGTTGAGGAGATACGCTTGTCTCATATAGCTCTTTATCAGATTATCCATCCGACCTCATTTATATTATTTTCTGCTAAAATATCAACTTATTTGTAAATCCGATTTTATCCACTTGGATAGTGTCATCAAATTTTAAAGTTGAATCATTAATGAATATAAAAAAAGAACTTCCAGAAGGAATTTCTGAAAATCCTAGTTTTAACAAATTATTTCTTGTTTCCTCGTTAGATGTGAAAATAAAATTTTCCATTCTTTTCATGCAAATCACCTCAAACTATGTATTAGCCGACGTATTGGCATTTTTGTCACCATCTCTGGTTTTAATCGCACTATCTGACAAATCATCATCATTTTTTGTTTGACCGCCAGAATCTTTTTTGTTAGATTGTGTAAATGAACTTTGAAGCGGAATCATTAAATTCTTAATTCCAATTGCATTTTCAAATATCAGTTTACAATACGCCTCATAAGGATTTCCCATAAGACTTGTAAGATAATCAAGAGCCGATCCACCAAGAGTAGCAGCGTCTTTCATTGCAGATTGATATTCATCTTGGTTGTACCAAGTAATTTTATGTATCTTAAATGAATATTCATCAGATAAGACATTTCTAATATAATGATTATACCAAGACTCTATTTTATTAACTAAAACCCAACATGTACTTGTGTCATTTTGAATAGCATGTTTGAGTCCAACAGAGTTTGTACTTGAGCCGCCGCTTATAACAAGCTGAGAAGCACCTGCATTGGCAAAAATATTCTGAACAGACTGTGCCAACTCGTTATTTGCTTCCGTTGTATTAGATTTGGGAAATGTAATCATTTCTAAATCCATTGGGCTATATGCTGTACCAACTAATTCAGGAACGACTTCATCAATAAGCGCTTGCATTTGTTGAACAAGTTCAAGACTTAATGAAAAGTCATCGACATTCTCAGAATTGGGAACAGTTGGAATTTTGCTTACAAGAAGTACATAATTTTCAAGAGCAGTACGATTATTGATAAGTTCCTGTAAATCAATATCGTCAAGTATCAATTCAAATAAAGGTAGAAAAAATGGAAGAGGAGCATAGAACTCATCATCTGGACATGAAGTTAAACAAAAAGTAGTATTTGGATCTAGTCTATACCATTCATAATCACGACCATTATTTTTATAATCTTCATATCCTTTAATGTGCTGTTCAGACCATGTTCCTACACCATCATTATTTACACCATAGATATAATTTTTATTATCATTCTTATCAAAGTAAGCCGCATCATGATAAACAATCCACTGATTGTCTTGCGTCTTACCATAAATGCGACAATATTGCACGTCTAATGGCATCCAGATTTTTCCATCTTCACCAGAATCATATAATTCCCAAACAGTAAAACCATCTCTTAGTGCCGCATACATCTGTGCATATGAGTCTTTGGCAAGCTCAAATTTGGAAAAATTCTTTAATAAATTCTGATAATTTTTAATAGCTTTAGCAGAATCAATTTCTTTTGTAAAATCATTTAATTGCGTAATATTATAATAGAAAAGAGGCATTGACGGATAATACATAAGAAGCTTTTTATAAAGCATTGAATATCTACATAAGAAACGTGATATTTCTCTAAGGTTATCTTGACTGTTGTTAGGAGAGCTGATATAATTTCGAAGCAACTCTTTGGTATATGTGGTAAATGTCTTTGTAAAAGTTTTCCCTACATTTCTCTGTAGCAATTCCTGAAACTTTGCAAAATTTATTTTCTGTGCTCGTTTGCGCTCTACTTCATAACCAGACTCATCGGTTTTGGTGTAAATCTTTTGAACGACAGGTTGTTTTGTGTTTTTTGTATTACTCAAATGTGATATATACCTCCTTTCTTAGAATCTTGTTACTTTTTTTGGTGCTCTAACTTGGAATAGTTTAGAAATGTCAGAAGGAGAAGAAGAACGCTTTTTCTGTGTAATACCCTTTCTACGTTCACTCATCAGACAGAAAGCGGCCATTACAGCCGTATAGGCCCTGTCGTCATGAAGCTTGTTTGCTTTTTCAGGAATCAGTTCAAAAGAATCTTTACCAGAATCTCTTTTTTTTCTAACCATGTTTACTAACTCTTCTTTTAAGGCATCCATATTTGCCAGAGCAATCTTGTCTTCCCAGTCAAGTTTGATAACTTTTGTTTTGACAGATTGGATATCATCCATCTTTTCTGAAAGTTTCTTCTCAAATTCTTTCTCATCAAGATTTTCGCTTTTTAGCTCTTTGGAAATACGTTCTCTTTCTTTTTTTAAAAGCTCTTCATCAATATCAAATACAGTCAAATAATCTTTGTTATCATAAGATGCAGTAAAACTGATTTTGTCCTGATTCATTAATTCAATCATGGCTTCATACATTTCAGACTTGTATGCTGCTGGCGACATCAAATGGATTTTATCAACAGCATTAGGAAATTTTTTTACATACTCTGCTGAATAAACCTTATCAATCAACCCCCTATGAACAATACCGGCTGCATCTGTCCAATCTGGCATTAGGTAGTCGGCTATGTTTACGCCTCCGCCACCACTTCCGGCATCTATATATATACCCACGATATTACCATAAGCATCAGCTCCCGCATTATAGTCTAAAATAACCTTTTTTAGATATTCTATTTGATCAGGAGTTTGCATTGGAGATTTAATTTTTTTTCCAATGTCAACCAGGTTGATACAATTAACTAACCTCATTCGTGTATCTAAGCTTCCATCTACTTGTTCAAAATCATAAATTTCACCAACTAAAATCACAGAATTATCTCTACTACGTGCGGGGTCATATGCAATGACAAATTTTTTATCACCAGTGTCATTACAAAGAAGAGGTTTTCTAACTTCTTCATTCCGAGTGATTACGCCGCGTTTAATGATCGCATCATTACCAGCATCAGTGCTGAATTGACAATAATATTCACGCCGAGCCTTTTCTGGATTTGTTCTCATTTCTGTTTCAACAGTACTACGAGATAGAAGAGGAGTAACCAGTTCCCCTCTTAATGTCGGCCTAAATGCTTGTTCACAGTCAATATGTAAAACACAATAATCAGGATCACCCATTATTTGTCTTTTGGCAAAATCCCTATATAACCTCCAGAATTGAGTATCAGTGGATGAAGCTGAACTAATATAGAATTTTTGATACGATAAATCTCTTGGGATACATCGTTGTCGAATTGGATCAATAGAATTTCCATTTGCATCTTTTCCAGTCTTTAAGCTTCTATTAACTGCCGCAAATGCACCGTAAACATTCATCATCTCATCGGATAAGAAGCCGCTTTCATCGAATAATACTGAGCCACGACTACCTCTCTTGGCATCGATATTACTATTCAAAGTCTTTGTCATGGCGCCATTATAACAAGAATAAGAAAAACCATTAGATGAATGAGAAAAACCATCGCCTGATGCATTTTTTATTTCAATTTCGTTTTTAAAAATAGATCCTGTTGAACCATAAAAAGTATCAATGCTGTCATTTGCCAAGCGTTCAAGAGTTGTAAAAGTCTGTTCCGCTTGTCCACCTGTTCCACTCGCTATGTACGTCCATACATTACAGAAACACATATCCTTTGCCATGATTTCTAGGTCAATGACCGTACTTTTTCCATAGCCTCGTGTACATACCGCCAATACATTAGGACAGATCCAACTTCGTTCTACTAGCAGAGCCTGCCCATCAAGAAGCTCTATATTAAAAAAAAGGTCTATAGTTTTGACTGGGTTACATTGCAGATATTTTTGCATATGTGCAATTTGAATATATGATTCAATCTTCCTGGAAGAAATCGTGTATCCATGTGGTTTAACATAAATACCATATTGATTGTAAACGTCTTTGTCATAATTCAATAATTCTTGAGAGTAGTAATCAAGAATAATCTGTTTACTATTTATCATCAGATACCTCCTCTTCGGGAGTCTCGCTAGTATCGCCAAATACTGAATACAAATCTTTTAAATTTTTTAATTGCGATTCATCTAATAAGTTTTCCTCTTTTAGAGTATCCCTTAAATCCAAATTTTCTCTAAGAAGTATTCGATTAATTTCTTGATAGGCATCTTTTTCTCTTCTGAGGGTAGTATTGGTTTTTCGCATTTCTGCGACCATATCAGACCATTCAGACTCATCCAATGCCAATTGTTTCATAATAGAGGCATCGCTTATTTCTTGCACTTGCCGCATTCCTCTACATGTGTCAATATCAAATCCATTAACTTCGCTTTCTCGAAGATTAAGCCCTTTAATTCGCTTAATTTTTCCAGTCCATGTATTTTCACCTTTTTTTGCATTCTTATTATATCTAAGAGAAATACAACTATCTTGAGCTAAGGAAGTGATTACCGATGATATCTTATTTTTACTATCTTGGAGAGATTTGATTGTCGCTGAATTTTTTTCGATATTAGAAATATCAGACATGAGTTTGGCAATCGCATCATCTAATTTTGATTGCTGTAAAAACCCACGCACAATAGTAATAGCAGATGAAGTACGCATCATATCCTCATTTGCATCTTCGCTAGAATCCAGTAATCCTAAAAGTTGAGAATATAAAAACGGTTGGTCAGATACGTCTTCTTTTTCAAAAGGATCATAATTCAATAACCGAATTACATCCTCTTTATTTTTAAGGAAACTATCATAAGTATCTATTCCAGAATGCGACTTTATAAGTTCATTTTCTGTTATTGAATCTTTTTGTTCCGAATTGCAAAATTGATTCGTGAAAATATCAGAATCTTTAAAGGTCATGGTATTATATTGTCCCATGGCTACATTTTTTATATATGAATAGTATCCGTTAGATCGAATTTTACCAGACGCCAAATTTTCTGATTCTTGAACACTTGCATCCCAAAGCTGCGATAAAAATGGCTTATTCAAATACCTCATAGTTTCGATTACTGACTCACGAGTTGGTTCATGTTCAACTTTATCTCTACCTATCTGTAATGCAATTTTTTTACTACAATCTTTACAAATTGGAGTAAGTCCACTTTTATTTAATGGGTCTGTACTGACATAAAATTTATCACGGGCTTTATGAGTATTACACATATAGCACCATGCACCCTCTTTGAGTGTTTTGATTTTTTCTTCTTGCGTTGCAATCTTTTTTTTTAATTGGGCAGTCGTTAATTTAGCGGACTGCTCATCATTTGTCGTTGCCAATCAACAACCGCCTCCTTTTATTCCAATAAATTAAGCACTCTCTATAACAACAAAGTGCGAGAGTGCTTTCTAAATATTCTACATAATTGTAATTGATATTAATTTGTAAATTATTTTCTTCAAACCATTTTTGAAACTCACACGACTAAAGTTACGAGTATGCGTTCGCGATTTTAAGTCAAAGTGTTCTCACTCTATAATTCAACCACGCCCCGCCGACAGGACATCAAC
>ERZ827452.2866-NODE-2866-length-11939-cov-3.114860_pt1 | contig 11939 bp, 11 predicted proteins | sample MGYA00519866_ERZ827452 | MGnify/ENA primary metagenome ERZ827452 (study PRJEB31778, sample SAMEA3449307) | human gut metagenome | biome: human gut; feature: human-associated habitat; material: faeces | place: United Kingdom | collected 2010/2012 ... | reverse complement strand
ATCCCGGCGCGCACATGATCGTGCCGGATGTCGCATTTTGGTTTTCCGGTTGCACAAACCTGAAATCTTGCGTTCTGCCCTCGTTTACAAATCTCGGTGCGGATGCGTTCAAGGATTGCGCAAATCTGAACCGGTTGCAGCTGCACTACAACGACGAGAGTTTTTACATTTCGGACACCGCATTTTCTGGCGTGGACACGACTGCACTCGAAATCGTAACCTGCGATGAGGTCACGATGGGCATTCTTGACGCAAAAGGCATCACCTTTGTCGCGGCATACCCCGTTCTTATGATTTCCTCCGGCGCTTGCGGCGTTTCGGGCTGTAACTGCTCGTCTTGCAGCTTCACCTACGATTATGAGCAGAAGGATGAATCCAAGCATTACGTCTGGGAGTGCTGTACGAATTGCAGCGCAAACGAGTATGCGTATCGCCACACGCAATCCCATAGCTTCAACTCGCGCGGTGTTTGTACCAAATGCGGCTACGAAGAAGATACGTCCTGCCAGCACAACAATACATATACATCGTGGGATGGATGTGATTGGGAAGAAATTTGCCGGGACTGCGGAGAGGTCGTTGACTGGGGCACGTCCCACGGCTCGTATTCCTATGGTGACTGGGAATATTACTCGACCAGCCAGCATCGACGCTATGGCACTTGCGACGATTGCGGCGGTGGTGGAAAATATCAGTACGGCAGCCACAGCACCTCGACCGAATACTATGAATATGATGACAGTAAGCACACCGTCGAAAAGTATTGCAGCGTCTGTAATTCCGACGTTGGTTCTGCCACGAAACAGAACCATTCCTTGAAATATGGGAATTGGGAAAACGATTCGGATACGCAGCATCGCAGAAGCGCATCATGCAGTCTTTGCGGCTATTCTGGTTACACCTACGCCAACCACAGCTTCAAATATGGGACGTGGGCAAATTTCAGCGATAGCCAGCACAGACGCACGAGAAGCTGCGCGACCTGTTCCACCAGCGACTATGAGTACGCTGGCCATTCTTTTACTTACGGCAAGTGGTCAAGCGTAAGCGATACCCAGCACAAGCGCACGAAAACCTGCTCGGTTTGTAAGGCTTCCAGTGAAGAATGCGCCGATCATGTAGATGCAAACGGCGATGGAAAGTGCGACGATTGCGGTGCGACCGTTTCGCTGACAATTACATGGGATGCAGGCACAAATGGCGGCACGATTGATGGCAAGGCCAGCATCACCACGACAGGCAAGCCGAATGCGACGGCAACCGCCCCGACGAGCACGCCGGTCAAGACCGGTCATGCGTTCAAGGGCTGGTACACGTCCGCTTCTGGCGGCAGCTTGTACAACACTGTGACCATCACAGCGGCAAAGACGTTCTACGCACAATTTACCGCCAACAGCTATACGCTGACGTGGGATCTTGGCAATGGCACGACAGAGGAAACGAAGCAGACCTATGGGGAAAAGCTGACGTTGCCGACTGAGCCGACGCGCAAGAATGCCGAGTTCCTCGGCTGGTTCACGGAAGCGAACGGCGGCACGCAGGTCGATGCCAACACCATCTACAAGACGGATGCTGACAGCACCTACTATGCGCATTGGGAAATTACAGAGGTTTTCTCGGTCACGGTTCCTGTTACACTGCCGCTCATCGTAGACGAAGGTGGAGAAGTTCATGTTGGCGCAGCGGAGATCATCAATGCGTCTACCGGTGATGTCATCGTGTCCAGTGTTTCAATTTCTACCAAGAATGGCTGGCAGCTCGTACCCTACACGACTGATATGGCGCACGCCAAAGTCGATGCAAAACAGCTTGGTTTCAAAATCAACGATTCTGTGACGACGAAAACCGGTGATGCAGAAACATTCTCGCTGACCTCACCGTGGACGATTGCGGAAAATGGAAAACTGCCGCTCTCCTACGATGCCGTTGTGTCGGCGGTCTCGCAGCCCGTTACCGAGCAGGATGTCCTGTCTGTCGTATTCGTGCTGGAATGGAAGGGGGAATAATTTATGATGAAAATTCTGAAGCGCGGAAGACTGCTCGCCTTTTGCGCACTCACCTGCCTGATGTTTGCGACCTTTGCCTCTGCGGCCGGCAGCGGCGATGTGGCGTCTGCCGTCGAAAGTACCTGGACCACGGCATCCGAACAGATCAAAACTGTTGTGGATAACGTGGTTTTTCCGGTAATTGATATGGTTTTAGCCATCGCTTTCTTCGTGAAATTAGGTACTGCATACTTTGACTATCGGAAATCCGGACAGTTCGAATGGACGGCTCCTGCCATCCTCTTTGCCTGCCTCGTGTTCACCCTGACCGCACCGACCTACATCTGGGGCATCGTCGGGCTGTGAGAAATACAGACAGGAAAGGCAGGTGACGCGGCTTGTTTATCTGGGATTTCGTCGCATCGACGATCTTGGAGCAGATCATGGACTGGGTCTACAAGCAGATCATCGGCTTCCTTGCAAACTTCTTTGCAGAGATGGGCAACATGGGAGCCGAGATGTTTGAAATGAGCTGGGTGCAGAGCATCGTCCTGTTTTTCTCGTATCTTGCTTGGATTTTGTATGCGGTCGGCTTCGTGGTCGCCTGCGCGGAATGCGGATTGGAGTATTCGTCCGGAAGAGCTGATGTGAAAGGAACCGCCATGAATCTCATTAAGGGATTCATGGCGGTCAGTCTTTTTACGGTTGTACCGATCAGGCTTTATGAGCTTTGCGTGTCCTTGCAGGCGAATTTTGGATATGCCATCAGTGGTGCGGGCGCGAGCTTCGGCACGGTTGCCGGAAATATCATCGACGAGCTGACCGTTGAAAACTTCGTAGATTTTGCTACGACGCACGTCGGCGGCTTCGGTTCGGTTACAAGCCCGATCATGGTGCTGTTCTGCATCATCCTCATGGCGTATGCGGTCATCAAGGTATTCTTTGCAAACTTGAAGCGCGGCGGCATCCTGCTCATCCAGATCGCGGTTGGCAGTCTGTATATGTTCAGCGTCCCACGCGGATATCTGGACGGCTTTTATCAGTGGTGCAAACAGGTCGTGGGGCTTTGCCTCACGGCTTTTTTGCAGGCCACGATCCTGATCGCGGGGTTGTCGCTGTTCAACGAACACGCCCTGCTCGGCTTGGGGCTGATGCTCTCCGCCGGAGAGATCCCGCGCATTGCGGGCGCGTTCGGCTTGGACACCTCGACCAGAGCGAACCTATCGAGCGCAGTTTATACCGCACAAACGGCGATCAATATCACAAAAACCGTCGCAAAGGCGGCTGCGGCATGACGGAGGTGAAGGTATGGATATGAGCTTTTTGGATGAAGATCTGGAGATGATCGAGGTGCTGGATCATCCGGCGCTTTTCTCAAACGGCAGAATCCTGCGGGCGGCTGTGCCGAAGGGCCTTTATGCGTATGACCTCTATGAAAGCTGCGATACGGGCAATTTCTGCTACATCGCGCCGCTCGTAGTGGTCAACCATGGCGGCACGGTGCTCACAAAAGAACCCATTGACTTCGGCGGCGCAGACAAGATCGATCTGACGGAAGACACTTCGCCAAATTTCCTCGGCGGTACTATGCGTGTGCATGATTTCATGGCAGCGTCTCTGGACGAACTGCGGCAGTACAGCGAGGAACCGCAGCTTGGAGGAATGTAATGCCGGAGCTGACGATGGGCAGCCTGTTCGACGGCATCGGCGGCTTCCCGCTGGCGGCGGTGCGAAACGGGATCACACCCGTGTGGGCTTCGGAGATCGAGCCGTTCCCCATCGAAGTCACAAAAACACACTTCCCCGACATGGTTCATGTCGGAGATATTACAAAGCTCAATGGCGCGGACCTGCCGCCCGTGGACATCATCTGCGGGGGCAGCCCGTGTCAGGACTGCTCGGTTGCGTCCGGGACACGCGCCGGTTTGCAGGGCGCGCGTTCCGGACTGTTTTTTGAGCAGATACGAATCACAAAGGAGCTGAGAGATGCAGACATACTTCGAGGGCGAACAGGCAAGCTTGTTCGCCCCAGATACTTTTGCTGGGAGAATGTCCCAGGCTGCTTCAGCTCAGGCTCGCCGCACGGGGAGGATTTCCGGATTGTCCTGGAGGAAATTGTTAGACTACATCGCCCCGGATTATCAGTTCCTCGACCTCTCTTCGGACGCTGGAAACCTGTTGGGGCAATACGAGTGGACGACACGTTCAGCCTTGCATGGCGGGTGCTGGCTGCGGAATACTGGGCCCTCGCCCAGAGACGCCATAGAATCTTTCTTGTCGCAGATCTTGCAGGCACATCCGCCGAAAAAGTATTATTTGACTACTGCGGCGTGTCTCGGAATCCTGCGCCGTGCGGAGGAACGTGGCAAGCCATTGCCGAAGGCATTAGACATTGCTTTGCGGATACAAGCTGGCTTGATTGGCTCGACGAACGGCAGAGGGAAAAAGAATCCAAGTAGCGAACCCGTCGCCTTTGCGCAGAATCAGCGCGACGAGGTGCGCGATCTGCACAACATTGCCAGTGCACTCGGTGCGCAGCCGGGGATGAAGCAGCAGACGTTCATCGCCTCCTTTTCCGCAGGCGCCGGTGCGACTGCTGGAACAATTGGTTATGCCGAGGAAGTAGCTCCGACACTCAAAGGCAGTCCCAGCGGCAACTGTATGCCGTCCGTCATGTGCCTGCACGATCAGGGCGGGCAGCGGATGGACACGTGCGAGAATATGACCGGCACGCTTCGCGCCAGCGAAAAGGGGCATCAGCCCTTGGTATATGAGAATCATGGTGTTGATGCCCGTATCCGGGAGTCCGGCGAAGTCAGTCCAACGGTCACAGCACGCTATGGCACAGGCGGCGGCAACACGCCGCTGGTGCAGGAGGACAGCGATGTTTACTGCATTGTCGGCAACATCATCGACCGCCAGCCGGAAAACGGCGGCAACGGCTGTGGGTATCAACAGGATCTTGCATATACCCTTACCGCGCTGGATCGCCACGCGGTCTACGCACGGCAGCGCGTGGACGAGTTCAAAAATGACAATATTGCCAGTACGCAGAGTGCCAGACAAGCGAAAGATGCGACGGATCTGGTCGTAGAATCGGATCGGCAGTATGCGCAGCTCATTCGCAGACTTACGCCTTTGGAGTGCGAGAGATTACAAGGCTTTCCAGACGGTTGGACAAATATTCCCGGCGCGTCAGACTCAGCCAGATACCGCGCCCTCGGCAACAGCGTTCCTGTGCCGTGCGTGGAATTCATTATGAAAAGTCTGCAAGCAGTTGCCGCAATGGAGGCTGATGTCATGCAGAGCCAAGCACAAGGAGATCATCATGCAGAAGAATGAATTTGAAGTCATGGTCAAGGAGTTGCTGCCGGACGTGACAGCGCAGGCCATGGAGAAGTGGACGCAGTATGCACAGGAGCTGGAGCAGGACGGCACAGAAAAGGAAAGTGACCTTTATGATGCCGCCTATGTAGAGCTGCGGCTCATCACGGAGCATCAGGGAGAGCCGACGGCAACGCGCCTGTTCAACTACGGAGAGCAGTTCGTGTTCAATTATTTTGAATTGCGCGGTGCGGCGGCGAAGCTCACCGAGGGCTGGACGCTGGAGCAGATCCGCGATTATACCATTGAAAATGGCTGCGACCCCACCGACGAGGAATGCCGGGAATCCGCACAGGCGCTGCAGGCATTTCGCAGCCAGCAGGAGCATACATTTTCCGGCGAGATGTGCTTGTAATATGCTTCGTTTTGCGGCGATTCTTTGTTGCTTATTGTGAATAGCTTTGTTCCGGCGCTTACAGTATGCTTGCTTTGCAAATCAAAAAGGAAAGGACGAAGCCCAATGGCAGACAAGAAAAACCTCTGCGCGCAAATCGACACAGCGCTCCATATGCGTGTGCGGCTGGAGCAGGAGCAATCCGGCAAGACACTCAGCGAATTCGTAGAACAACTTATCACAGATTATTACAAAATGAAAGAAGGAACAAAAATGACAGGTGATATGAGAACCATGGCGATCCAGCTTCCGGAAGAACTCTTCGAGCGGCTGAAGGCATACCTCAAGAAAAACAACCTCAAACAGAAGCAGTTCATCATCGGACTGATCGAGGACGCGCTGGAGCAGGACGAGGAAGACCCCGCCGAGCAGCCGGAGACAGAAGAAGCCGGCGAACCCGACGAACCGGACACGGATGCTGAAGAAGAATAACCGCGCAGCCGGAAGCCGCAGGTACCGCCTGCGGCTTCCGCTTTTGCATTTGCGGACGCGCTGTGGTATAGTTGAAATTGCAGATGGGAGGTGTGGCGTATGAACGAAAAAGAGCTGATCGGCAAGATACACAGTTCCATGTACCATCAACTCCAGACGCGCGGATATGCTGCGCCGGTGGATGTGCTCATCGACACCGGTATCCTGCCGAAACAGAAATATGAGGACTGGCGGTTTGAGCGTGTACGGTATCTTGAAGCCGTGTGCAATGCCAATCTGAAACGGCTGTCCTTCGTGCTGCACCAGGTGCGCGTGTATGCGCAGGCGCATGAGCTGAAGCCGTCCTTCTGCTATTACAAGCGCTGGGGTGTCCGCAAGAAAAACGGGACCAGTCACAAGCCGGTCATTCCGCTGCAATTCAGCAAAAGCGGCAGCCCGGAGATCGAGCAAAGCTATGCCACCCATTTCGTCGATCTGACGCGGGTGCAGGAACTCAAGGCGGCACAGCCGCAAACAGAAGAATAACCCCCAGCGCTGCCGCAGGATTATCTGCGGCGGCGCTTTTTTTCGTTCATGGAGGTGATAGTATTTACATTTACCCCGATAACCTGAACGCCAAAGCCACGCTCTGGCTCTGGCAGCTCCGGGATCTGGCCGTCATCGGCATTGGGCTGCTCATCGCGGTGCTTGCGCTGACGCAGCTTGGGCTGTTTCTGCCTATGGTGCTGGTGGCAGCGTATGCGTTTTTGTCCATCCATCTGGACGGACTGAGTGTGCTGGACTTTCTCTCGTTCGTGGTCAGCTTTTATATCACAGAGCAGCAAATCTTTGAATGGGAGGACCCGACATGAAAAAACAGAAGAAAGATAAACGCAGGCAGTCCACGCAGCAGCTCATGGGCATTCAGAAGATCACAGACTACTGCATTTCCACCGACACGGGCGATCTGGTCTTTTACATTGTCCGTCCATCCAACCTCGGTGTTCTGCCCGCGAACGCGATCTATGCCAGAATCGAAGCCCTGAAAAATGTACTGAGTACACAGGCAAACATCGAGCTGCTGGCGCTCAATTCCAGAGAATCTTTTACGCAGAACCGCGCGTTCTACCACGACCGGCTCCAGCAGGAAACGAATCCGGAGATCCGGCGCTTATTGGAACAGGATCGACAGCATCTGGACGAGATGCAGGTGGAAATGAAACTGGCGCGGGAGTTCTATCTGGTCGTGCGGCTGAAGAATGAAAAACGCGAAACCGTCTATTCGCTTCTCTCCACCATCGAGGAATCTCTTCACAAGAGCGGCCTTCCCGTCCGCAGAGCAGGGCGTGAGGATCTCAAGCGCATTCTTGCGCTGTATTTTGAAGAAAACACGACCTCGGAGCGGATGGAGGATTACGACGGTCAGCGGTTTCTGGAGGGATAAGCATGGCACTTTTTAAGAAAAAACAGCGCGCCGATCCGGAAGCAGAAAAGCTGAAATCGTTTCTGGACATGATCGCGCCATCACTGGTCAAATTTGAATTTGACCGCTATTTTTGCGGCAACAGCATCCGGTGCGTCTGGGCACTGCGGGAATATCCGACCGCCACGGACGATCAAGCCATCCTGCGGCATTTGGGTGAGATGCACGGCGTAACGCTGCACGTTTATACGCGCATTGTCACGCCGCTGGAGGAAAGCCGGATCGTCCACAACGCGGAGATCCGAAACCGCATGAAGCGGAACAGCACGCAGAACATCCAGCAGGCGGTCGAGGCCGAGAGCAATTTGCAGGATGTCAAAACGCTCGTCGGCTCCATGCACCGCAACAAGGAATCTCTGATGCACTGCGCAGTCTATATGGAGCTGATTGCATCGGATCAGACAGAATTTGAAATTCTGCAGAATCAGGTCACGGTGGAGCTGACGCGGGCAAAGCTCAACGTGGACAAGCTGAAGCTGCGTCAGCAGCAGGGCTTTTGCTGCGTGAGTCCGTGCGGCTATAATGCGTTCGGAACGGAATATGAACGGGTGCTGCCTGCCGGTTCTGTGGCGAATCTGTTTCCGTTTAACTACTCCGGCAAGACAGACCGGAAAGGCTTTTATATCGGCAAGGACAAGTGCGGCAGCAACATCGTAGTAGACTTCGACCAGCGCGACGAAGACAAGACCAGCGCCAACATCCTCATTCTCGGCAATACCGGACAGGGCAAGAGTTTTCTTATGAAGCTGCTTCTGCTGAATTTTCTGGAGGCGGGAAAGTCGATCATCACGCTGGATGTAGAGCATGAGCAGTGGGAGATGTGCCGCGCGGTCGGCGGATGCTTTGCGGATATCATTGAGGGAACGTATAAGATCAATCTGCTGGAGCCGCGCTGCTGGGATACCGACGCTGATCCGTATGATGTGGACGCGCCGAGCGCTTTCCGGCAATCCACACGGCTGGCGCAGCACATTTCGTTTTTGAAAGACGTACTGCGTTGCTACAAGGATTTCACAACAGCGCAGATCGACACCATCGAGATTCTTTTGATGCGCCTCTATACCGAATGGGGCATCACGGAGGAAACAGATTTCAGCCAAATGAAGTCAGCGGATTATCCGATCCTGTCCGAACTCTACGACTACATCGAAATCGAATATCTGAACTTTGACGAAACAAAACCACAGCTCTACACAAAGGAGATGCTCCAGCAGGTACTGCTGGGTCTGTACTCCATGTGCAAGGGCGCCGACGCGAAGTTCTTCAATGGTCACAGCAATCTGACCTCGACCAGATTCCTTGTGTTCGGTGTAAAGGGACTGAATGAGGTCGCAGCCAACGTCCGCAGCACGATCCTTCTGAACCTGCTGTCCTACATGACGGACAAGCTGCTGATCGAGGGCAACACGGTCGCGGCGCTGGACGAGCTTTATATCTGGCTGGGCAACCCTGTGGCGGTCGAGTATATCCGCAATGCGCTGAAGCGCGTGCGAAAGAAGAACTCCGCCATGCTCATGGCATCGCAGAACGTGGAGGATTTTGACCGCCCCGGTGTGCGCGAAATGACAAAGCCGCTGTTCTCCATCCCGCCGCATCAGTTTCTATTTAACTGCGGTACGGTCAACAAGAAGGAGTTCATGGATCTGCTCCAGCTGGAGGAAAGCGAGTTCAACATTATTCAGGCCCCGCACAAGGGCGAGTGTCTCTACAAATGCGGCAACGAACGCTATGACCTGCTCGTCACAGCACCGGCCTACAAGGAAAAGCTGTTCGGAAAGGCAGGCGGCAGATAAAAACGGAAGATGCAGTTGTGCATCTTCCGTTTGGTGGGATAGTGAGGATTTGAACCCCGTGGCTTACGCCATACCGATGTAGTTTCAATCGTTCATCCTAAATCCAAATGTCAGAATCATGGTTGCGTCTATCCCGCAAAGCCACTTGCCCACCGTGTGAATTCTTTTACTCATACCAGGCTCACCTTTCGAGATGTATTCAACAATTAAGCTGGAGAACGAAATCGCAAGGGAAATCGCATTGAGTGACACTGGAGCTGAGATGATTGAAACCACAAAGGAAATGACCAAGAATATATAAGAATTATAGCATATAGCGCACATTTGTAAAGGGGGGATGCTTTTGGCAGTACCATCAGTGCTAGTTCGTGCGGCGGCGACGCTGCTGACCAGCGAAAAGGGGCGCAAAGGCGTCGGCTTCCTGCTGGTCGCCATTTTCGCGCCGGTCATCCTGGTCGCGGCCATCCTCTGCTCAAACACGGCAGGTGGGGCCGACCACAACAATTCCGCTGTGGAAGCCTCTTTTTATGGGGTGACATATAGCGAAGGTGTGCCGGACGAATTCAGAACGCACATTGCAGATATGCAGACGGCTTTTTCCTTTCTGGATTCGGCGGTGGCGGAAGCCAACGCGACTATGACCGACGGCAATCGTCTTGACCCGATACAGGTCAAGGCGATTTTTTATGCCCTCTGTTTTGGCGAGGCCGCGCCAAGTCAGCGTGCGGCAGACCGTTTTGTGGACTGCTTTTTCATCACAGAGCAGAGAACGCGAACCGTACTCGTTGAACTGGAAGACGGGAGCGTCATAGAACAGGAGGAACCCTATACCGCCACTGTGCCGCTCTCGCTGGCGGCAGCGTATGAAAACCTTGCGGCAAAGCTCGGCAGAACCGTCACTGACGAGGACAAGGAAAACGCCGCGCACATCTACACGATGATTGCGGGCAACGCCAACGGTAGCGACGGAACCGGCGCATCGGGCGGCACGATCCAGATCGACTACGGCAGCGGAACCGGCAGCACGGAACTGGACACGTCCGGCTTCACGAACCCGGCCGGCAAGAACGCTGCGGACTTGGTTCAATATGCAATTCACGCCTACGAAGAACACTGGGGCTATGTGTGGGGAACGTTCGGTCTTGTGCTGACAGAAAGCCTGTTTGAAGCGAAGCTGGCGCAGTATCCGGATGCTCTTGCTGGCAACGCAGATTTCATTCGCCAGACGTGGGTCGGTGGCAGAACGACGGACTGCGTCGGTCTGATCAAAGGCTATGGCTGGTTGGACGCAGAGACGGAGGAAATCGTGTACAACACCAATGGTATGCCGGATATCTCAGCAAACGAGATGTACCATTCCGAGACCGTCTCCGGCCCCATCGATACCATCCCCGAAACCCCCGGTCTTGCCGTCTGGCACGACGGGCATATCGGCGTGTATATCGGAAACGGCGAAGTGGTCGAAGCAATGGGCACGCGGTATGGTGTCGTCAAAACCAAGCTCGAGGGTGCCAGATGGACGCACTGGCTGAAAATTCCCTATATCAGCTATGACTAGGGCTGCTTCGGTTTGTCGTCTTCCAACTGCGCCTTATATTTTCTGCCCACGCGCTTCGTCGCATCCGTGACGCTCCCGCGCGAGATAGCAGTTACGCCGAACTTGCTGCGCAGCTGATCAACGGTCTGGTCGAGCTTCCGGGCGCGATCTTTTTGCTCATCCTGAAACATGGAGAGCTGAACCGTCTCGTTGTCGGAAACGTCGCCCAGCGTTACGCCGAGCAGCCGCAGCGGCGTATAGCCGTCCCACAGCTCCGCAAACAGCGTTTTGGAGAGCACAAAGACCTCGGCGGTCACGTCGGTCGGTTCCGGAAGCTTTCTCTGGTGGGATTTGTTGCGAAAATCGTTGCCGCGGATGGTCACGGTCACGCAGGAGCAGCGCCTGCCGTCCGCGCGCATCCGGGACGCGACGCTGTCGCAGAGTGCCAGCAGGATTTTGTTTGCCTGCGCGGTGTCGGTCACATCCTCTTCCAGCGTCACAGAGTTGCCGTAGCCCTTGACGGCCTCCGGCTCTGCCAGCACGGGCGAGGCATCGACCCCATTTGCGTAATCACGGATGAGCGTCGCCATCCTGACGCCGACGAGCTTTTGCAGGCGAAAAAGGTCTGCCTGCGCCAGCTCACCGATCGTGCGGATGCGCGCGGCGGTCAGCTTGTCCGCCGTCGCGCGGCCGACCGAATACAGCGCGCCCACCGGCAGGGGCCAGAGCTTCTGCGGAATTTCGTCCGCAAACAGCGTGTGAACCTTGTCCGGTTTTTCAAAATCACTTGCCATCTTCGCCAGCAGCTTATTGGGCGCGATGCCGACATTGACCGTGAAGCCAAGCTCGGAGAGAATCGTGTCCTTGATCGTGTGCGCAATGGCGATGGGGTCCGGATACAGAAGACCGGTGCCAGTCATATCCAAAAAGCACTCGTCGATAGACACCTGCT
>ERZ827452.2862-NODE-2862-length-11956-cov-5.098227_pt1 | contig 11956 bp, 10 predicted proteins | sample MGYA00519866_ERZ827452 | MGnify/ENA primary metagenome ERZ827452 (study PRJEB31778, sample SAMEA3449307) | human gut metagenome | biome: human gut; feature: human-associated habitat; material: faeces | place: United Kingdom | collected 2010/2012 ... | reverse complement strand
CTTTTGTCTTGGCGCCGATTCCGCTGGATGCGCCGGTGATTGCATATACGCCCATATTAATCCTCCTTGTTTTCCGAAGGAAAATCCTGCTCTTCATGAGGAACTACCCTTTTGGTGCGGAGAGAATTTGTCCTTCCTGCTTGCTTTTACTTTATAAGTTTATTATAATAAAAACTGACCTCTTTTAAATAACCAAAATAAGAAAATATAAGGATACCAGATGCTAACCTATGACCTGACTGCACGTGGCAGAAAAACCATGTATGAATACTTATATGAAGCAATGAAGGCTGACATCTTAAGCGGTCGGCTGACTGCCGGAGAGAAGCTTCCTTCAAAACGAGCGTTTGCTGAGCACTTGCAGGTAAGTGTCAAGACTGTGGAAAATACCTACGAGCAGCTGCTGTTGGAAGGCTATATCCGGTCGGAGGAGAAGAGAGGATATTTTGTCAATCGTCTGGAAGTGAAGAGCACAGCCACTCCGGCGTATGCTTCCTTTGTGACCCGTTTCCGGGAGGAGGAATATCTGGCGGATCTGACGGCAAATAATATTCAATATGATAAGTTCCCCTTTGCCACCTGGGCGAAGATCATGCGTCAGACCCTGACGGATTACGATACGTCTCTGCTTAAGACAGTTCCTTTTAATGGAGTGGAAAAATTAAGAGTGGCAATCGCGGAGCATTTGTACAGGTACCGCGGCATGCAGGTATCGCCCGATCATATTATTGTGGGTGCGGGAACGGAATATCTATACAGCCGCCTGTTACAGCTCCTTGGGAAAAATGCAAAATTCGGCGTGGAGAATCCGGGCTACCGCAAAATTACGAAATTATATGAAGTGGGCGGCGTGGCATGGGATTATGTAGACATCGACGGACAGGGAATGAAGGTGGAGCAGCTGGAGGAAAAGTGCATTACTGTGGCGCATGTGTCGCCGGAACACCATTTTCCCATCGGACTGGTCATGCCGGTGGGAAGACGGCAGGAGCTGCTTCGCTGGGCGGCAGAGGAGCCGGAACGTTATATCGTGGAGGATGATTTCGACTGTGAGTTCCGCATGGTGGGCAAACCCATCCCTTCCATGCAGTCCATGGATCGGAATCACAGAGTTATCTATATCAATACTTTTTCCAAGACTATGGTACCGTCCTTACGTATCGGCTATATGGTGCTGCCGGAGAAACTGATGGAACGGTATATTTCCACCATGAATTTCTATTCCTGTACGGTATCCGGTTTTGAGCAATATGCCATGGCGGCTTTTCTGGAACAGGGATATTTTGAGCGGCACATTCGGAGACTGATCAACGATTACAGAGGGCAGAGAGAGCGGATCTGCCGGATGTTTCGTGGGTCACCCTTAAGCCGGATCAGTCAGATCTATCAGGATGATGCCGGAACCCATTTTTTACTGCATGTGCGGACGGATTTAAGCGATGTGGAGATCAAGTGGGCGGCAAGGCAGCGTGGAATCCTGGTGAACTGCCTGTCTGAGTACTGTTTTGCAGATACGCAGAAATACCGTGGAATCCTGGTCATTCATTATTCTGATATGGAGGATGAGGTGCTGCAAAAAGTGATCGGGGCGCTGGAAGAGATTTTTTTATAATTTATAATTTTTTCCAAATGCGGGAACACTGACAAAAAAGAATGTAGTGTTATCGCATGGAAGGAGAAATTATGAATCAGAGAGTGGGAAGAAGCAGCATCCGTCTGGCACAGCCTGTGTGTGTGGTCGCAGGTGCCAGTATCGTAGGAAAAAAAGAGGGCGAAGGACCGTTAGGTGCCTTGTTCGACATGGTGGGAGAGGATGATCTCTTCGGCTGTAAGACCTGGGAGGAGGCGGAAAGTAATCTCCAGAAGGACGCAGTCTACATGGTCATGGAAAAGGCCGGGTGGAAAGCAGAGGATGTTTCGTATCTCTTCGCCGGTGATCTGTTGGGACAGTGCATTGCCACTTCCTTCGGTATCTCCGCTTACAATATTCCTCTGTTTGGTGTCTACGGAGCCTGCTCCACCTGTGGGGAAACGCTGACACTGGGAGCTGTGATGGCAGCGGGAGGTTATGCGGAGCATGTGGTCTGTGTGACTTCCAGTCATTTTGCCAGCGCGGAGAAAGAGTTTCGTTTTCCGTTAGATTATGGAAACCAGAGACCGCTGTCTGCCAGCTGGACCGTGACAGGAAGCGGAGCCTTTGCCCTGGGGCTGAATCAGAAATGCAGAGCTCATATCACCGGCATGACTCCCGGACGGATCGTGGACTATGGACTCAAGGATTCCATGAACATGGGGGCCTGCATGGCACCTGCCGCCGCAGATACCATCGAACGCCACCTGGAGGATTTTCATGTGCAGCCTCAGGAATATGACCGGATCATCACCGGGGATCTGGGAAGCGTGGGACAGACAGTGTTGATCGATCTGCTGCGGGAAAAAGGAATTGATATTGCCGGCAGACACAGTGACTGCGGCATTGAGATCTTTGATGCAGATGCCCAGGACACCCATGCAGGTGGCAGCGGCTGCGGCTGCAGCGCCGTGACTCTGGCAGCATATATTCTGCCGAAGCTGGAATCCGGCGAATGGAAAAAAGTCCTTTTCCTACCCACCGGAGCCCTGCTCAGTAAGACCAGCTTTAATGAAGGCAAAAGTGTGCCGGGGATCGCACATGCGGTAGTGTTGGAGAGTCCGGCGGTGAAATAGTGAAAAGCAGCAGGTCAGAAATGAAACACACTCTTGCAAGCGCTGTAAGTTACTGGTAAAATAAACCTCAAACGGCGAAAACACATTATGCCGGGAATGGCTGGTGAGTCAAAATGCGCAGGATAGAATTTAAGATGGAGCGGCCGGGACTGTTGGAGGTCGGACAGAAGATCACAGTGACCGAGGGACTTCTGCCCAGTAACTATTATTATACGATAGACCCGTCTCTGGCCATGTCCCCCAATATTCCTTTTCGTTATCGGTTGAAGAATCGCGAAGGAGTTGTGGCGGATATCGTGGATATGGCGAAGCATCTGGACACCAATATCGCGGTGGAGTGGAGCTCCAAGAAACTGGAGCTGGTGGATTACCGCAACGTCGAGAACTGCTATTTTGTGCGCACGTCCGCAGATGAGAAGCGCATAGAAGAAGTCTTCGGTGAAGTGAGTTATGTAACGGCGGAAGGCGTATCCGGAGAGACCGGATTTGTGACGGCGCGCATGAGCGAAGCTGATTATGAGAAAAAGGCGGCGGAGCTTGGCAGTGTACTTCAGATGATCCGCGTGGCACAGTAAAACAGGGGATCCGATGTGAAACAGCAGGCTGATAACAGCAGAAAGTGAAGTGTGAGATGAAGTATTTGGTAATTCTTGGAGATGGCATGGCAGACCGCCCGATCGAGAGTCTGGACGGCAGGACTCCGTTAGAGTATGCAAAGACACCGAAGATGGATGAACTGGCAGCGAAAGGTGAGATCGGCATGGTACATACGATCCCGGACGGCATGAAGCCGGGCAGCGACACTGCCAATCTCTCCGTGCTGGGATACAATCCGAGAGAATTTTATTCGGGGCGTTCTCCGCTTGAGGCACTCTCTATCGGTGTTCCAATGAAAGATACGGATGTGGCTCTGCGCTGCAACATCGTCACGCTTTCCGAGGAGGAGGACAATTACGAGGACCGCACGATCATCGACCACAGTTCGGGTGAGATCAGTACCGAGGAATGTGCAGTGCTCTTGGAGGCGGTGAAGAAGGAACTGGAGACAGACATTTTTCATTTTTATGTGGGCACAAGCTACCGCCACTGTCTGATCTGGGAGAACGGCGAGGTTGTGGATCTGGTGCAGCCGCACGATGTGCTGGGACAGAAGATCGGAGACAAGCTTCCGGAGAACGAAGCGCTTCGCACCATGATGAAGAAAAGTTATGACATTCTGGTGAATCATCCGATCAACATCGAGCGTAAGAAAAAGGGATTAAATCCTGCGAACTCCTGCTGGTTCTGGGGCGCAGGCACAAAGCCGGCACTCTATCCGTTTACGGAGCGCACCCACAAAAAGGGCGCGATGATTTCCGCAGTTGATCTTCTGAAGGGAATTGCGGTCGGCACTTCCATGAAAGTCATCACAGTGGACGGTGCGAACGGCGGCCTGGATACGAATTATGAGGGAAAAGCGAACGCGGCGTTAGATGTCCTGACGAAGGACGGATATGACTTTGTCTACGTGCATCTGGAAGGACCGGATGAGATGGGACACCAGGGAAGCGTTGAAAAGAAGGTAAAAGCGATCGAGCGTCTGGACGAGCGCATTATCCGTCCGATCGCCGAGGGACTTGCGGCGGCAGGAGAGGATTTCCGCATGGTGGTGCTTCCGGATCATCCGACACCGATTTCCCTGCGTACACACACGGCGGACAATGTGCCGTATCTGCTCTATGACAGCACGGCAGAGCGCAGTGAGAGCTGGCATTACAATGAGCGCGAGGCGGCGCAGACAGCCAACTTTATACCGGAAGGACATAAGCTGATCGAATATTTGCTGCAGATGTAAGAAAAGTCCATCTTCCTATTCAGGGTAGGAAGGTGGATTTTTTTGTGTCATAGCAAACTTCGTTTCTATGACACAAAAACGTGCCGGGCGGGATGCACAAAATACTATTGACAGCCTGCAGGAAGAGTGTTACATTTGTTATAGATTAAACGGTTAAGCAAACTGCAGAATATAGCGGTTTGCTTAAAAAATACACGAAAACTTAACCGGTTAATCAACAAGAACTACAAAGAAGTCTCATAGAAAGGTTGGAGGGAAAAATGAGAAGAAGAAATGATGGGGCGGCGGTGGCAATGACCGCAATGCTGGTAAGCGGGATGCTGCTGTTATCCGCATGTGGAAGTGCGGATGCGGTGAAGACGGATGCGACCGGGGCAACGGAAGAGATGGCGCAGACCGGGCAGGCGGCAGCCTGCGTTGTGACCTATTACGACTCGGATGGCAAGACCGTGCTGCAGACGGAGGAGGTAGAAAAAGGGGCATGCGCCAAAGAGTATACGCCAGAGAAGGACGGAAGCATTTTTGTCGGCTGGTTTGCGACACCGCAGATGAGCCACAAATTTGATTTTTCACAGGCGGTAACAGAAGACACCTCGGTGTTTGCCGGATTTGTGACGTATGTGGAGGATACCAGAGAGTTTGCGATTGTGGGAAGCGGCACGTCGCCGGTACTTCTGGAATCAAACTGGGGAGCAGTCATCGGGGATGCGCAGAAGATGACGAAGGAGGAGAGCGACAGCGAGAATGTGTATACGATCACGCTCGATTTAAGCGAGGGAGACCAGTTCCAGTTTGCCATGGATTCCTCCTGGGGAGATCAGCGCGGCTACGGGTATCTCGATACGATTGAACTGGACGGCATGGATTATTTTGAAAATTCCGGAAGCCTTGGCGACACCGGCGTGAAACGCTCCAATATCAAGTGTGCGGTGGCGGGAAATTATACGTTTACACTGACGACGTATCCGGGAGAGGATACCTACGAGACCGACAACGCAAACTATACGGAGGAGAACAGGGAAGCGTTCAACATCAATCCGTACGATACGATCACATGGACATACAACGGAGCATCGGAGAATGCCGGCGGAGATGTTCAGACAGATTATTACATCAAGGGTGCGATTGTGACCGGATGGGAAGATGTGTATTCGGATGAGACGAAGTTTACCGAGCAGGATGGCACATACACTTTAAAGATTGATCTGACGGAGGGAGATGAATTTATGTTTACCTCCATGGTGACCGTCGGGGATACCAGCAGCGCAGGAACCGAATATATCCGCTACACAAACATTGGCGGCGGGGATGACACCAGCCTTTCCCATGTGACGGAAGGCGGCGGGGAGAATCTGATCGCAGCGGAGAGCGGCACCTATGTGTTCACGTATGATCCCGCAGAGCAGGTATTGACGGTGGACGTGGAATAAAACAGCTTTATGACACTGCAATGGCGTGCTGCTGCAGCGGCTCACGGCGCAGCGCGCTGTTCATGCAGTCAAATAATACCTGGAACTTACGTGCAGAGAAAGATGGCAGGTAGCAGACATTTGCGGTGGACGCCAGCAGCTCGTACAGCGTGTGATCCGTCACGAGCAGGTTCCGGCCGGAAAACGGTGCCAGTTCCGAAGGGGAGTTTACATAATGTACTTCCGGAAACATGTCTGCGGCGTAAGATTTCTTCCCGGCGTTTGACGTGTCGAGAGAGAGAAAACAATAGGGCTCGCCGGAAAAGAACGTGTGCGCTCCGGTTGCCATCTGTGCATAATCGGAATAGATTTCAAAAAACAGGGGATCGCCGATCCGGCAGTCCAAGGCAAGAAGCGGACTGAAATTGTTGTCGCCGATCTGATGAAAATATTCTTCGGAAATGTCGTAGGCCACGATCGCGTCAGCAGCATCGTATTTTTCCGTGTATGTGCGGCTGAGATAGATGAGATCATAATCCTGCGCATGCAGAAAGGTGGAGAAACATTCCAGCAGATACATCTGCTCCGCGCGCTTAAGAGCCGGGACATCAGTGTCAAGATAGAGTGCGACCATCCGGTTGCGGCTTGTCGCCAGTGCCTTGGCGGACTGGTTGGGAGTGTAGTCTAAAAGGTTGATAACCTGAAGAACTTTTTTGCGGGTTGCGTCGCTGATACGCATGTCGGTGCGGTTGTTGATCACGTATGAAACGGTGGCAACCGATACGCCGGCTTCGCGGGCAACGTCCCGGATCGTGATTTTCTGACTCAAGATAATGTCCTCCCCTGTAATGAGCAATTCTATGTTCCATTTATATAGAATTTGCCCGGATTTGTCAATAAGGGAATCGGGAAGAAGAGAATGAAGGGATAGAGAATAAAGAGGAAAGAGCAATGAATGAGAGTGCAATTTTACACATACCGGATTCCCAGTACTGTTTTGCAGTCGGAGAGAAAAAACTGGTGATAAGACTCCGGATGGCGAAGGAAGACGCGGACGCGTCGGTAACGTTAATCTATGCGGGCAAGTATCAGTTTCAGCAAAGCAGAGAGCAGATTCCGATGGAGATACGTTATACGGACCGGCTTTATCATTACTATGAGACGACCCTCGTGCTCACGGACGTAAGGCTGGCATACGTATTTTGTATCCGGCAGCAGGGCACGACGTATTACTTCTGCGAGGACGGCGTCGTCTTACAATATAATTTCGCGGAGGGATTTTACAATTTCTTCCAGATGCCGTACATCAACCGCAATGACGTACTGCCGACGGTAAAATGGATGAAGAGCGCGGTGTTCTATCAGATTTTTGTGGACCGTTTTTTCTGTGGAAATACAAAAAAGGACCGCTCCTATATCAATATGGAGTGGGGAGCGCTGCCGACACCGAAAAGTTTTGCGGGCGGAGATCTCTGTGGAATTATCGAAAAACTGGACTATCTGAAGGACCTTGGAATTACGGCGATCTATCTGACACCAATCTTCCGGTCGATATCGAATCACAAGTATGATACGATGGATTATATGCAGATTGATCCGCAGTTCGGGACAAAAGAAGAATTCGGGGAACTCGTGCGCATGGCGCATGCCCACGGAATCCGGATTGTGCTGGATGCGGTGTTCAATCACTGCAGCATGCAGATGCAGCAGTTTTGCGATGTCATGGAAAAAGGAGCGGAATCACCCTACTACGACTGGTTTTTGATCGACGGGGCATATCCGGTTCCAAGCCGGGCGAATTATGAATGTTTTGCGGAGTGTACCTATATGCCAAAGCTTGACACGGCAAACCGCGAGGTACAGGAATATCTGATCGGGATCGCGTGCTACTGGATCCGGGAATACGGAATCGACGGCTGGCGGCTGGACGTCTCGGATGAGGTGTCGCATGTGTTCTGGCGGCGCTTCCGCGAGGCGGTCAAAAAGGAAAAAGCAGATGCGGTCATTATCGGGGAGAACTGGCATGATGCATATCCGTATCTGCGCGGCGACCAGTACGACAGTATCATGAATTATGCATTTACCAAAGCCTGCCTGGATTATTTTGCGAGAAAAACGTTTGATGCAAAACAGATGGCGGAAAAGCTGTCGTCCAACCTGATGCGCAACATGGAGCCGGTGAACCGGATGATGTTAAATCTTCTCGATTCGCACGACACGCACCGCTTTTACTCGGAAGTCGGGGAGAATCCCGACAGACTGCTGGCGGCGCTTGCACTGGAGATGGTATTCCCGGGAGCACCGTGCATCTATTACGGCACGGAAATCTGCACGCCGGGCGGCTATGATCCGGATTCCCGCAGATGCTTTGACTGGGAAAAGGTGCACACCGATACCGACGTGCGAAAGAAGCTGACGGAGCTGACGCATATCCGCAGCTGCACCGCGATCACCGACGGAAATGTGGAGCTTGCAGCGGAAAACGGGATGCTCTGTGTCAGGCGGAAGGCCGGGGGCGAGGGCGTATCGCTGTACATCAATATGACGGAGGAGCAGAGGCGGCAGGAGCATTGCCTGAAAGCGGACAGCAAGGTGCTTTCTGCTCACCGGGCATCGGTTCTTCCGGCAGCTGGTGATGGGAAAATGACCTGCGGCGTCTGCGTGGAGCCGGAAGGGTATCTGATTGTGAGAGAGCAGAGGGAAGCGTTGGATTGATATGGGCGGAAATTCCGCAGAAAAGAGGAAGCAGATGAAACGAAAAAAAGAGGTGGCACTGTTACTTCTGACAGCCGTCCTTGCGGCAGCAGGATGTGCGGATGAGAAGACGACGGGGGAGAAGACGACGGAGAGCGGCAGCGCTGCCGCGGTATCCGGAAGCAGTGTTTTTGACGGTGACCTGGAGGAGAATGTCACGATCCGGGTATTGGAAAATGACACCGCCATTTCCAAGGGATATTTTGAGGAGCTGATTACCGCATTCAATGAGGCGTACGCCGATCAGGGAATCACGGCGGTGGATGCCAACATGGATCAGTACCTGGATCTTGCAAATGACGGACCTTATGGCTATGGACCGGATGTGTTATACCAGGCGAACGATGTCATCATGCAGTACGCCAAGGGAAAACATATCTATCCGCTTCCGGTACAGCAGCTGTCCTGCTATGAGCAGATTCCGGAGAGCGCGTGGAAGGCATATGAGACGACCGTGGACAGCACGACCTACTGCTGCGGTGTCCCGGTCAATGTGCAGGCGCCGATGCTGTACTATCGGGCGGATCTGCTGCCGGAGGACTGGCAGGAGAACTGGGATGAGGATCAGAACGGCGTGCCGGATATGGTGGAGAACTGGAACGATCTGTATGCATATTCCAAAGAACGCCATGAAGAAAATCCGGCGCAGTACGGGTATATGAAGTCGCTGTACGATGTGTATTTTTCCAGCGGATTCTTATTTTCCTACGGCGGCTATGTGTTCGGCGAGGAGAATACGAACCCGGAGGACGTCGGATTTTCTGCCGGCGAGGCGGAAAAAGGCGCGTGGGTTCTGCAGCGGCTTGCGGGTGTGATGAACGAGGAATGTATCGACGACACGATCACAACCAACGCATACAGCAAACTGTGTGATGGCACCTATTTTGCGACGCTCTCGACACCGGATATGTACTCCACGTTCGCAGATGAACTGGAAAAAGAATACGAGGCGGAGGGCATGAACGAGGAGGAAGCCAGGGAGACAGCAAAGCAGAATCTGATCATGACGACACTGCCGAAGCTTCCGGAAAGCGGCGATCTGTCGGAGAGCGATCCGGTACTGATCGATATGAAAGCGATGGGCGGAGTCAACGGATACGCAGTGAGCGCGTACACCAAGGCGCCGAATGCCTGCCTGGCATTTATTGATTTTGCGACAAGCTATGAGATGGTCACCAGACGGAGCGAGATGCTCGGAATTGCACCGGCGCGCGGCGATGCGGCGGAGAGTGCGGGGGACGTATCGGAGAAAATCTATGCAAATCTCGAGAACGGAAATGTGGTGCTGACGGTGCGAATGATATCCTTTGCCTGCACCACGGGAGATACGGAGGCGTAACAATGGAATCGACACTGAGGAGAACATGGGCGGAGATCGACCTGGACGCGCTGGCGCACAACTATCGGACGCTGCGTGACCGGGTAGGCCCGGAGGTGAAGTTTCTGGGCGTGGTAAAGGCGGATGCCTACGGCCACGGGGCCGTACAGGTGAGCCGTATCCTGCAGACGCTGGGCGCGGACTACCTGGCGGTGTCCAGTATAGACGAGGCGACGGAACTGCGATGCAACGGCATCACCATGCCCATCCTGATCCTGGGCCACACGCCCCGTGAGCAGGTGGGACGGCTCATCGATCTGCACATTACCCAGGCGGTGTCCTGCCAGGCCAAGGCGCTGGAGTACAGCGAGGAGGCGGTGCGCTGCGGCGGTGAGCTGACGGTGCACATCAAGGTGGACACCGGTATGTCGCGGTTGGGATATCTGGTCTCCGGCAGGCATTTCGACACCGGCACGGCGGATATCTGCGCGGCCTGCGCCCTGCCGGGTCTGCGGGCGGAGGGCATCTTCACCCATTTTGCCGTGTCGGACGAGCCGGATACGGACAGCCGCGACTATACGGAAAAACAGCTGGCGCTGTTCCGCCGGGTCATCGACGCGGTGGAAGCAAAGCGCGGCCAGCGGTTCGCCATACGCCACTGTGCCAACTCCGGCGGCGTGGCGTCGTACCCGGAGACATATATGGACATGGTGCGTCCCGGCATTTTGCTGTACGGCTGCGGCGACCTGGCGGAGAAGCTGGGGCTGCACCCGGTGATGGCGCTCAAGACCACAGTGAGCACCATCAAGACCTATGAGCCGGGCATGGACGTCAGCTACGGGCGGCGGTTCACCACAGAGCGCGTCACGCGGATGGGCGTGGTGCCCTACGGCTACGCGGACGGCTTTCACCGGTGTCTGTCGGATCGGTGCGGCTTTATGACCGCGGAGGGTATGGCGCCTCAGCGGGGGCGGATCTGCATGGACATGAGCATGATCGATCTGACGGACCTGCCCGGCGTGCAGGTGGGCGACGAGGTGGAGGTGTTCGGCAAGCGGCAGCGGGTGGATGTGTTGGCGGCTGCCGCCGGGACCATCCCCTATGAGCTGACCTGCGCCGTCAGCCGGCGGGTACCACGGGTGTATTATAAGGACGGACAGGAAGTGGAAAAGGAACTGCTGCTGCGGTTCTGAGGCTTCACACTGCCGCCGCGGCGTGCATAGGATAGACCGGGCGGGACAAAACGGAATTTACGGCGCTGCGGCGTATAAATCCGGCGGCTGCGTGGGACAATGGAAGTGACCTGGGGACATATCTCCCTCCGGTACTTCTTGCCTCGGAGTGTGAACTGTGTGGATACGACTGTCAGACGCGGCGACATTTACTATGCGGACCTCAGCCCCGTGGTGGGCAGCGAGCAGGGGGGCGTGCGCCCGGTGCTGATCGTACAGAACGATACCGGCAACCGGCACAGTCCCACCGTCATCGCCGCCGCCATCACGTCGCAGCTGGGGAAGGCAAAGCTGCCTACCCATATCGCGCTGGCGGCCCAGGGCAGCGGACTGCCGCGGGATTCCGTCATCCTGCTGGAGCAGATACGGACGCTGGATAAAAAGCGCCTGCGGGAGCGCATGGGCCGTGTGGACAGCGCGGTGATGGAAAAGGTGGACGCCGCCATTGCCGTCAGCTTCGGGCTGACGGGGAGCCATCTGGTGTAAACGGCGGCTATGACATGAGAAAACAGGCCTGTGCATAGTATGGCACAGGCCTGTTTTTTTGTGAAAGGGGGCGGTGCGCCGTGGAATATCCGGTCTGTCTGGCGGATAGCTGCGTGGGGACGCTGTACGTGTGTCCGCGGGGAGAGGAGACGGAGCTGCGGGCGGTGTGCCGGGGAACGGAGAAGGGGCTGTATCGGCTGTACGTGCAGGGCAACAG
>ERZ827452.2856-NODE-2856-length-11983-cov-2.631455_pt1 | contig 11983 bp, 8 predicted proteins | sample MGYA00519866_ERZ827452 | MGnify/ENA primary metagenome ERZ827452 (study PRJEB31778, sample SAMEA3449307) | human gut metagenome | biome: human gut; feature: human-associated habitat; material: faeces | place: United Kingdom | collected 2010/2012 ... | reverse complement strand
CCGCCTACCATCACCACTTTGGCAATCGGCGCCATCATGCCCCAAATAATATTGGCGCCTGCCGCACAGCTGTGTCCTAAAAGAGCCGACTGTCTGATCATGAAAGACCTGCCTTTCTTTTTGCTTTATTTTTGAAGAAGCCAAAATTATAGAGAGGCAATCCAGTGCTGAAAGAAGAAATCAGTCTGATACTAATTAAAACATCCGAGCAAACACTACCTTTCGGTAAAGACATAACAGGCATACAATGTCAGGACTTAACTGCGCAAAAAAGAAAAGGATTCTTTATTTATGATGAAACAATCGCTTTGGGCGCTGGCAGCGGCCGCCTGTTTTTCCTTTATGGCGGTTTTTGTAAAACTCTGCAGCGGCCATTTCGGATCCCTAGAACTTGTGTTCTACCGCTCCCTAATTGGCATTGTCACCATTTCCATGTTTGTGCGCTCACAGGGCCTGTCGCTTCGCACGGAACATTTAGGCGGACACATCAAACGCGCAGTCTTAGGCACTATTTCCGTCGGTCTGTGGTTCTTCACCATCGGCGAAATGCCGCTTGGCACCAACATGACCTTGATCTACACCACCCCGCTATTTATGGCGGCTAATTTCATCATTCTGGCTTTTATTAAAAAGGAATCAGCCCCCTGGGGTGTTATTCTGGCTATCCTTTTTGGCTTTGCGGGTGTCTCCACCGTGCTTCAGCCCACCTTTGATGAAGGCTACCTCATCCCCGCTTTGATTTGTCTTTTTGTTGCCTTCATCGACTTGGTTGTTTACTGGCAAATTAAAGAATTGGGGAATCTCAAGGAGCCCTCCTGGCGCATTGTGTTTTACTTTTCCATGTTCGGCGCGGTATTCGGTGTGTTGGGCAGTTACCTCTTTGAAGACGGCATGCATATGCCGACATTGGAGTCCGGCGCCTACTTGATCGGTATGGGCATCTGTGCCACACTGGGCCAAATCTGTACCACCCGCTCCTACGCCTACGGCAACATGCTCTTGAGTTCCTGCCTGGGCTTTTCCGCTATTCCCTTCTCCGCTCTTGTGAGTTTTGCTCTCTTTAGTGAAACCGTCACGATGATCGGTTTAGTCGGCATGGCAATGATCATTATTGCCGGTGTTTGCGCTACTATTTACACTAAACGCACGGAAGCAGCCCAAAAGGCCCGCGAGGTCGCTGCTTCTTAAATTTTCTTTTCATCATGAGGTTAAAAATGGATAAGAAAGAACCCCAAAAGGAACAAACCGCCCAACAACAGGAACCGAACGTTTGGGTGTGTGATGCGGTCGGCGTGACGCACTGTGATGTAAGCGACAAGGGTGTGGTCTATACCGTCACCTGGACTGACTTCATGGGTCTGCAGCATTCTGCCAAAGTTAAGCGCGAAGACTGCTACTTTGATTTCCAAAACGTATTGAAGACATTAGTGAAAGGCGGGTATCGCTACAACACCATGATTGCTCAGGCTCCGGCCATCATTCAGCAACGTCTGACTGCTTTCCGTCCGACTCAGGAAAGTGTGAAGAAAGCGATTGAAGCGATGAAGAAGTAATTGCCAAGTTACTTCTTTGGTTAAGGGCGGGATCGGTTTTGATTTCGCCCTTTTTTCTTTATTTGAAAGTATTTTTCCTCCTCATAACTTCTTTTGCTTAGAAAATTCAGCCTCGGTGTTTCAGATTAATTTATATTGGGTTCTAGTGTGAATTTAAAAGAGGAAAAAGTGATGACTGAATCAATTTTTGCTCATGTCACTGCCGTTGCAGATGATCCGATCTTAAGTCTGACCGGCAAATTTCTCGCTGATCCCCGTGAATGCAAAGTCAATCTCGGCGTCGGGATGTACCTGGATGAAAACGGTGTGACCCCTGTATTGGATGTTGTGAAAGAAGCTGAGGAAGTCATTGCCTTAGAACATCGCCCCCATACCTACATTCCTCAAACGGGGCTTCCTTTATATGACCGCCTCGTTCAGAAACTGATTTTCGGCAAAGACAGTGAAATCGTTCGTTCAAAGCGTGCCTGCACTGTTCAAACCTTGGGCGGCACGGGCGCTTTAAAACTCGGAATCGACCTCATGCACTGGGCTTGCGGCGTCAATCTCGGAGCCGCCTCCAAACCCACATGGACCAATCACAATGATCTACTGCGCTTATCAGGGTGCTCGGTCACCGGATACCGCTACTACGATGCCGTAACAAACTCCGTCGATTTTGCCGCCATGGCAGAAGATTTAAAGGCTTTACCGGAAAAAACACTCGTCATTCTTCATGCCTGCTGCCATAACCCAACGGGATACGACTTGACCTTAGATCAGTGGAAGGAAGTGATTGAAATCTGCCGATCCCGTCATTTGATTCCGTTCTTGGATATGGCTTATCAAGGTTTTAAGCAAGGTTTGGAAGAAGACGCTCAAACCATTCGTCTGTTTGCAGACTCCGGACTGGATTTCCTGGCAGCCTCCTCTTTTTCTAAATCCTTTAACCTCTATGGTGAAAGAATCGGCGCTCTCACAGTTGTCACACATTCGGAAGATGAAGCAAGACGCGTGACTTCACACTTAAAAACTTGTGCTCGAGCTAATTATTCGAATCCCCCAACCTTTGGCGGTCGAATTGTGGAACGAGTTTTGGCGGATCCTGAGAAGTTCGCTCACTGGGAACAAGAGCTTGCTGACATGCGAAACAGAATTCTTGCGATGAGAAAGGCTCTAGCGGATGAAATGAAAGCAATCGGAGCTAAGCGAGACTTCTCGTTTGTTACTCAACAGGCCGGTATGTTCTCCTTTACAGGATTAACCCCTGAACAGGTTGATCGATTAGCGAGTGAGTTCGGAATTTATGCGGTGCGAAACGGACGCATCTGTATTTGTGGGTTAAATGAAAAGAATGTGTCTTATGTAGCCAGAAGCTTTGCGGCTGTGCTTTAAACTCATTTTGTCTTTATCTCAGGCGGTTTGTTTTATGACAAATCGCCTTTTTTGTCCTTTAATCAAAGGTTTTATTTTTATGCTCTGACTGTTATTTATAAGCTAATGCATTAATTTTTATGAAAAATTATTATTTTTCAGACTTGCTAATGATATCGTATTAAGGGATTATTCGGATAGGTCAAAAGATTGAAGAAAAATTTAGCTTTTGAGAGAATAGAAATTATCAGAAATTCATACTATAAAGAGGATAAAAATGAGAGTTGCCCCCCCCCCAGAAACTTGCTCATCACAAAGGATTTAAGAAAAGTTTAATTGCTGCAACTTTAATTCTTGCTTTTAATTCAACATACGCAGCTGACGATTTTATATACAAACTTGGTATTACAAACTACAAACCAGAAGCAAATTTTATTTTAAAAATTAGCAAGGATAATACGATAGCAACAGAATATCATAATATTGATATTGAACTCGCCCCTCCTATTGACTGGAACCGTTACACAGTAGCAGTTTATGACGGATTATCTTTAAAAGTAAATGGAAACACGAGCATTACTCTGGATCCATACACAATAGAAAATCCTGGTGATAACTCCGGAAGCAATGCTTTATTTGCTGTTGGCACAGGTGGTGATGATCCAAAAATTTCAAAAATTGAACTCAGCGGTGACGTAAGCATTGACATTAAGCACCCATTCTCAGAGGATGAAGATAAAACCGTAGGTGCAAATGGGGTTTATGCTAGGGAATACGGAGAAATTTACCTTGGCTCGAGTGGGACAACTACTAAGATACAAACTATTGCCTTAAAACCCGATGCAATTTCCGCTAAAAACGGAGGTAAGGTTTTCTTAAATTCCTTGGACAATCAGATAATCGGTTCTATCGATTTTATCTATTATGGGATGGGTACTAAGAATTCTGTAGTTGAGGGAACATTCTCAGGCAATACGGCATATTGGTTCGGAGACGACCAAAGTGTGATGAATGCTGAAATTTCAGCCGAGGTACTCGGCCAAATTGCCACCTTTACAGGGAAAGAGGAAATTGAAAATCTCTATGCCTCGCTCGATTATTTAAGAAATATAGAGTTACCTTTTGAAAATCCCGACATTCAAAAACTTATTGATAAGGCCAAAGATACTTGGAGTTCTTTACAGCTAACTGGTACAGAAATCAACGATGAATTGAATTTAACTTTCAGCAATGGAGCTCAGTGGACATATTTTGGACTTTCTGATAATCAGGAAATGAGCGGTGCCACTCTAAGGACCATACCAAAAAGAATTAGTTCAATTACGTTACTCGATGGTGGAATTGTTAACTTATTCGACCAAAATATAAAAGAAACATGGGAAACAATTGGTCTTATTGAAAGTTGGCCGGCATTAAAAGATATTAAACATGACTATGTCCGTATTGGAGATTTAAAAGGAAACGGAGGTATTTTCCGTTTAGACCTTGATGCAAACAATAAACAAAATAGTGACATGGTATTCATTGAATATTCATCTGACGGTGGTCAACACTTTATTGAACCTTACAACATGGAGTTGTTGGAATCCGTTTCTCCAACTAATACGCTGACTTTTGCCTTACAAGAAGCACTCCCTGATAACGACGGAAAATTTGTTTCTTTTGCTGAAAAACAAAATATTTACGGACAAAGTCTCTTTGACTATGAATTGGAAATCGATTCTCGAGTTATTGAAAATGAAGATCAAATTAAGGATATTCATTACAACAGTTGGGAAACTGATGGATGGGACTTTGACGCCAGTGACGCCAGTAAATATGTTAATGGGAAAGAATGGTTCATTAAACGTGTTGAATTAATTGAATCTGCAGCCTCTATCGGTATGCGCTCTGCCGGCTACGCAAGTTATGACTTAGCCGTTAGCATGGACCGCCGTGATCGCCGTCTCCACGATGCCGTTTTCCAAAATGAAGAAAAAGACGGTCTTTGGACTCGCATCCAGTACGGCGAGGCCGGTGCTGAACACCTCTATAACGCCGATCTCACAACTGTCTATGTGGGTTACGAAAAGGCAACCTCGCCAGACAATCGCTTAGGTTTCAGCTTTGGTTACACGGACGGTGACTCAGACTTTAGCGACCTGAAGGGCTCCGGAGAACTCAAGCGCTACGAAGCCTCAGTCTACGACACTTTGACGTTCGGTTCTCATTATCTCGACTTTGTTGCCCGCTTCGGTCAAGTGGAAAATGACTTCGATGTGACTAATCAAGCAGGAACCTTAACCACAAGCGGTTCGTTTGATCAAAAGTACGCAGCGCTTTCAGCTGAGTACGGCTACAACTTTAAAGACGAACACAATGTCTTCATTGAACCGCAAGTTCAGTTACAAGTTGCCTATCTTGGTGATTATGACTACCGCACCGAACGCAACATGAAAGTTGAAGCTGATAACGACGTCAGTGTCATCGGCCGTGTGGGTCTCAGAACCGGTAAGGCTTTTGAATCTGCCGATTATGCGGGTGAACTCTACGCCCGAGCTGACGTCCTGCATCAATTTACAGACGGTCAGGATGCAGATTTCAGTGACTTAAGCCATAAAGTAGGTGTTACCTGGGGTGATAAAGATACGTGGTCGACTTTCGGCGTCGGTGGCTATCTCAATTGGAAAGACAACATGTCCTTCCAAGTGGATGTTGAAAGAACCGCAGGCGGCGAAACAACCGATACGTGGCTTGTTTCCGGTCGATTCAATTATCTTTTCTAAAATTTAATTAATCGACACTCAAAATCGGCAGGCTTAAAACGCTTGCCGATTTTGTTTTGTACACGGATCTAAATCCGGAATTAATTTCGTTTATTAAAACCAAATCCTCAACAATGGTTTTCTTCTATTGTTCAGACGGTACGATTCTCTGATTTGCGCTCATTTTTAACACCTATCAAACTTCTTAGTTCTTTTAGGCATGTTTTAGGCAAAAATCACAAAGTCATACTCCATTGAATATGACATAATCGCTTGCACATTGTTGCTCGATGAGGATTCATCGGGCTTTTGTTCTTTTATCGGAAAGGTTCGTCTTTTATGCCTATCGAATTTGAAAAGAAGTCTCTGGCCCATCCCGAGGGCGATGCCATTAAAAGACGCTGTTTTTCTTTCTTTGTGGCGGCTTTTTGTCTGATCAGCTGTTTTATAACTGCCGCCACAGCCATTCCGATGATGGCTTTTTGGGTTGAGGATTTGGGACTGACTTCTCCGGAAGTCGCCATGAGCGTTGTGAGTTATTTCGGAGGCTGTGTTTTAACGCTGATTTTCTTTGCACGCTTTTCAAATTTCTTGGGCAGAAAACCGGTTGTCATTGCGGCCCTTGCTTTCGGCGCCATCGCCTGTTACCTCTTTTCAATCGGTGAAAATGCCACAGATCTTTACATCGGCCGATTTCTTCAGGGACTATCCTGCGGGCTCGCAACAAGCGCCTGTATGTCCTGGGTGGTGGACACTGCGCCTCCTGCACGCGCTTGGATTGGAACAGCCATGACTGCAGCCGGCCCCAATATCGGCTTGGCCTTAGGAACGCTTTTAACGGGTCTGATTATTGAATTTAATGTGTTAAGCCCGATGCATCTTTTCGATGCCTGTGTTGCCTTATTAATCCTATGCATTATTCTTGCCGTCTTTGGCACTGAAACTATGCGCTTAGGCACAGAAAGTATCGGTCAAGTCATCATTCCTAAAATCGCCATCCCGACTCGGCTAAGACGGCTCTTTATCCTAAGCATTACGGCTTTTATCGGAACGTGGGGCGTGAGCAGTTTCTTTCAGGGCTTTTCCGCGCAGTTTGCGCAGATTGTTTTTGGCGAAAGCAATGTCCTTTTGGCTGCCGTGACCTACCTGCTCCTCATCATTCCGATTGCGATTTCGGGATTATTGAGCGGTCGTTTTAATCCGACTAAAACCCTTCTGGTGATGATCTCTGTCTTCTTTATTGGTTCAGGCGGCGTTTTTATTACCCTTAATATGCAGTCTCCCTTAATATTCATGACCTTTGTAGTGATTTGCGGGATTGCGATTGGCGGCACATGCTGCAGCGGCTTAAAACTTTTATTGCTCGACGCCACCCTTCGCGAGCGTGCCGGTCTTATTTCGGCTCTCTACCTCGGCGCTTATATCGGCTCAGGAATTCCCAATTTCTCGATCGGTCAATTTGCCAAAGATGTCTCCATGGCCACGATCTCAAGCGGTTTCGGTGTATGGATTACGGCTACTTGGGTCATCATCATGCTCACTTTTGTTTTAATCAAGCGTAAACCGTCAGAAGCAGAAAAGAAACGTTTTAACTAAATCAGTCTCTCTTTCACAGCGCCCCTTCAAAGGACGTTCTGAGTTAAAATTGTCGTTTGTTTTGAAGCTTGATTTTCAAAGAGAATTCTATGATTACCGATAACGACGTTCATCAATGCCGACTGCAAACCATCCGTGATGTCATTCGCTATGCAATGACGCAATTTGAAATCAACAATATTTTCTGCGGACATGGCTGCGCCGACACATACGAAGAAGCCTACTTCTTAGTATTGCGTTCTTTAAGACTGAACTTTGAAGATTCTGACCGCTTCTGGGATGCCCGAGTCTCCAACGCTGAGCTCAAGATGCTCTTAGAGCGAATTGAAAAGCGTGCTGTCGAAAAAATCCCGACACCCTATCTCTTAAAAGAAGCCTGGCTTATCGACCATCCCTTCTACTGCGATGAACGCGTGATCATTCCCCGCTCCTACATTGCCGAACTTTTAAAAGACGAATTGGCTCCGTGGGTTTCCAATCCTGAAAACGTGACCCGAGTGCTCGATCTTTGCACGGGGTCCGGATGCTTGGGCATTATCGCCGCTGAAGTCTTCCCCAATGCCAAGGTGGACTGCGTCGACATCAGTCAGGATGCTCTCGATGTAGCCAAGATTAATGTCGAGCGCTATGGCATGCAGGACCGCATTGAACTCATTAAGAGCGACCTCTTTAATGAACTGGGTGACCGTCAGTACGACGTGATTATCAGTAATCCCCCGTATGTCACTCAAGAAGCCATGGATAATCTTCCCGGCGAATACCGTCATGAACCGGCATTGGCATTAGGCGCCGGTGACGATGGTTTGGATATCGTCCGCCGTCTGATGACGGACTCCAAAGCTCACCTCACCAACCGAGGCGTAATGGTTGTAGAAGTCGGTGACGGAAAAGAAGCCTGTGAAGCGGCCTACCCGAAGGTGCCCTTTACGTGGCTTGCCACCCAAAATGAAGATGCCATGGTCTATCTGCTGCGAAAGGATGAACTTCCGTAATGCTTAGACTTCAAGACGTCAGTCTCATGCGAGGCGTGCGGGTACTTTATTCGCACGCCACACTTTTGGCCAATCCCGGTGAACGCATCGGCTTAGTGGGTGAAAACGGCTGCGGAAAATCGAGCCTGCTTGCTGCCATTTTGGGCGAAGTATCGATTGAAGCCGGAGAAATCTCCGCGCCTTCGCTTGAAAACATCGGCCACGTAGCTCAAGATATTGACACGGTCGATAAAGTGGCAATTGACTGGGTTTTATCCGGTCACGCTCCGCTCGTAGCTGCCAAGAAAGCATTGGCTGAAGCCAAAGACGATATGAGCATGGCTGCCGCTCACGCAACGCTTGCCGAACTTAATGAAGGCGCCATCTCCGCTCAGGCAAAAATTATTCTGCATGGCTTGGGCTTTACCGAAGAGATGACGACTCATCACGTCAAAGACTTCTCGGGCGGTTGGCGCAACCGCCTCGCCTTAGCCCGAGCGCTCATGTGTCCTGCAGAGCTCCTGCTGCTTGACGAACCGACCAACCACTTGGACTTAGATAGTGTCATTTGGCTTGAAGCGTGGTTAAAACGCCAACATGCGACAACGCTTATCATCAGCCACGATCGCGAGTTCCTGGACCGCTCCGTTAACACCATCTGGAGCATTGAAGACAATACAATTCGCCGCTACGCGGGAAATTACAGCGCCTTTGAGGCTTTGCGTGTGGAAAGACTTCGTGCTCAGGACGCTGCCGCTAAAGCCTATGAACGCGAAAGCGCTCACCTTCAAAGTTTTATTGACCGATTCCGATATAAAGCAACGAAAGCCCGCCAAGCGCAATCGCGCATCAAAATGCTCGAGCGCTTAAAAGCGGTCGAACCGGTGCGCGCCACCCGTGAATGGCGCTTTGAATTCTTAAAGCCTGAACGCCTGCCGGAGCATTTGGTAGAAGCCCAATCCGTTGCCCTGGGGTACGGGGACACAGAAATTTTGCATGACGTGAAATTTTCCATTCGCGCCGGTGAGCGAATCGGTGTATTGGGTGTCAATGGAGCTGGCAAATCCACCTTGATTAAAGGAATTTGCAAGGAGCTCATCCCCATGGCGGGTGAATTCCGATTCGGTCAGGGGCTTCAAATCGGCTACTTTGCCCAGCATCAACTTGAGCAATTGCGAGGCGATGAAACCCCTCTGCAACATCTTCGCCGTAAAGCACCAGATGAACGAGAACAGGTTCTGCGCGACTTCCTTGGACGGTTTAAATTCAGCGGTGAGATGGTCAACGCACTGGTTAAACCGTTTTCAGGCGGAGAAAAAGCCCGTTTGGCCTTGGCCCTTTTGGCTTGGGATAAACCGAACCTGATCGTGCTTGACGAACCGACCAATCACTTGGATATGCAAACGCGAGAAGCGTTAACGATGGCGCTTTCCTCTTTCGAGGGCTCAGTCCTACTTGTTTCCCACGACAGACACCTTTTGGCCGCCACGACTGAACGGCTGATGCTCGTTCATGAGGGTAAAGTCAGTGAGTTTGACGGGGATCTTGATGATTACGCCAAGCTCGTTCTTGAAACACGCAAAGCTTCCCTTTCTGCTGAAAAAGCTAAAAGTGAAACGACATCCTCCTCGCCCAACAAGCGAGAGGCCAGACAACAGGCCGCGCTTGAGCGTCAACGCATTGCCAATTTAAAGAAACCTTTGCAAAAAGAACTGGCACAAGTTGAAAAGAAGTTGGAGCCGCTTTCATCAGAACTTAAAGCTTTGGATGCAAAGCTTGCCGACAGCAACTTTTACACCCAAGGCGATCAGGATGAAGTGGCCGCCGCGCTCAAGCGTCGCGGAGAGTTAAGCGTTGAGGTCGAAGCACTTGAAGCTCGATGGCTCGAACTATCCGAAGCTATTGAAGCAGTGGTTTAACAAATTTCCTATTTATTTAATTTTGCATAAAAAAATGAAACAACAACGTACGATCAAGGCTCTTGCTCCCGTTCAATGTCCGGAGCATCCCTTTGCGCGCGTGCTCGTGCTTTTCATGAGTCTGGCTGTTTTTGCCTTACTGATTTGCGCACTCAATTTTGTTTTCCGCGAACTTTACATGGATGTCTTTATCACACAAACCGCTTTGGATAAAGTCGTGGTTAAAGATGAATACATCGACATTTGGATGGTTGGACTTCGATACGATGCGAAGCTTGCCTACTATCTGATGCTGCCGGGTATCGTGGTCTCGCTTTTGGGTGCCTTGGGGCCCGCCTTTTTCAGACTGTGCTTGAAGATCATTGGTGTTTGGGTAACGTTGAGCGCAGCTTGGCTGATGGCAAGCACCTGTGCCAATATCCATGTTTTGGGGGCTACCGGCTTGCCGCTTAACGCCGCTCAGGTCGATCTCTTTTTCAACGCGCCGTTTGCTAACCTTGCGGCTTACTCAAGCTCCTACCCGATTTTCTTTGATACCGTCATGACGCTCTTTGTCACAGGTTTGTTTTTAGGCCTTTGGCATCGACTGACGACGATTTTCAGCACCTCGGGATTGTGGAGTCACGTGAACATGATTAATTGGCTCATTTGCCTGTGTTGTTTTTTTGGCTTGGTGTGGACTTCAGCTCAAACGAGCATCACCTCCATGGATCCCCTTACGGCAGCCCAAGCCAAAATCAGCAAAATTCCAATGGTGAACTATATTGTGATGAATGCTCCGATGAGCATCCATTATTCAGATTCACACGCGATGTTAGGCGACACCGCCGAATAACACCTTATAGAGGCGCCGTACAAATCACGGCGCCTTTTTGTAACCAAGCTTTGATATTCCCTCGTCCAAAAAGCCTTTTCGCTAAAATGTCGAAAACAATTAACCATGACTGAAAAATGGCTTTTTTCCCGAAAATACATCGTCCTGACTCTCCTCTAGGACGATTTTTATTGCTTTTATGTCAATGTTTTGTTTTGGTGGGCCTTGCCATTGTTTTTATGGCGGCTATCCGAGAACTTTACTTCTGGCTGATTGTCGTCAGAGAAGTCCCCGCAGAGATGATCCAAAGTGATGATGTTTGGAGAATGCGGTATTTGGGCTTACGTTTTGATGCTAGAAGCGGCGCCATTTTGGCCATTATTCCCCTTTTGGCCAGCCTGTTTCTTTTCTACTTCAAGGCGACCTGGAGGCTTTTAATTAAGTTTTTGACGATCTGGAGCATCCTTTCGTTTTTTGTCGTTATTTTGCTCTCGGTGTGCAATTTCCACTACATCCAGACGTTTCAAACCGCAATAGACATCTTTGTTTTCAATTTCCTGCACGAAGAGCCACATGCCGTCATGACCACGGTGTGGCAGGATTATCCGATCATCTCTAATTCGATCGGCGTGATAGCGGCGACTGTTTTTCTATTCTGGTTGTGGAAAAAAATCTTTGTTTGGTTAAGCGCGTCTTCCCTTTGGGAAACGCTTTCAGCGATTAAAGCCACAGCGCTCATCGTGGTCGGCGTCATTGCTTTTGTATTTCTTGCTCGCGGATCTCTGACTTCACGCTATCCTTTAAGACGCAACAATGCGCAGGTCTCGGTTGTCAAACAAATCAATGAGTTGGTCTTAAATGCCCCGATGGCGCTCTACTATGCGGCGCAGGATCGTAAACACTCCATGAAATTTGAACCGGCTTCACTCAAGCGCGGTGAAAAACTCATGCAGGCCGCTCAAATCGGCTCCCTGACGCAATCAACGCCGGTTAATACCCAATTGGCTCAGATCAAGCCTCACGTTGCTTTCTT
>ERZ827452.2850-NODE-2850-length-12012-cov-2.950740_pt1 | contig 12012 bp, 9 predicted proteins | sample MGYA00519866_ERZ827452 | MGnify/ENA primary metagenome ERZ827452 (study PRJEB31778, sample SAMEA3449307) | human gut metagenome | biome: human gut; feature: human-associated habitat; material: faeces | place: United Kingdom | collected 2010/2012 ... | reverse complement strand
CCTGGCCACGGAAAACATTATGATGGAGGCGGTGAAGCGGGGCGGCGACCGCCAGCAGCTCCATGAGGTCATCCGCCGTCACTCTATGGCCGCCACGGCCCGCATGAAGGAGGGACATCCCTGCGACCTGCTGGACCGGCTGGCAGGCGATCCGGTCTTCGGACTGAGCCGGTCGGAGCTGGAGCAACTGATGGAGCCGCGGCTGTATATCGGGCGGTGCCCGCAGCAGGTACGGAAATTTCTGGATGCCTGCACGCCGCTGCTTCGGCAGGCGCAGGCCGCTGACGGGGACATCCGGATATGAGCTCAGAGAACACCGGGGCGCGCTGAAAATTCATCGCGCGTGAAAAGGCCGAGAGCCGCTTATTCCCAGACCGGAATAAGCGGCTCTTTTGCAGTTATCCATTTGGACATTTGGAAGGCGGAAATACGGTACGGCTCATCCCTTGACGCTTCCCAGCGACACGCCCTCCACGATGTAACGGGAAAGGAGGAAATACATGATGAACATCGGCAGAATAGTGATGGACAGCGCCAGGAATATCACGCCGTAATCGGCGCGGAAAGACTCCCCCATGAGCATCTGCACGAACATGGTCAGTGTCTTTTTCCCGGTGGAGTTGATGATCAGGCTGGGCAGGAACAGGCTGTTCCAGTTGGCTACGAACTGGAAGATGGCCTGTACCGCCAGTGCCGGCTTCATAATAGGCAAGACGATGGCATTGAAGGTGTGGAACTCTCCGGAGCCGTCGATACGGGCGGCCTCCACCACCTCCAGAGGCAGTGCGCCCAGCAGATACTGCCGCAGGAAGAACACCACCACCGGCGTGGTGATGGCCGGGATGATCAGCGGCCAGTAGGTGTCGATCAGCTTCAGCTGTATCATAAACTTATAATAGCCGATGGCGAACACCTGCGTGGGCACCATCATCACCGCCAGGATAAAGCCCCAGGCGGCTTTTTTCAGCTTGAAATCGTAGGCATGGATGCCGTAGGCCGTCAGCGCGGCGCAGGTCTTGGCGGTGGGCATGACGAGCGTGAGCAGACTCTGAACCAATTATTGGTTGAGATGGACGGTTTCAGTGCTAACGAAGGCATTATTATGATTGCCGCAACCAACCGTCCAGATATTCTGGACCCGGCGCTGCTGCGTCCCGGCCGTTTCGACCGACAAATTGTAGTAGACCGTCCTGATATCAAGGGACGTACCGAAATACTGAAGGTACATGTTAAGGGCAAGCCGATGGGACCGGATGTAAATCTGGACGTAATCGCTCAGCGTACACCCGGCTTTACCGGTGCCGATTTATCCAACCTGGTTAATGAAGCAGCGCTGCTGACTGCCCGTAAGGACAAGAAGGCTATCAATATGCCGGAAATGGAAGAGGCTGCCGAGCGTGTTATCATGGGACCGGAGCGCAAGAGCCGTGTCATCAGCGATAAGGAAAAACGCCTGACTGCTTACCATGAAGGCGGTCATACCATCGTTGGTATGCTGCTTGAGCATACTGATCCTGTACATAAGGTTACTATCATTCCGCGTGGCCGTGCTGGTGGTTATACCCTGAGCCTGCCTAAGGAAGATAAGTATTATGCAACCCGCAGCGAAATGCTCGATGAGCTGAAGGTGCTGTTGGGTGGCCGTGTTGCTGAAGCTCTGGTACTGAAGGAAATCTCCAGCGGTGCCAGCAATGATTTGCAGCGTGCAACTCAACTGGCACGCCAGATGATTTGCGAATACGGTATGAGCGAAAACATCGGACCTGTAACCTTTGGTCATCGTCAGGATCAGGTATTCCTGGGCCGCGACATTGCCCGCGACAAGGATTACAGTGAAGAAGTGGCAGCCGAAATTGATAAAGAGGTACGATCCTTTATGGAAGATGCCTATGCCGCTACTGAAAAGCTGCTGTCTGACAATATTGACAAGCTGCATGTGATTGCTAAAGCTCTGATGGAGAAGGAAACTCTGGAAGAGGAAGAAATCAACCAGCTGGTAAAATACGGTCATATCCTTACCGCAGAAGAAAAGCTGCAATTAGTACAACAATCTGTTGTGGATGAGGAAATAGCTGCTGCTCCCGTTGCCGACGCTGACGTAAAGGCTGAAGCGCCTGCTGCCGAAGCAGATGTACCGAAATCCGCTGCGAATGCAGACGAAGAAGCACCAAAAGAATAAAAGCAAAAAAATAACGCTCGCGTTCGAAAGAACGTGGGCGTTTTTTTGCGTTTAGTTAAAATTTCGGAAAAACTCCAAAAACCCCTCCGCCGCAGGCGATAATTTATGCTCCTTACTCCAATACAACGTCTGATCAAAATGCAGCTTCTCATCAACAAGCTGCTGTCGCACCATCTCCTGCGGCACAGCATCACCCTCCAACGCCGCAACAACCGCAACTCCCAGTCCGCTTGTCGCAAAGGTAAGCGCACTCTCCGCCGTAGTGGCAATAAAGGCAACATTAGGCTTAACAGCATAATCCTTAAACACATTGCGCAAAAGCGCATAGCTGCCATAATTACAGCACAAGGGCACACCTGCTAAATCCTCCGGCGAAAGCATACTTTTATTTGCCCACGGAACCGCAAATCCGGCATTATAGAAAGCATAAAAATTCTCCCGCTGCACCTTGATAGTAGCAAAATTATGCGCTGCAGGCAGCGGCGCATTGGCAAAGGCAAAATCAATGCTGCCTGCCTCCAGCTGCTGCTGCTGCTGCTCTACCGTAGCATCGTGAAACTGATAACTGATACCGGGATTTTCCTTGGCAAAGGGAATAAGATAGCTGCGCAGGAAGTAGTCGGTGCGCACATGTGACACGCTGAAGCGCAGCGTACCTGCGGCACGCCTGCCGAAGGCCTGCATACGCAGACTGATATCATCTTCCGTATTGCACAGCTGACGCGCCTGCTGCAAAAAGGTTTCGCCTGCTTCCGTCAGTTCAATGTGGCGCTTACCGCGCTGCATTTTGAAAAGCTGCACGCCGTAGTTTCTTTCGATAGCCTTCATCTGCGCGCTGAGCGCCGGCTGTACGATGCCCAGACGTTTCGCTGCGGCGCTGAGATTACCTGTTTCGGCAACAGTGATAAAGTTTCTGTAAAAAGCAAAATCCATAGCAGTATCTCCTTAAAATATCAAAGAATATGATTATAATAATCAAAATAAAGTCTTTTACTTAATTATAGAACGGGAGTAGAATTAAGTAAACGCAAAAATAGAAGGAAAACTTCTATTGAACTCGGAGAGGAAGCTGTTATTTATGAAAAAACACCGTTCGTTGAATGTTATCTCAGGTCCCTTACTTTTTCTTGTCGTCCTGCTTGTATTGGCGCCTATAATTGAATTTAAGCAGGCGGCCGCTATTGCCACGATTTTCTGGATGGGCCTTTGGTGGGTGCTGCGTCCGGTAAATATCGCCGTAACCTCGCTGCTGCCGATTCCGCTGAACGCTATCTTCGGCATGGTGCCGATGGAGGGGATTATCAGCAAATACTTTTCGGAAATCGTCGTGCTGCTGGTCGGCAGTGATCTTATCAGCCTGGTGTGGGAAAAAACACATCTTGATAAGCGTCTGGCGATTAAAAGCCTTTGCGGATTGGGAACATCGATGCGCGAGCAGATTTGCGTCTGGCTGGTGGCTTCAACGTTGCTGTCTATCTTTCTGCCAAACGTCGTCGTTGTTATGATTCTTTTGCCGGTAGCTGTAAGCATGTTGCGCTTTTTGGGACAGCAGCAGATTACCGATAATCCCGTAGCAACACCGATTCTGTTGGCTATCGTCTGGGGCGCAGGCTTCGGCGGCTTCGGCTCACCCTTAGGCAGCAGCTCCAACCTGGTAGCAATCAGCTATCTGGAAAAGCTTACGGGACATGAATTCATGTATGTGGATTGGCTTATCCGCTTTCTGCCGCTGCTGTTCATCATCATGTTGATGATTATGGCTTATCTGCTGCATCTGCCGCTGCCTGTTAAACGTCTTGACGGCGGCAAGGAATATTTCCGTGCTGCCTATGATAAGCTCGGGCCGATGAGCCGCGGTGAAAAGTTAGGATTGTGGCTTTTTATTCTCGCAACAGGTTTGGCCTTCGTCCGTCCGCTTTACGTGCAGTATTTGCCGCTGATGAAGCCTGCGTATGTTTTCTTCACCTTCGGTATGCTCACCTTTATGTTGCGCAACGAAACAGGTCAGCTGCTTCTGACCTGGCGTGAGGCTGAAAAGGGCATCATGTGGGGGATGATTTTCCTTTTTTCCGGCGGTCTGGCGTTGGGACAGCTGATTACGAAAACCGGTGCGGCAACGCAGATTGCTAAGGTAATTACGCTGCTGCCGTTAAGCGGAGGTTGGGAAACGATGTTCAGCCTGACGCTGTTTGCCACATTCCTGACGGAAATAAGCAGTAATACTGCGGCGGCTTCTATCTCAATTCCGGTAGTACAAAGCATTTCGCAGCAGCTGGGGTTGAACCCCATTCCTTATATCCTGACCTCGATTGTTGCCGTTAACTGTGCTTTTATTCTGCCGGTCAGCACACGTGCCGTAGGTGTAACCTACGGTTTGAACCCTGATGATTTACTGAAAAACGGCCTCAAGCTTTCAATAATCTGCATGCTGCTCGTAAGTGCGCTTGGCTGTATCTGCATGCATTGCTGGAGTCTTTTCAATCATCTTTAGAGTAGCCTTCTTTGTTTACTCCCTTGTCATTGTTGGGATGGCGGTGGAGTATTTTTGTAGAGAATTGTGAAGAAGTACGCTTGAAAATGATGCAAAACAGCGGAAAAAAGAGGAAAATAGATTTTTTTTGTAAAATCGCTGATTTTAGTGCATTTTTTGCTATACAAACACGGTTTTTTGTAGTAAAATCATATCACAAGAATTTTGGCGGAACGGAAGGTTCCACACATATGCTCAAGAAAGGTTGTGTTATTAAGGTAATGAACGAGCAATCCATGAATAGAAGTTTAAAGAACAGACACTTACAGATGATTTCTTTAGGTGGCATTATCGGCAGCTGTTATTTTTTAGGTGCCGGATATGCGATTGAGCAGGCCGGACCTGCTATTATTCTTTCTTATCTTTTTGGCGGTGCAATCGTCTTATGCGTTATGCTGTGCCTGGCGGAGCTGGCTGTAGCTAAGCCTATTTCCGGTTCCTTTGTTACCTACGCACGTGAGAATATATCCTCAACCTGGGCTTGTGGCGTTGGCTGGGCCTATTGGCTGAACTGGATGGCTTACGTGCCGTCTGAAATGATTGCTGCGGGTATCATTATGAATAATTTTGTACCTGCCGTCAGTCAACTGTGGTGGGCAATTCTTTTTGGCCTGCTAGTGACTGTAATTAACCTTTTTCATGTTGATAATTTCGGTGAAAGCGAATTTTGGCTTTCCATTATCAAAATTGCTGCCCTTGTGGGTTTCTGCGGCGTTGCCGGTTTAATAGTCTGCGGTCTTGTTGGTGACCAGGGCTATTTAGGCGCTAAGGTGCTGCTGGGCCAAGGCGGCTTTGCTCCTCAGGGATATTGGCCGATTGTGCTGACCATGGTTATTATTCTGGTTAACTTCCAAGGTACCGAAATCATCGGTCTGGCTGCGGGCGAATGCAAGGATCCTGCTAAAAGCATTCCTATTGCGGTTCGTAATGTTTCCTGGCGTGTCATTGCTTTATATATCATTCCTATTACATTATTGCTGTCCATTATGCCGTGGGATAAGGCCAGCCTGAAGGAGAGCGTGTTTGCCGCTGCTTTGGCGGAATACGGCTTTGAAGGCTTAGCTTCTGCGATTGCCTTTGTAGTGCTGGTTGCAGGTGTTTCCTGCGCTAACTCCGGACTGTATGGCGGTGCTCGTGCGCTGCATGCACTGGCTCGTATGGATATGGCTCCGGCGTTTTTGGGCAAGCTCAATAAAAACGGTATGCCGCAGAATTCCATTATCGTTTCTGTATGTGCCTGCTGGGCAGTTATCGTTTTCTACACCTTTAATCCCGATTCTACACTGTATACTTATTTGCTGGCAGTATCCGGCTTTACCGGAGCGATGGCTTGGATTTCCATTTGCTGGAGCCAATATAAATTCCGCCGCCGTCTGATTGCCGAAGGCAAGGAGGATACTCTGAAGTATAAAACACCGTTCTTCCCGTATGTTACGCATTTCGGTATCTGGTCGCAGGTTTTCTGCCTGGCAGTAATTGCTTTGACACCGGATTTACGCCAGACGCTGTACGCTGGCGTACCGATGCTGGTGGTGCCGATGCTGTGCTATCGTTGGCGTAAGCATCAAAAGAGTTTACTCCAGACTAAAACTCAGGTAGCAATGGCCCATAAATCTTAAAAGTATATGGAGGTTGCCGCAGATGCGGCAGCCTCTTTTTATGTAATGCACGAAAATATAAGAATATAGCAGAGCCTTTTGAGTATAATGCCGGAAGGTGTTATAATAGTTGTTAAAAGGAGAATGGTTATGCAATTAGTAGTAGATAAAATCGCCAAAGCATTTGGCATTCATGAAATATTTAAAGACGTCAGCTTCATGGTGGAGCAAGGCGAGCACGTTGGCCTTGTCGGCGTCAACGGCAGCGGCAAGACTACGCTGCTGCGTTGCCTGCTGCAGCCTGAATGGGTTGACAGCGGTGCGGTAAAATTTGAACCCGGTATCAGCGTGGGCTATGTACAGCAGGGCTTTACCGATATCAGAGGTACTATCTGGCAGTTTATGCAGACAGCCTGCCCGGAAATCGGCAGCCTTCGCCAAAAGCTGGCACAGCTTGAGGCTGATTCCGGCAAGCTGCAGGGCGAAAAGCTGGACAGCTGCCTGGAGGAGTACGGACGCGTACTTAAGCGCTACGAATTTATTGACGGCTATAATTACGAAAACCGCATTAAGCGTGTGCTTATCGGGTTGGGCTATACCGAGGATTGGTGGCAGCATGATGCGGCAACGCTGAGCGGCGGTCAGAAAACACGTCTGATGCTGGCGGCGGCACTGGTGCGTAATCCCGACTTTATGATTCTGGACGAACCGACGAACCATTTAGATATTGTAATGACGCAGTGGCTGGAAAAGTATTTGCAGGAATTTAAGGGCGGTCTGCTCGTTGTCAGCCATGACCGTGCCTTCCTCGATAATGTTGCTATGCGCATTATGGAAATGGAGGGCGGCAAGCTGCAATCCTTTAAGGGCAATTACAGCCGCTATCTGGAGCAGAAGGCGATTCAGAGCAGTACGCTGACTGCTGCCTATAATGCGCAGCAGGATTATATTGCGCGCACCGAGGCATATATCCGTCGCTTCAAGGCAGGCATCAAGAGTAAAATGGCGCGTGGTCGTCAGTCACAGCTCGACCGTCTGGAGCGTATTGATGCGCCGGTGCAGCATGAGGAGTTTGAGCTGCGTTTGCCGCCGGCTGCCGAATGTGCGGACAGAGTGCTGATTATGGAGGACCTGACCATCGGCTACGGCGAGAAGATACTGGCCAAAGGTATTAATCTGACGCTGCGCCGTGGTGAAAAGGCAGCGCTGTTGGGTGCTAATGGTACCGGCAAGACGACGCTGCTGCGTACTATCTTGGGCGAAATTGCACCGCTGAAGGGCAAGGCCAAGATTGGCAGCAGAGTGCAGATCGGTTATTTTTCGCAGAGCTATGAGCGCTTAAACCCGGAGCAGACGCTGTTGGAAAACTTTGTTGTTGAATACGGCTTTACGGAAGAGTATACACGCTCCATGCTTGGCGGCATGCTGTTCCACGGTGATGATGTGTTCAAAAAAATCGGCGAGCTGAGCGGCGGTCAGAAGGCACGCCTGGTGCTGCTGAAGCTGGTGTTGGACGGTGCTAACTGTCTGGTGCTTGACGAACCGACAAACCATCTGGATATTATGGCACGCGAAGCAGTAGAGGCCGCGTTGGAATCCTTTGACGGCACAGTGCTGGTAGTCAGCCATGACCGTTACTTTGTCAACGAGGTTGCCGACCGCATCTGGGAAATTGAGGATTTAGAGGTTAAGGACTATAAGGGTAACTACGATTTCTACCTCGAAGAAAAACAGAAAAAGGCTGCTGCTTTGGCGCAGGCACAGGAGGAAGCGGAAAAGGCTGCAGCCTATGCGGAGGCACAGGCTAAAAAGCAGCAACAGACTGCAGCAGCGCCGGTAAAGGAGAAAAAGCAAGAGGATAAAAAACGTCGTTACAGTCCGGACGAGGCTGCACGACTGTTGCCCAAGGTAGAGCTGCAGATTCGTGAGCAGGAGGCCATGATGGGCCTTTTGGAAAAGCAGATGGCGGACCCGGCAAATCACACCAGTCCAGAGCATAGCGCAGCGATGGCAGCAGAGCATGAGGAATACGAGCAAACCATTGCTGAGCTGATGGAAAAATGGGAGCTGCTGATGGAAGCGGCGGAGGATGCCTGATGGAAGATAAAAAGTATATGCAGCTGGCACTGGCTGAGGCACGCAAGGCCGCAGAGCTTGGTGAAATTCCTATCGGCGCGGTACTGGCGGATATGACAACAGGTGAGGTTATCGCCGCCGCGCACAATATGCGTGAAACGTGGCATGACGCAACGGCGCACGCTGAGGTCATTGTCATCCGCGAGGCCTGCGAGCGCCTGGGGCGCTGGCGTCTGAGCGGTTGTGCGCTTTACGTTACCGTTGAGCCCTGCCCGATGTGCAGCGGTGCCATTGTCAACGGCCGTGTCGCCCGCGTTGTTTACGGCTGTCATGATGTGAAGGCCGGCGGTGCGGAATCAATTTTCAATATTATTACGAATCCTAATCTCAATCACTGCGCTGAAGTTATCAGCGGCATCTGTGAGGAGGAATGCGCGCAGGTAATGCGCGACTTTTTCCGCCGTCGCCGTCAGGAAAACAAGGCGAAGCGCAAGAGTGAAGCCGGTGCGCCGCAGGAATAATTTCGTCAGGCGGTTGCCAAGACAGGATTTTTCTTATATAATATTAATGTTAACCTGATGCGAATATTTTGCCATAACAGAATAATGGAGACGTAGCGAAGTGGTCATAACGCGGCTGACTCGAAATCAGTTTGCCGTTTGCGCGGCACGTGGGTTCGAATCCCACCGTCTCCGCCAACGAAATTCAATCCCGCAGCTTATCCGGCTGCGGGATTTTTAGTGTGTAACATATTTATCATTTTAGTAGGTTTTATCGCTTATTAGTTAAATTCTTCTGCTTTTTGTTTGCCAAAGATGTCGCTAACTGTTAAAATGTCATACGAATGCTTTTGATTTTGGGGGATAAATATGACATCGGAAAAAATAATTGATATCTTAAAAAACGGTAAAATTCATCTGTCGTGCGAGCTGTTTCCGCCTAAGCAGGGCGCAGAGCTGCAAAACAGTCTGGAGATTGTCAACAAAATTGCAGCCAGCACGCCGTCCTATATGAGCGTCACCTATGGCGCAGGCGGCAGCACGGTAGGCTATTCGGCAGCACTGGCCAAAAAAGTAGAGGATAACGGCATGCCGGCTCTGGCTCATCTGACTTGTGTAAAGGCTGATGAAGCAAAGCTGGCAGAGGTACTTGGACAGCTGCAGGGCTTTGGCGTAAAAAATATTCTGGCGCTGCGCGGCGATATCCCGGCAGATATGCAGGGCGAGGAAATCGGCAGCTTTGCTCATGCCAGTGAGCTGATGCGGTTTGTAAAGCAGCAGGGTGATTTCTGTGTTGGCGGTGCTGCTTATCCCGAAGGCCATCCCGAATCGGGTTCGCTGGAAAAGGATATAGAAAACACCAAGTACAAGGTGGATGCAGGTGTTGACTTTTTGGTGACACAGATGTTTTTTGATAATACGATTTTGTATAACTATATGTTCCGCCTGCTGCGTGCGGGCATCAATGTGCCGGTGGTGCCGGGCATTATGCCGGTGACGAATGCTAAGCAGATTATCCGCATCTGCCAGCTGAGCGGTACTAAGCTGCCACCGCAGTTCCGTGCGATGGTAGAAAAGTTTGCCGATAAGCCGGAGGCACTGAAGCAGGCAGGTATCGCCTATGCTACCGGTCAAATTATTGATTTGATTGCTAATGGTTTTGACAATGTACATATCTACACGATGAACAAGCCGGAAATTTTTGCCGGTATTATGAATAATCTCGGAGAGATTGTAGATAAATAGTCCTGCGCTACGGCGCAAAATTTAAGGTTGTTGTTATGGAATTTAAGCAAAAGGAAGCGCTGCGCTATCTGCGGGCCAAGCCGGGAGATAAGGCAGCAGAAATTTTAGTGGATACGGTTTATCTGAAGCTGCGCAATGAGGTGCAGGCGCGTTATATCCTGCAAAAGCATGCGATAACGGCAGATGAAGCAGGCGTAACGCTGGACTGCGGCGTGCGCTTTCATTCGCGTGCACTGGCGCGCCATTTGAAGGGCTGCAACGCGGTGCTGCTTATGGGGGCAACGCTCGGCAGCAGGGTAGACGCAGCCATTCGTCGCCTGGCGCTTATCAGCGTTGCTGAAGGCGCGGCGGCTCAGGCCGTGGCAGCGGCGCTGATTGAAAGCTATTGCGATGAGGTACAGGCGCAGGCTGAAACAGGCGGTCTGCTGCAGCGTCCGCGTTTTTCGCCGGGCTATGGTGATTGGCCGCTGGAGGAGCAGCGTCAGCTGTTTGCAGTGCTGAACTGTGCCAAACGCATCGGCCTGACGCTGACGGACGGACTGATGATGGCTCCGTCGAAGTCGGTGACGGCAATCATCGGCTTATCGGAAGATGCTGCCTGCGTGCAGAATAAATGTATGACCTGCAGTAATATAAACTGTCCTTACAGAGATACTGATATTAAGAAAGTTTGAGGAGAAGATTTAATTTATGAATTTTAAGGAATTGTTAGGCAAGCAAATGCTGTTCTTTGATGGTGCTACCGGCACACAGCTGCAGGCACGCGGTCTGCAGCCGGGTGAGCTGCCCGAAAGCTGGAATTTTACACACCCCGATATTGTAGAGGCTGTGCATCGCAGTTATCTTGATGTAGGCTCCAATATCGTAAAATCCAATACCTTCGGCGCTAATCCGTTGAAGCTGGCAGGCTCCGGACTGGATTGCAAGGAAACCATCGAAGCGGCTGTGGCGATTGCCAAGAAGGCCTGCGGTGGCAGGGAAAATAAATTTGTTGCGCTGAATTTGGGACCGACAGGGAAGCTGTTGGCTCCTTATGGCGATTTGCCCTTTGAAAAGGCAGTAGAAGCCTACGGCGAAATGGTACGCTACGGCGCTGCTGCCGGTGCGGATCTGATTCTTATCGAAACAATGAGCGACACCTACGAAATCAAGGCTGCGGTTCTGGCATCTAAGGAAAACTGTGATTTGCCGATTTGCGTGACCATGACCTTTGACGAGGATGGCAAGCTGTTGACTGGTGCTACGGTTGAGGCTGCCGCTTTGATGTGCGAAGGTCTGGGCGTAGATGCCATCGGCTTTAACTGCGGTTTGGGACCGGTGCAGGTGGGCAAGCTATTCCCGCAAATGCTGGAAGCAACCAGCCTGCCGCTGATTATCAATCCTAATGCCGGACTGCCGGTGCAGCGTGACGGCAAAACCTGCTTTGATGTCGGACCGGAGGAATATGCGGAGCTGATGTACGAGCTCGCAGGCAAGGGCGCAAGCATTGTAGGCGGCTGCTGCGGTACAACGCCGGAGCATATTGCGCAGATGATTGCCAAATGCAAAACTCTGCAGCCGGGTGGTACGCGTGATTGCCGTCTGACTGCGGTATCCTCCTACGGCAAAGCAGTACATTTGGGTGAAGGTCCTGTAATTATCGGCGAACGCATCAATCCTACCGGCAAAAAACGTTTGAAGGAAGCGCTGGTAAACGGTGACCTTGATTATGTGTGCCGTCTTGGTCTGGAGCAGATTGGCGTGGGCGCACAGATTCTGGACGTTAACGTAGGCACGCCGGGTATTGACGAAGCGGCAATGGCTGCGAAGGCTGTGCCGGCGCTGCAGGCGATTACCGATACGCCGCTGCAGATTGATACATCTAATTACGAAGCAATGGAAAGA
>ERZ827452.2846-NODE-2846-length-12031-cov-6.241232_pt1 | contig 12031 bp, 12 predicted proteins | sample MGYA00519866_ERZ827452 | MGnify/ENA primary metagenome ERZ827452 (study PRJEB31778, sample SAMEA3449307) | human gut metagenome | biome: human gut; feature: human-associated habitat; material: faeces | place: United Kingdom | collected 2010/2012 ... | reverse complement strand
GGCGCTTGAAGGAGCCTTCATAATAACAGCAATTAAAGAAAGACCGTCTCTAGTATGTTTTCAAATTTAGGTAATTATATGGATAAGGATTTCCTGTATTCACATATTAAATTTAAAATATATACACCTAATGGGGATTATGAAGCATCAATATTTAGTATATATTCAATAGGAATAGAAAATGAATGTCATGTAACACAAAGTACAAGTCAAACAACAACACATACATTTGATGGTTATGGAAGAATAAAATTTTCTTAGCGAGGAATGAGCTTAGAAAATTTTATTCTTGTTTTTTATATATTTTTTAATAGGAGTTGATATAAAGATGGAGAAAAGCAAAGATAACAGATTTGTAATAATAGTGAAAATAGAAAAGTATATTGAATATATGCTTACAATATTACTTAAACTTCCAAGAACAGAAAAATTTAGCATAGGAACAGAAGTAAAAACAAGTATGTATGAAATGCTAAAAAATATTCTTTTAGCAAGTAAAATAGATAAAAGTAAAAGACTACAAATTTATAATATCGTTGATAGTAATATATATTATCAAAGAATTTGTATAAGAATGATGTATAATCAAAAATGGATAGATGAAAAGAAATACAAACATAGCAACGAGTTACTGGCTGAAATCGAAAAAATTTTAGGAGGACTTATTAAATCTCTAGAGGTGAAGAAATATTCCTAAAACAATTAAAAATATATATGATAATTCAATATCGTTTGAAAATTTACTAAAAGCACATAAAAAAGCAAATGGAAATGATAATTCAAATAATGATATAGCACCATTTAAATCAATATTAAATGAAATGTATGCAAAAGATACATCTAAAAAAATAAATAGTGTTTTACAATCAAAGAGAAAAAAAGGAGAATATTTAGGAACAGCACCTTATGGTTTATGGCAACAATCTACTGTAAGATTTATTCTTTCAAATGAAATATATACAGGAACAGTTATACAAGGAAAGAGAAAAAAGGTAAGTTTTAAATCAAAGAAATTTATAAATTTACCTGAAGAACATTGGATAAAAATAGAAAATATGCACGAAGCCATTATAAGTAAAGAAGATTTTGAAAGAGCAAAGAAAGTAATTAATGCAACAAAGGGATCAAGAGTAGTTCAAAATGATTATTTATTTAAAGGATTACTTAGATGTTATGATTGCAAAGGATATATTGGAATAAGAAGTCCAGATAAAAATGGAAATATCTATGGCAGATATCAAAGATATGGAAGGTTTGGAAAATTTGATGTATGTTCGCCACACAATTTTAATTATCAAGTTTTTGAAGAACAAATGCTAGAAGATTTAAGAGAAGTTTGCAAAGAATACACCAATACAAAAAAATAGAAGAAATTGCAAAACAATCTAAATCAAAGCAGTCTGAAGAACTTTGTATAAAAAAGCAAATAGATTCCTTTAAAGAAACAATTGAAAAAGAAACTAGAAAGCTAGAAGTAATGTATGATGCTAGATTAGCAGGAATTATCACACTTGATGAATATATGAAAAATGCAAATAGAATAAAAGAGTGTGTAAAAGGATATGAACAAAGCATTAAAGAGCTTGAACAAGAGCTGTCTGGAGAAAATGACAAGACAAAAAGTGAAAGTAGATTAGATAATTTAATAGAAGAGTTTCTTAATATGGAGAAACCAACAAAAGAAATAATTAGAGAATTTATAGAGAAAATTGAAATTCATAGTGACAAACAAGTTGATATATATTTTAACTTCAAGCCACTACAAGAATTAAATAATAATTTTAGTGTAGCTAAAAAAGTATATGAGAAAAAAGTGGGATAGAAAAAATGTCCACAACAACAATACACACAGAGATATTTAAAATCATTTAATGCAAGAGGAGAATGTGTTCCAATAAAAGACAATGAAGGTGTTTATTTGGGAATGAGAGTAATTTTTTATTAAAGGAAACTTAATCTATACCCTTTATTTTTTTGCAAATTTTAGGAAAAGGAGATTTTGAAAGTGAAAATTATGAAAAAATATATGTTAAATAAAAAAGTAATTGCTATGTTACTATTAATTATTACAATGTTAACAAATATCAGTCCTGTGTTTGCAGTTTCTGGAAGTGGAACTTTTGCAGGAGGACAATATGCTTCTGGAATGTTAACTACAGATTATTCTACAGGCTCAACAGGAGTTTTAATTAGAAGATTAATAAATACTACTACAGGAGAAAAATATACAGTTTTTTGTTCCAAACATGGTGTAGATTTTAGAACTGGAACTTCGTATAACGGAACATACTATACTCCTACAGATGCAACAATAAAACGAGCTTGTAAAATTGCTTATTTCGGCTGGTATAAAGACAATGGTAATTATGTTGTTGATGGTGGAATATTGACTAGTGATATGAAATGGGTAAAACAGGCTTATGTTTTTACACAACAATATATTTGGGAAACTTTAGGACAATCAAGTGCTACATTCAGAGATGCAACAGTTCAAGCAAACTATGTAGCATTTAAAAACGATATAAATAATAAAATAAACAATATGCAAAAAAGACCTAGTTTTGATGCAACAACTATTGAAATAAATGCTGGTGAAACTAAGGTTTTAAATGATACAAATGGAGTATTAGCAGATTATTCAAGCATAGATAATACAAAATATAATTTTGATTTAACTTATGAAAATCAAAATGTTAAAGTAGTTACTAAACATGTAACTGTAAAGGAAAGAGTAATTTCACAAGCATTTCAAATTATAAAGATTTCAAGCGATGAAGCTGGTGAAGCAGAATTATTGCCTAGTGTAGAATTTACAATAAAAGCACAAAAAGATATTGAAAAATACGGATCTTGGGATGCTGCACCAATTACATCAATGGTTATCACAACAGAAAGTCTAGTTGCAGATATTCCAGAAAAAGACTGTCATTGTGGTCATGATAATGGAATGGGTGCAGCAGGAATGGATGAAATGTATTAAAACAGAATAAAAACTGAAGATAAAAAATATAGAAAAATATTGACAAATTATTTAAATGATGGTATTATTATATTGATGGATGACATTTATCCATAGCAGTAAAAACTGGGCTGGAAAATGTAAAGCAGGTTCTGCTTTAAAACTAGAAACACAATCTCGTAAGAGAATTGGGGTCTTTGATAATAATCCAGCAAAGCTCATTATGCATATTGTATGATGAGCTTTTTATAACTTTAGAGTAATCCCCCAGCTATGCTGGGGGCCTCGGATAACTTATAGTTTTGCCCAAAGTAACAAAAATCCCACTCAAACATGATATAATATTTTTAAGTTTGACGGCTTAAAATATTAAAAATGAAAGGAGTGGGACGTATGAAAAGTCCATACACAGATAGTTTAGCACACACAACATGGGAATGCAAGTACCACATAGTGTTTGCGCCAAAATTTAGAAGAAAAGAAATATATGGAACACTAAAGAGAGAAATAGGAATGATATTGAGAGAATTATGCAGAAGAAAAGAGGTAGAAGTAATAAGTGCAGAGGCTTGTCCAGACCATATACATATGTATGTAAGTATACCGCCCAAATTAAGTGTCTCATCATTTATGGGATATTTGAAAGGAAAAAGTACATTGATAATATTTGAAAGACATGCGAATTTAAAATACAAATATGGAAACAGGACATTTTGGTGTAGAGGTTTCTATGTAAGTACAGTAGGAAATAACAAGACAGCAGTTCAAAGATATGTAGAAAATCAATTAAAAGAAGATATGATGTCAGATCAAATAACAATAAAAGAATATAAAGACCCTTTTAAAGGGTAGTAAGTAATAAAAACGCGAGCGAAAGTGGCGTAAGCTGTCAAACTTGGGGACGCTTAAGCGTCAGCTAGTATTAAGGCCTTATAGGCCTATATGAAAATCCCCCAGTTATACTGGGGGATAATTATATTTTGATAAAAATTAATAAGTTTTTTATCAAAAAAGTCCATCGGAGAGCAAAAAAGGTATTAGGGCATTTTGCCCTAAACAGCGAAAACGGTGTCAAGACACCACGCTGGCGAATATTAGGTACTAAAAAATACTACCTAAATTCGAGCAAAATAAATTTTGCTAATTATTAATGCTTCGTAGACTAGCATTAATAAATTTTTATAGTAAGGAAATGATAAAAAATGAGGAGAGATTCAGAGCAAGCATTTGATAGTATTTTTCTATCATACAATAAAATTTTAAAGAGGTTTAAATTGATAGGAGTTACTACTAAATGTGGAAAAGAAGTAACACATGAAGATTTAAGAAAGGCTGTAGATGTTATGTTAAAAAAACATCCAATTTGCAGATGGAGAAGTGAAAAAATAAGAAGTAGAAAATATTTTATTTTAGTAGAAGGGTATTACTGGATAAAATTTGTGTATTTCGAAAAAGAAAAATCTTTAATAGATGCTGATGTAGAATTTTTTGAAACCAGAATTAAAGTGTATGAACATTTTTTAAAAGTAGGACACAATGAAAATTGGTGTAATGAAGATATGGACATAAAACAATTAGAAAGATACTTTAATAGAGCAGAATCTAGTATAAGAAAAGCAATTAAAAAAATGTGTGATAATGGTTTTAGTAATTATAAATATTTAGATAATAATAAAGTTATTATTTCAAGAAAAGGAGTTGAATGGATTTGTAAAAATGTTTTTAAGCAAAAGTATTTAGAGTTATTGGAAAAATATAAAATGGAGTTAACGGAGTTATATATTAAAGCAGGTTATCCATATGATCATTTTTTTCATAGAAATTAATTGTAAATATTTAGAAGTATTTATTGAGAAATTTGTCATTTTATGATATAAAATATACTAGAGTTATTATAAAATTTAGGAGTGAATAAAATGGCAAATAAATTAGAGTTAACATGGGTGGGTAAAGAAAAGAAAATAGATATTGAGCCAAGAATATTAATAGAAGATAAAAACAAATCGTATGGTGATGAACAAAATGAAAATATGCTAATACATGGCGATAATTTATTAGCACTAAAATCATTAGAATCAAAGTTTGTTAATCGTATAAAATGTATTTATATAGATCCTCCTTATAATGCGGATGCATATGGAGTACCATTTGATGATAATATAGAGCATTCTTTTTATTTAAATTTGATGAAATTAAGAATAGAAATATTGTATAAACTTTTAGCACAAAATGGTATTTTTTGTATGCAATGTGATTATAACGAGATGGCATATTTAAAAGTATTATGTGATGAGGTCTTTGGAAGAAATAATTATGTTACAATGATTACTGTGAAAACATCTTCTGAGAGTGGGGTTAAAGTAAATGCAAATAAACCAGCAAAAGTTTCAGAATATATATTAATGTATGCTAAAGATAAAGAAAAATTAGTGTATAAAACAATAAGAGTAAAAACTGGATATGATAAAAATTATAATAAATATATTGAGAATCCAGAAGATGATAGCTGTAAATGGAAATTTAGAAATATAAAAGATGTCTTAGCAGAACAAACTGGAAAAAACAAACAAGACTTATCTGATGATGATTTAAGAGAATTTCAAATAAAAAATAAAGATAGAATATTTTCAGTAAGAGACATAAGTGAATCTCTAAAAAAATTTATAAAGGAAAATAATATAGATAAAGAAAAAATTTATGAATACGTTACATCAACAGGTAAAAAAACATTATTATTAAAAAATGGAGAAGTTGTATTTGTAAAAAATAAAGTTTTTAACATAGAAGGAAAAGAGGAATTGACTAAAATAGCTAGTGATATCTGGATAGACATTTCATGGGACGGAATTGCTAATGAAGGAGGAGTAAAATTAAAAAATAGTAAAAAACCAGAAAGATTAATACAAAGGATATTCGAAGCATATACCAATGAAAACGATTGGGTTTTGGATAGTTTCTTAGGTAGTGGAACAACAAGTGCTGTGGCACTAAAGATGAATAGAAAATGGATAGGAATTGAAATAGGTGATCACTGTTATAATCAATGTATTCCTAGATTAAATAATGTAATAGATGGAAAAGATAATACAGGAATTTCAAATATTGTAAATTGGAAAGGCGGTGGAGGATATAAATTTTATGAATTAGCTCCTTCATTAATAAATATTGATTTATTTGGAGAACCAGTTATAAATAAGAAATATAATGCAGAGATGTTAGCTTCTGCGATTGCTTTACATGAGGGATTTATATATGATCCTTCTAACGAAAAATTTTGGAAGCAATCGGTAGGCAATGAAAATAGTTACTTATATGTAACTACAAAATTTGTAACTAAAAACGATATAATTAAAATAAAAGAAGAAATGAATGATACAGAATATTTGGTGATTGCATGTACATCATATGATAAGGAAATAGAGGGATTATATAAAAATATAAAAATAAAGAAAATCCCAGAGATGTTATTATCAAAATGTGAATTTGGAAAAGATAATTATAATTTAAATATAATTACCCCACCTGAATATGAGGAGGAATGTGAAGATGATGAATAATATGAATTTTATGCAATATACAACTGATTATATTTCAGGAGTAATGTCATTAAGAAATCCTCAAGAAGAATCGTTAAAAATACTAGAAGATATAATTAATGATACCAATTTAATGAATAATGAAAATATAGAAGAAATATTAAATATAATACATAGTAAGTATCCAATATGCACGGATTTTGAAAGAAAATTCATTTCTTTAACATTTGCCTTAGCAACAGGCGTTGGAAAAACTAGACTAATGGGAGCATTTATAACTTATTTATATACTAATTATGGCATAAAAAATTTTCTTGTAGTAGCACCAGGAACAACAATATACGAGAAGCTTAAAGCAGATTTAGGTAATCCAGATAATCCTAAATATGTATTTAAAGGATTAGGATGTTTTGGTAATCCTCCAAAAGTAATTGCTAACGATGATTATGCAAATAAGAATATATCTTTATTTGACTCAGAAGTGAATATATATGTTTATAATATTGGAAAATTTGATAAAGATAAAACAAAAATGAAAGCATTTAATGAATTTTTAGGTATGTCTTTTTATGATAAACTTGCAAAGATGAAAGATCTAGTTATAATTATGGATGAATCTCATCACTATAGAGCTGATAAAGGAATGATGGCATTAAATGAATTGAAGCCTGTACTAGGATTAGAGTTAACAGCAACACCAATAGTGAATATGAAAAATAAACAAGTACCATTTAAAAATGTTGTATATGAATATCCACTATCAGAAGCTATAAAAGATGGATATACAAGAGTACCATTTGCAGTTACAAGGACAGATATAGATTTTTATCATTTTGGAGATGAGCAATTAGACAAGTTAATGCTAAATGATGGAATAAAATGTCATGAGATGATAAAAAATAAGCTTGCATCTTATTCAAAAGTAAATAATAAACCACTAGTTAAACCATTTATGCTTGTAGTGTGCAAAGATACCAATCACGCAAAGATAATAGAAGAATATATAAAATCTGATGAATTTAGAAGTGGAAAATATAAACATAAGACAATAAAAATAGAATCAAAAATGTCAGGTGTTGAAACAGAAACAAATACTAAATTATTGCTAGAAGTAGAAAAAGTAGATAATCCGGTAGAAATAGTAATACATGTTAACATGTTAAAAGAAGGATGGGATGTTAATAATTTGTATACTATTGTTCCACTAAGGACTGCAAGTTCAAAAATATTGAGAGAACAAATGGTAGGTAGAGGTTTAAGATTGCCATATGGAGAAAGAACTGGAGACAAGGAAATTGATAGTGTAATGCTAACAGCACACGACAAATTTCAAGAGATACTTGATGAAGCACAAAAGGGAAATTCAATATTTAAATTAGGAAATGTTATTAAAGTGGAAGAAGTTGAAGATGAGAAATTTACTTATACACAATTAGCTTTAGACTTAACAGAAGAACAAGATGAATTAAGAGGATTGTTACAAGTAAGAGAAGATGAAGAAAAATATACTTTTTCTAATAGTATTAATGAACTTGTTAAGGATAAAGTTACAGAGTATGTATATAATAATAAAAATAAAAGGACAGAAGAAAGTAGAAATACAATAAAAAAACAAATAGAAGAAGAAATAAAAAATAATGAAGATTTAGGCAGAATTTTTGAAGAAAACAGAAATCTTATAGAAAACTGGATGAATAAAGCTATAGAAAAAGCAGAAAAAGAATCAGACAATAAATTTATTTTAATACCAAAAATAAAAACCGAGAGAGAAGAAGGAGAATATTATTTTGATGACTTTGATTTAGATACATCAAAATTTAATCAAAAACCTATTGACAATAAGTTATTGTTACAGAATTTAATTGATGCTTCAGAAGTGGAAATTATGGAAGGCGGATATATTAATTTTGATGCTGTTAGCCCAGAAAAAACTATTCTAGAAGAATTGAGAAATAAATCAGAAATAGATTATGAAAAAACATCAGAGTTGTTGTATAAGCTTATAAGTCAAGCTATTAATAAATTCAAAAAAGAATTTAACAATGAGCAAGTTAAAAATATAGTGATGATGTATAAAAAAGAATTGGCAACTGAAATATATAATCAAATGTTAAAGCATTTTGTGCGCAACGAAGGAATAATAAAAGAAGAAGTATTTGCTGAAAAACCTATTAATTATCAATCTAACTATACATATAATATAAAAAAGAATCTATTCGATAATTATGATTCTGATAGAGATGGAAGAATAACTTCAATATTATTTGATGGAATAAAAAGAGGTGTGTTTGATACAGCTAAGTTTGATAGTGTGCCTGAATTACAACTTGCAAAAATAGTAGAAAGAGAAACTAATTTCGTAGAAAAATGGTTAAGACCATCACATATAGATTTTAATATAACATATAATGATGGAAAGAGTTATGAACCTGATTTTGTAATAGAAACTGCAAAAATTATTTATTTAGTAGAAGTAAAAGGTGATGATAAGCTAAATGATCCAGATGTACTTGCTAAAAAACAGAAATCTATAGAATATTGTAAATTGGTTTCTAAATGGGCAGAAGAAACTGGAAATAAAAAATGGATACACGTATTTATACCTGCAAGTAAAATATCATCAATATCAACATTCAAATATTTGTCTGAATATTATGCTGAAGAATAAAAATCATACAATATTTATAGTATTCAAAAATTTTAATAAAGAGGACAAGCCATGATTTTAAAATTAAATAAAGAATTAAAACAAAAAGATTTTAAAAATGAAAAAGAACTACAAAATTTCTTTGAAAATAATATTGAAACAATATTAGGATATAAATTCATAGATACAGAATTTATTGTAGGTGATTTTAGAATTGATTCTTTAGCTTTTGATGAAGAATCTAAATCATTTAGAATAATTGAATATAAAAATGTTAAAAATCATTCTTTAGTTGATCAAGGTTATACATATTTAAAACTAATGTTAGAGAGAAAAGCTGATTTTGTTCTTCAATACAACATAAAAACTAATTCATCGCTAACTACTCAAGATATAGATTGGAGCCAATCAAGAATTATATTTGTTTCACCAATATATACAGCATATCAATTAAATGCTACAGATTTCAAAAATATACCAGTAGATTTAGTTAAAGTAACGAGATATGAAGATGATATTATCGAAATTGATTTTATAAAAAAGACAAGTAATGTTAAAGTGCAAGATATTCAAATGGAATCTATACAAAACGATGTTAATAAAGAAATAATTGTATATACTGAGGAAGATCATTTATCTAAAGTTTCGGACAATATAAAAAGAGTATATGAAGAATTAAAAACTAGAATATTAGAATTAGATGATATAGATGTGGAAGCAAAAAAATTATATATAGCATTTAAAGGCTCAAGAAATATTACAGATATAGAATTCCATAAAAATAAATTAAAAGTTTATATAAATATGAAAAAAGGTAGTTTAAGTGATCCATTAAAAATAACAAAAGACATAAGTAATACAGGACATTGGGGTAATGGAGACTATTGTGTTACAATAAATAGTGAAGATGAAATAGACAATATTATTCCTTTAATAAAACAGTCTTTAAAAGTAAATAAAAAATAGACAAAAGAAAAGCAAAATGATAGTAATTAAAAATTACAAAATTATTTTGCTTTTTAAGTATTTAAGGTGGAATTATTATGAAGATAAATAAAGATGAACCATTACCTAGACATACAGAATATGATTGGGAAGAATGTTATGCAAAGGTTGTATTAGAGAACTTACTTAAAGAGGAATTTTATGATTTGAATATAATTGATAAACCGGACTTGCAAAATGAAGAGTTGAATGTGGGAATAGAATGTACAGTATCAATAAATATAGAATCTATAGAAGCAGAATATTTATATTCTGAGCTTACATATGGAAAAGCAAAGAATCCAGATAAGTGTAAGGAAAGAATAAAGAAATTAGGAGGTAATATCACAGAATATTCAATGTTTGAATCCAGAACAGTATCTTTAAACAGTATATTAGGTGCAGTTAGAACTAAACTAAAAAAATTAAATGGGAATGGATATAAAATTTTTGAAAAAAATTATTTGTTCATAAGAGATTGTATTTATATACCTAATCAACAAATTCAGGGATTACAATATTTAATAGGGATGATTCAAAGTAAACATTCAATCGAATTTGACAAAATATATATTTTATTAAACAGTAAATTGATAGAATTAAATATGATAGATTATACAAATAAATGTATAGAATTTGATAGTAATACACAATATGAGTTGGCTGAAAAAGCACGAAATATAGTTGTAGAAAAAGAAGAGAAAGTGAAGGAAAAAAATGATAAATAATACTCAAGATATAGATAGAACAATTACAACAAAATTTATAGAACCATTAGAGAAAAGTTGTAAAAATAGTGTGAAAAGACTAAAAACAGCTAAAGTAAAACACATTGAGAGCATAAGATTGATAAATCAAGCATACAAAACAATAAAAAATTCTGAAAAGAATTTAAATAATTATAACTTTGTAGATTCATATACTCTGCTTAGAGCTTCATTAGAATATATCGTGATGTCATATATGATAGAAGTAGAAGAAAATACATATAATGAGTTTCTAATTTTATCTAATAATGATATAAAATTAGAAAGAAAATATACAGTAATAAATACAGTACTTCAAAAGTTTGGAAAAAGGTTGAATAAAATATCAAACAATTTATTTACAGATACAACAGTGAAACAAAGAGAAAAAATAATGGTTGATTTATATGATATATTATGCAAATATACACATGCAAGTATAGTTGTAAGTACATTCAATGAAATAGAAGATAAAAATGAACAAAAAGTAGTAAAACTAATTTTAAGTTATAATTTATATCTTATTAAATTAATATTATTAGATTGTTTAAGATTCTTTAATAATGACGATAAAGAATATATAGACGAAAAAACAATAGGGTTATCTTTATTTTTAAGTATAATAAAACTAGTAAATTTAATTCAAGCTAATAATATTAAATTTGATAAAATAAAACAATTTTTTTATTATGATACTATAAATAGTGAATTTTATACGTATTATAAAGAAGGATTAGAAAAAATTAAGAAAGAAATATCTGAAAGTATAGTAGAATTTAAGGAAAATGAAAAAGAGATAAATCATATATTAGATGAATTTATGAAATTTTAATAAAATTCTATTATGGAAAAATTAAATAATACATGTAATAAAACTTTCTTTTTTGGAAATAGTATGATATAATAATATTATAACAAAAAGGAGAGTTTTTATTATGTTAGGAGAAAAAATTAAAAAATATAGAGAAGAAAAGAAAATTACTCAAGTTGAAGTTGCAGAAGTATTAGGAGTAAAGCCAGCTACAGTATCCAAATATGAAGCTGGAACTTTAGAGCCTAATATTGAATCATTAAAAAAGCTAGCTGAATTATTTGAAATTTCAGTTGATGAATTGATTAAAGAAGATGATTTTGATATATCTAGAATAAATATTTTAGA
>ERZ827452.2838-NODE-2838-length-12054-cov-5.906992_pt1 | contig 12054 bp, 10 predicted proteins | sample MGYA00519866_ERZ827452 | MGnify/ENA primary metagenome ERZ827452 (study PRJEB31778, sample SAMEA3449307) | human gut metagenome | biome: human gut; feature: human-associated habitat; material: faeces | place: United Kingdom | collected 2010/2012 ... | reverse complement strand
CTGGAAAACCTTGGCACGCAGAACATCGTGAACCTGGCCACCGATGATACCTATGAAAACACCTGGTGGAAAGACAAAAAGAGTGCAATCTTCCCGTGCGGGGGCGACTGGTACTATGCGTCCGGCGAACGCCTTTTCTGGCGTGATAACCTGGGCGACTGTGATTCCAACCTGGCGCATGAAGATGATTCGGGTGTGGTTGCCGGCAGTATTGCGCTGGACGGAACGCTGCTGGTCGCCACGGACAAACAAGCGTGCGAGCAGAGCAGCTGGATCAAACAATATGAACTGGATCCGGCCAGCCATGAAGTGACCGAGAAAAAGAAGGAAAGTCTCCAAAGCATCGGCATTGCGGCCCAGTGGGATGGCATTTATTATGCCGTAAGCCAGCAGGAATACCACCAGGATGTGCGCCAGTATATCAAGACAAGGGATATCCCAGTCCCCACCGCAACCCCTGCCAGCACCTACACCGGTTGGAAAACCGTGAACGGCAAGGATTACTGGTACGAGAACGGCGTGAAACAGGGTACCACCGGCCGCGGCAAAGAGATTTACGACCCTGATTCCGACGCCTGGTACTGGCTGGACGCCAAGCAGGGCGGCGCAAAAGCCGTCAATAAGGATGTTTACCAGGAATCCAACGGCGGCAAATGGGTGCGCTATGATGCCAACGGCCACATGGTAAAAGGTGAGGACTGCCAGAACGGCAAGTGGTACTATTTTGAGCCGGTCACCGGTGCCATGATCAAAGGCCCCTGGACCCTGCCGGATGGCCGCAAGGTCTACTATGACCTGACCACCGGCATTATGCAGTACGGCAATGTGTCCATCAATGGCTCGCTGTATTACTTTGACCCGGTTTACGGCACAATGAAAAGCGGTGCTTTGACCAACTTCTGGGTCACAGACGGCAACGGCAAGAGCTTCTGGTATGAAAGCTGGGTGCGCCAGGGCTGGCAGCCGGGCAGCAGCAATTACCGCGGCAAGGAGATTTACGACCCCGCCAGCGGTGCCTGGTACTGGCTGGACAACGTACAGCAGGGTGCCAAGGCCACCAGCAAGGAAGTATACCAGGATTCCAACGGCGGCAAATGGGTGCGGTACGATGCCAACGGCCACATGATCAAGGGCTGGTACACTCAGGACGGTAAAACCTGGTATTACGACCTGACCACCGGCGCCACCCCGGACACCGAGGACATCCGGGGCGCCCTGGAAAACCAGATCACCACCCACTGGATGGGCCGGGACCCCTCCACCAAGGAGCGGATACTGGCCGCCTCCAGCCCCGTGGTCTATCAGGGAGTGACGGTGGGCGTGGTCCGGTATGTGACCTCTCTGTCTGCCATTGACCGGCAGTTCATCTTCTCCATGGCGGTGATCACCGCCATCGCCATGGCCATCTTCGCCATGGTCTATTTCTCCAATCTGTACTTCGTCCGCTCCATCGTAGAGCCGTTGGCCAGCATCACAGAGACGGCACGGCTCATCGCCGACGGCAGCTATGGGGTGCAGATCGAGAAAAAATTCGACGACGAGATCGGCGACCTGACAGACACCATCAACGACATGTCCATGAAGATCAAGCAGTCGGAGAAGACCCAGTCGGAATTCATCTCCTCCGTCTCTCACGAGCTGCGCACCCCCCTCACCGCCATCAACGGCTGGGCGGAGACCCTGCAGAGCGGCGAGCTCACCGACCCCCGGGACGTGCAGAAGGGCATGGACATCATCGTGTCCGAAGCCCACCGCCTGACCAACATGGTGGAGGAGCTGCTGGAGTTCTCCCGCATCGAGGACGGGCGCTTCACCCTGTCGGTGGAGCCCCTGGACCTGAAGGCCGAGGTGGAGGACGCTGTCTATACCTATCAGAAGTTCTTCCGCCGGGAGGGCATCGAGCTGAGCTATCAGGACTGCCCGGAGGAGGTGCTGCCCATCTCCGGCGACCCGGAGCGGCTGCGCCAGGTGTTCTGCAATCTGCTGGACAACGCCGCCAAGCACGGCGGCTCGGGCAAGCGCATCGATGTGTCTGTGGCCCAGGAGGGGACAGAGGCGGTGGTGCGCATCCGGGACTATGGCCCCGGCGTGCCCGAGGAGGAGCTGCCCTTCATCAAAAACAAGTTCTATAAGGGAACGTCCAAGGCCCGAGGCTCCGGCATCGGCCTGGCGGTGGTGGATGAGATCACCAAAGCACTGGGCGGTACGGCGGATATCACCTCAACGTTGGGGCAGGGTACCACCGTTACCATCCCCCTGCCCATCTACCATGCTGGGCAGGAACATCTGCACGAGCCGATTTGACCGCAAAAATAAAGGAGAACCCATGCCGCAAGAACAACGTCCAACTGAAAAATTCCGTACCTCTGTGGGCGGCCAGGCCCTGATGGAGGGCATTATGATGCGGGGCCCGAAAAACATCTGCTGTGCTGTCCGCAAGCCCGATGGAACCATTGAGACCAAGGTCGAGCCCACCCCCACCCACGGCGTGTGGACAAAGATCCCGCTGGTGCGGGGAGCCATCTCGATGATCGAGAGCCTGATCATGGGATACAAGTACATGATGTACTCGGCACAGGTGAGCATGGGGGACGACTACGACCCCGCCGAAGAGGAGACCGCCTTTGAAAAATGGGTGGGCGACCATCTGGGCAAAAAGGCCGAAGATATCCTGCTGGCGGCGGCTGCCGTGATCGGCGGGCTGTTTGCCATCCTGCTCTTCACCGTTCTGCCCACGGTGCTGGTGGGCGGCCTGAACCATCTGGTGCCGCTGGGCCGCTGGGCCAAGGTGGTGCTGGAGGCGGTGCTCAAGGTCGCCATTTTCCTGACCTACATGGCCGCCATCTCCCGGATGAAGGAGATCCACCGGGTGTTCGAGTACCACGGAGCCGAGCACAAGACCATTGCCTGCTACGAGGCCGGAGACCCCCTCACGGTGGAGAATGTCCGCAAATATACCCGCTTCCACCCCCGGTGCGGCACCAGCTTTTTGATCCTGGTGGTCATCGTCAGCGTGTTCCTGTACAGCGTGCTTCCCTGGTCCAGCACCAGCCTGCGGGTGGTGTTCAAGCTGCTGCTCCTGCCGCTGGTCATGGGCATCAGCTACGAGCTGCTCAAGTGGTGCGGCCGGTCGGACAACATTGCGACCCGCATCATTCGTCAGCCCGGCATCTGGGTGCAGCATCTGACCGTGTTTGAGCCGGACGACAGCATGATCGAGGTGGCCATTGCCGCCGTCACGCCGGTCCTGCCCGAGGACCCGGAGGACGGCAGATGGTAACCGCAGGGATGCTGCCCCGGGCAGCAGTCCGGGAGGTGGAGGCACGCCTGCGCGCCGCAGGCTGCCCCGACGCGGATTTTGACGCGGCCGAGCTCTTCCGGCTGGCAGTGGGCGGGGATGTCCGCCTTGCCGATGCTCCGCTGGGCGCAGAGCAGGCAGAGCGGCTGGAAGCCCTGACGGCCCGCCGCGCGGCCCGGGAGCCTTTGCAATACCTTTGCGGCAGCTGGCCCTTCCTCGACTTTGAGCTGGCTGTCGGCCCCGGCGTGCTCTGCCCCCGGGCCGATACTGAGGTGGTGGCCGAAGCCGCCGCCGGAATGCTGGCTGGGGTGGAGGCACCCCGGGTGCTCGACCTCTGTGCCGGCACGGGCTGTTTGGGGCTGGGCGTGAAGCGTTTCTGCCCGGCGGCACAGGTCACAAGTCTGGAGAAGAGCCCTGCGGCATACCGCTATCTGGAGCAGAACGCCCATCTCTCCCCGGTACTGACCATCACCCCGGTGCAGGGAGATCTGTTCACCTACTGGCAGACCCTGCCGGAGGGGCAGCTCGACCTCATTGTGTCGAACCCGCCTTACCTGACCTCCGCCGAGATGGGCGCACTGCAGCCCGAGGTGGCGCAGGAGCCTGCCATGGCGCTGGAAGCAGGGGAGGATGGGCTGGTATTTTACCGCGCCATTGCGGAACACTACCAGAAAGCTCTGCGCCCCGGCGGTGCCCTTGCCCTGGAGATCGGCTGGCAGCAGCGGGAAGCTGTAACGGCCCTGCTTGCCGCCAACGGGTGGACGGAGATCGTGTGCAGAAAAGACTTTGGCGGCAATGACCGCTGTGTGATGGCGAGAAAACAATAAAAATATCTACAACTTCCTGTTGTAATATCTGTAAAATGTGTTATACTAGTACCGAAAGAAATGGAATGCCCGCGCCTGCGTTTGGCCGCACCGCGCCGGGAACAGATGACAAAGGAGCATGACACTATGGCAAAAAATCAGAACAACAACGTTGCCCCGGCGACCCAGAAGACCGATCCCGGTGCCAAGAAGGATGCGCTGGCCACGGCACTGGCCCAGATCGAGAAGCAGTTCGGCAAGGGCGCTGTGATGAAGCTGGGCGACAACGCCGCCATGCAGGTGGATGCCATCTCGACCGGCAGCATCGGCCTGGATCTGGCACTGGGCGTGGGCGGCGTGCCCCGGGGCCGCATCATTGAGGTGTACGGCCCTGAATCCAGTGGTAAGACCACGCTGGCCCTGCATGTTCTGGCCGAAGCCCAGAAGAAGGGCGGCGATGTTGCCTTCATCGACGTGGAGCACGCGCTGGACCCTGTGTATGCCGAGGCGCTGGGTGTGGATATCAACAACCTGCTGGTCAGCCAGCCCGATACCGGTGAGCAGGCCATGGAGATCTGCGAGGCGCTGGTGCGCTCCGGTGCCATTGATGCCATCGTTGTGGACTCTGTTGCCGCCATGGTGCCCCGCGCTGAGATCGAGGGCGAGATGGGCGACAGCCATGTGGGCCTGCAGGCCCGCCTGATGAGCCAGGCCATGCGCAAGCTGACCAGCGTCATCGGCAAGACCAACACCGTCTGCATCTTCATCAACCAGCTGCGTGAAAAGGTCGGCGTGGTCTACGGCAACCCCGAGGTCACCACCGGCGGCCGCGCCCTGAAGTATTATTCCTCTGTCCGCATCGATATCCGCCGCGTGGAGGGCCTGAAGGATTCTTCCGGCCAGTTCATCGGCAACCATACCCGCGCAAAAATCGTCAAGAACAAGGTGGCTCCTCCGTTCCGTGAGGCGGAGTTCGACATCATGTTCGGCGAGGGCATCTCCAAGATGAGTGAGCTCATCGATCTGGGTGTCAAGCTGGGCATCGTTCAGAAGAGCGGTGCATGGTTCAACTACGGCGATATCCGCCTGGGTCAGGGCCGCGACAATGCCAAGCAGTTCCTGCGCGATAACCCCGAGATCGCCAACGATATCGAGGGTCAGGTGCGCGCCAATGCCGACAAGCTCTATGCCACCCGCCGCCCGGGGGGCAAGGCTGCTGCCGCCCCTGCGGAGGGGGAACCGGCAGCTCCTGCCACAGCAAAGGAGCCGGTGGTCAAGGCTCCCGCCCGCAGCAGCGAGAGTGAGCTGGATATCATGGTGGAAGAGTAAATGGCCTTTTACAGCCGTGGCCGCCGCCCGCTGGCCGAAGAGGAAAAATCCACCGATGCCGCCAAGGCCCGCACCCGGGCCATGGAGCTGCTGGCCGGGCAGGAGCTTTCCTCGGGCCAGCTGTATGAGCGGCTGAACCGCCGCTATACCCAGCAGACCAGTGCCGCCGTGGTGGCAGAGATGGTGCAGCGGGAGTATATCAACGATGCCCGCTATGCCGAGACCCGTGCCCACGCCCTGCTGGCGGCAAAAAAGAGCCGCCGCGCCGCTGCCCAGAATCTGCGGCAGAAGGGCCTGGCCGCAGGCGAGATCCAGCAGGCGCTGGATGCTGTTTACACCCCCGATGTTTCCGGCGAGGACCCGGAGCTGGAAGCCGCCGCCGCTCTGGTGGAAGGGCATTACCGCAAAAAGCTGGAAGCGGGCCGCAGGGATCTGGTCATTGCGGCCCTGCAGCGGCGGGGATTTTCGTATTCCGTCATTAAGGAAGCCATTCGGCGAATCGAAGAGGAATAAGTGATCCTTGGTACAACCTCTCCGTCATTGCTTCGCAATGCCACCTCTCCTAGTAGGAGAGGCCTTGGCAGTCAGGGAAAGTTTCCGATTTTGCCAAGGGCTCCCCTACTAGGGGAGCTGTCGAGCGAATGCGAGACTGAGAGGTTGTACAGAGGAGAAGTGAACCAAAGAAAGAGAGTATCCCTTTTTATGAAAATTGCATGTATTTCCCTTGGCTGCCCCAAGAACCAGGTTGATCTGGACGTGATGGTGCACATCCTGCTTTCGGCTGGTCACGAGACGGTGGCCGACCTGGGTGAAGCCGATGTTATTCTGGTCAACACCTGCGGCTTTATCGAGAGCGCCAAGACCGAGGCCATTGAGAACATTCTGGAGGCCTGCGCCTACAAGCAGCAGAACCCGGAGCTGAAGGTCATCGTCACCGGCTGCCTGGCCGAGCGTTACCGCAGCCAGATCGAGGAGGAGATCCCCGAGGTGGATGCTGTGGTGGGCTGTGCCTCCAACAAGGCCATTGACACCATCGTGGCCCGCCTGTTCCAGGGCGAGAACCATCTGGAAAGCTACGGTGCCAAAAAGGACTTCCCGCTGGGCGGCAAGCGCGTCATCGGCACGCCTGCCCACTATGCGTACTTAAAAATCGCCGAGGGCTGCAACAACCGCTGCCACTACTGCGCGATCCCCGGCATCCGCGGCCCGCTGCGCAGCCGCGAGATGGCCGACTGTGTGGCCGAGGCTCGCTGGCTGGCCGGTGAGGGCGTCAAGGAGCTCATCATCGTGGCCCAGGACCCTACCGCCTACGGTGAGGACTGGGGCAAGCCGGGCAGCATCTGTGAGCTGCTGGACAAGCTGAACAAGATCCCCGGCCTCGAGTGGATCCGCATCATGTACGCTTACCCGGAGCGCATCACCGACGACTTCATCGCCGCCATGAAGCGGAACGAGAAGGTCCTGCCTTATCTCGATCTGCCCATCCAGCACTGCAACGACACGATCCTGAAAAACATGAACCGCCGCTCCAACCGCGCCGAGCTGCTGGACGTCATCGGCAAGCTGCGCCGTGAGATTCCGAACATCACCCTCCGCACTACCCTCATCGCGGGCTTCCCGGGTGAGACGGAAGAGCAGTTCGAGGACCTGTGCAACTTCGTGAAGGAAGTGCAGTTCGACCGTCTGGGCTGCTTTGCCTACTCCGCCGAGGAGAACACCGTTGCCGCCAAGATGGACGGCCAGATCGATCAGGAAGTCAAGGACAAGCGCGCTGAGCTGGTGATGCAGATCCAGACCGGCATCATGGCCCAGAAGCAGGCCGCAAAGGTGGGCCAGACTGTCCGCGTCCTCTGCGACGGTGTGGACGACGAGAGCGGCCTCTACCTCTGCCGCACCGCTGCCGATGCCCCCGAAGTGGACGGCAACGTCTGCGTGTCCAGCGAAGAGCCGCTCTACCCCGGCGAGTTCTATGATGTGCTGGTGGACGACAGCGACCTTTACGATTTGTATGGTACTGTTGCAAAATAACAGATTGGAGGTTAATTTTGTATGAATCTGCCCAATAAACTCACTCTGACCCGCATCCTGCTGGTGCCGGTGTTCATGATCTTCGTCTCGCTCGGCCAGTATATCACGCCGAGCTACAACCCGCGGTACTACCTCATCGCCGGCCTCATCTTCGCCGTGGCCAGCTTCACCGACTTCCTCGACGGTCATCTGGCCCGCAAGTGGAACATGGTCACCGACTTCGGCAAGTTCGCCGACCCGCTGGCCGACAAGCTGCTGACGACGGTAGCCTTCATCTACATGATGCGGGACGGCGTGTGCAGCCCTGTGGTGCTCTGCATCATTCTGGCCCGCGAGTTCGCCGTCTCCGGCCTCCGCATGGTGGCCGCCGGTGCAAAGGACGGCAAGGTCATCGCCGCCAACATGTGGGGCAAGGTGAAGACCGTACTCCAGATGCTGACCATCATCTTCTACTACTTTACGGTCTCCCTGACCGGCAATGTGCTGGGCCAGCAGTGTGCAGACGTCGCCTCTGTGTTGTGCTGGGTCGTGGCCGCTGTCACCGCCATCTCCGGCATCAAGTACCTGTGGGATAACCGCAGCTTCATCAATACGGCAAAATAAGCGCCCGTCCGGGTGTAAAAAAGAAACGAGCGGAAAAACGCTCGTTTCTTTGATATTTCAACAAAAAATTACAGATGGGAGAGTAAAACGGTGCTGAAAAACATCCTGACTGTCCTGCGGAAGCTGGCCTCGGCGGCAATGAACTTCCTTATCGTGTACTTCGAGACCATCGCCGTCCCCATGAGCTGGGCCATGGGCGGGACCATCATGTTTACGATGTACACCGAGCTGTCCAACATCTTCAACGGCGCGGTCTGCCTGCTGGTGGGTCTGTGGCAGCTGGGCTGCACCTTCACCGGGCGGGAGCTGCCCCTCTGGCTCAAGCGGCTCAAGTTCATCTCCACCAGCTGCCTCGCCATGACCCTTCTGACGGTGGTCATCATTCTGGCCCCCATGTACGAGGACGGCAACGGCTGGTACATCATGCTTTTCACGGGCTCGATGCTCTACCACCATTTCCTCAACCCGGTGCTGGCGATTCTGTCGCTGGTGCTCTTCGAGCGTCTGCCCCGCCTGCCGCTGCGGCAGGTCTGGTGGGCGCTGGTACCGACGATCCTATACGGTCTGTATGATTTGCACGGCAATATTACAGGAGCTATCGACGGCCCCTACCCCTTTATGCGGGTATACGACCAGACCATTCAGGAGACGCTGATGTGGTTTACCATCATCCTCGTCACGAACCTGCTGTACGCCTTCCTGCTCTGGTGGCTGGGCGGAAACGGGAGAAAAAGCAAGGTGGGTCTGGAATTCAGGACATAAGAAAAAGGACTGCTGCGGATGCATCAGTCCTTTTTGTATACAGTCTTACAGCAGCGGGATGCCTGCCTTTTCACAGGCTTCGCGGGTGGCGTTATCCCAGACGCTTGCCTGCACCTCACCGATGTGGGCGCTGCCCAGCAGCAGCATGCACAGACGGCTCTGGCCGATGCCGCCGCCGATGGTGTAGGGCAGCTCGCCGTTCAGCACAGCCTTGTGGAAGGGCAGCTCGCGGCGGTCGTCGCAGCCGGCGGCGGTGAGCTGGCGGTCCATGCTCTCGGGGCTGACGCGGATGCCCATGCTGCTCAGCTCGTAGCTGCACTGCAGCGGCTCGTTCCAGAACAGCAGGTCGCCGTTCAGATCCCAGTCGTCGTAGTCGGGGGCGCGGCCATCGTGGGGTTTGCCGCTCTTGAGGGGAGCGCCGATCTTCATCAGGAAGGTGGTGCCGTTCTCCTTGACGATGGCATTCTCCCGCTCCTTCGGGGTCAGGTCGGGGTACTTATCCTCCAGCTCCTGGGTGGTGATGAAGGTGACGTTGGGGGTGTGGAGCGGCAGGTCCTGCAGCTGGGGGAACATGGCGTGCAGGTTCATCTCGGTGGCACAGACCGCCGACACGATGGAGCGCACGACGTTCTTCAGATACGTCTCGTTCCGGTCTTCCTCACGGATGACCTTCTCCCAGTCCCACTGGTCCACATAGATGGAGTGGAGGTTGTCCATGTCCTCGTCGCGGCGGATAGCGTTCATGTCGCAGTAGAGGCCCTTGCCCACGCGGAAGCCGTAGTCTTTCAGGGCCTTGCGCTTCCACTTGGCCAGCGACTGAACGACCTGCACCTCGATGCCGCTGTCCTTGGTGTCGAAGGTGACCTTCCGCTCGACGCCGTTCAAATCGTCGTTCAGGCCGGTAGAAGCCTCGACGAAGAGCGGTGCCGACACGCGGTAGAGATTCAGCGTGGCGCACAGGGTGTCAGCGAACAGCCGCTTCACGGTGCCGATGGCGCGCTGGGTGTCGTACAGGTTCAGCGCGGGCGTGTAGTTTGCCGGAATGATGATCTTACTCATAGCAGATTACCCCTCTCTTGCTGCCCCGCGCCGCCGAATCGCCGCGCCGAGGACAGCTTCCCTTAATCGCAAGTTCCACAGATATGCCTATGGGTAACAGCATATTTGCGATATGCAGTTTGCGGATGTTGCCAGACCATTGAAAACGCAAACTGCTATATTAGAATAAATTATGGCACAAGTTGAAGGAGATGTAAAGGGGAAAGCGCTGATTTGGCGATGGAGTCAAGGCTTTTGGCGCAAAATAAACCTCGGCCCTTCCGCGCCCATCGTCCCGGTCGGAACAAAGCCCACCCGGTGCAGCACTGCCTGCGAGGCAGCATGATCGGGGGCGGTCTCGGCCTCGACGGCGGTGACGCCGGGCTGTTCGAAGGCCCAGCGGCAGGCGGCGCGGACAGCCTCGGTGGCGTAGCCCTGATGTTCATATTCCGGCAGAAGGCCGTAGCCAATTTCCGGCTGGCCGTTTTCGGGCAGACCCTTGAAGCAGAGGTCGCCTACCCAGTCGCCGGAATCGTTCTGGTAAAGCCCCCATGCGGTGTACCAGACCCACTGCTCGGGGTGGGCGAGGGAAAGGTTCAGCATATCGGTGTAGGGCTGGATGAGCTCCGGGTCGGTGGTGCGGGCCAGAAGGGCGCGCATCCCATCGGGCTGCAGGGGGATGAGAAAAAGACGTTCGGTGAGAAGCTGCATGATAAAACCTCCGGGCTGCATTTTTGCCCAGTGTAGCACAAGCCGGGCAGGGGCGTCAAACGCTTGACTTACGCCCCGGCGGCTATTATAATAAGTTTGTAAAAGGATAAATGCGTTTATCCGGGCAGAGTAGCGCTGCATCGTCTGGGCAGAGAGAACGGGCCGTTGGCTGGAAGCCTGTTTGCAGACCGCCGCGTGAAGTGCGCCCGGGCAGCACGCTGCGGGAAGCTGAGTATCGCAGCGCGGATGGCCGCCGTTATCGGCTTTGAGCGACAAACCGGAGTGGAACCGCGATTTTGAGAAAAGACCGCCTTCGATGCTGTGCTTTTGGCACGGCGTTGGAGGCGTTTTGCTTTTTCGGGCAGGCTCGCAGGAGCTGGCCCTCTTTGCCAAGGGCTCCCCTCGATAGGGGAGCTGTCGAGCGAAAGCGAGACTGAGAGATTTATAATCACGGCTCCGGTCTGTCCCACAAAAAGGAGTATTCAACTATGCAGATCTTCAACACCCTGACCCGCCAGAAGGAAGAGTTCGTGCCGCAGGTGCCGGGCGAGTACCGCATCTACGTCTGCGGCCCCACCGTCTACAACTATATCCACATCGGCAACGCCCGCCCGCTCATCGTCTTCGACACCCTGCGCCGTTACCTTGAGTACCGCGGCAACAAGGTCATCTATGTCTCCAACATCACCGACATCGATGACAAGCTCATCAAGAAGGGCCAGGAAGAGGGTACTTCCATGAAGGAAGTCGCCCAGCGCTTCGAGGCCGAGTACCTCAAGGATGCCGCCGGTCTGAACTGCAAAAAGCCCACCGTCCAGCCCCGTGCAACGGAGCACATCCAGCAGATCCTGGACATCGTCAAGGACCTGATCGATTCCGGCCAAAATGCTCTCCGTGGAGGGATTCATGGTCTGTCCGCCGGAAACAACGGCGTCACAGCCAAGGTCGTGGAAAACGGCAGCCAGACCGTCACCGGCGCAGATGGCTAAAAAGCCCACAGCCTTTTCAGGAGCCGCTGCCTGATGGCCGTGCTCCCCGCTCTCCAGCTCCTCCTCGATGGCCTGTCCCACCTCCTGGGCATGCTGCTCCACCTCCTGGGCGGCAGCCTGCCCCCGGCGGGACTTCTTCTCCGGCACAGGCTCCTGGGCCGGTGCCTGGGCCGGTGTCTGCACCGGCTCTGCCGCAGGCTCCTGCACCGTGGGCGCTTCCGTCTGCGGCGCAGGGGTCTGGGGCCGCAGCACCTGGTCCGGAGTCATCATGTCGTCGCCCTTGCGGGCAAAAAAGCCCTTCCCCTTCTTCCGGGGCAGAGGCTCATCGGGAATCTCCTGGGGCTCAGGTTTGGGCTCAGGTTTGGGCTCCGGCTTGGGTTCGGGCTTGGGCCGCACCGGCTCATCGTCCAGGGGCACGTCCACAGGCACACGCTGCCGCCGGGGCTTTTCCGGCCGGGCCGGACGCTCCGGCTCCGGCTCATAGGGGACC
>ERZ827452.2833-NODE-2833-length-12079-cov-2.749085_pt1 | contig 12079 bp, 10 predicted proteins | sample MGYA00519866_ERZ827452 | MGnify/ENA primary metagenome ERZ827452 (study PRJEB31778, sample SAMEA3449307) | human gut metagenome | biome: human gut; feature: human-associated habitat; material: faeces | place: United Kingdom | collected 2010/2012 ... | reverse complement strand
AAGTCGCATTTCCTCACGAATTAATATTTCTAAAATGCACTCTGTGATTTCACCATGTAAATCAGTTTTAAACTTAATATCATTTGCATACAAACTTGAATGCATCATCTCACGACCTATTTCAACAGCCCTTTGTGCACCTTTTTCTTTGTAATTTTGCAACATCTTCCATCTAGTAGCCTCCTTTGTTGTCATTATAATCACCTCCAAAAACAAAAGGGTGAAGTTGTAACTTCACCCTGGCTATCTTATTTATTTTATCTAATAATCTTTTTCAGATCTTCTTTAGGAACTTCGCTAAAAAGTCTGAGCGCTGTGGTATCAGCCTGCTGACCGTTAATACTAAAGACTCCACTTATCTTCACGAACTTACCGAATCTTCTGATCTTCATTTCCGACATAGAGCCTGTAACCTCTAAATCAGTTGTACCCAGGCAACTGACGCTCATTCTAACACCTTCATCTATACGCTCTACCTTTTTGATAGTAAATGTATTGTATAGGCTACACAAATGCTCCATTACGCAGAAAGGACTTATACACATTATAAAACCAAGAATATGCTCAGTGGTACTTAAAATATTATAAGTCGTATAATTTAATATACCAGTATTATAGAAATCCTTAAGTTTAAAACCTGCCATAGCATCAATCATCGAGAATAATGTCAATACTACAACACAGGTCACTAAATAGGCTACAGTCAGCATCGCTACACTACGATTATTTGTTTTATTTAATTTTTTAATCATCAACTTCCACCTCCAAAATTTATTTTCTGTGATATCTGAGTACAGTTACTAATTGAAAGAAAGAGTAGCACTATACAGCAAACTAAACTAGTCTTTATGAAACCACTCATCAACTAAATCCCTCCAATTTTGAGACCTTACCCAGATAATTTTTGAACCCAGCTGGCGGCGGCTCAACCGGACTGTTTATACCTTGACTCTTACAAAAGACACAAGTAGCATAATTACACAGCTTGGCTACATTGTACAGCTGAGGCCCGTTACGCTTTAAGTAACGTAAATACATTCCATTCTGGTAATCTTCAAAATCTTCGGTAGCATTTTGAATTAGTATTCCTCGGTACTTAATTTGAAAATCAGCGTCTGCAAATTTTTTTCTGATAGCATAGAATATTTCATCATCGTTTGAGCTGTAGACTACAAAATTAGTCGCTTTATCATTCTCAGTATCTAAGATGGTGACAACTGCTTTGTCTTCAACTTTATTATAAAATACATTCATATGAGCAATTTTCTCAACCGGATAATATTCAGATGCTGTGAAAGCTTCTTTTGCAAAATGCCCCAATTTATCCTTGTTTTCGATGGCATTTTGTTCGAACAAGCTATACAACTCATCATTACGAACACCATACTGATAACCAACATCAAATGTAATTTGTAATGGACTCCAATTATCAACAAGTATCTGCCTGTAATCTTCAAAAATCCATGAGTCTTCTAAAACCTGTGGTCTAATCTTAAACACTGGCTCATCATGTCGAACCATGTATAGCTGAATATCGTCTTCTGTCCAACCTCGTGCATAGAACCGGTCTAAGATATCATTTACAGTCAAAATTATCATTTCTGAAGTCCCACACTGAATAGGTGCATTCAGTGCCCTATTTACAGTATCCTCTTTTCGGTAAGCTACTGGACTACTTTCTTCACTACCAAAATAACTATGTAGTACAACTGGAATCCCTAAATCATGGGAGTCCTCTAAACGCTTTTTGAACTCAACATATCGAGGACAGCTATCCAAGAACTTTGCAAAACGCTGAATAAACATATTCTCCTCTTTTATTACTGAATGTCGTTTTCCGTAAATAGTTCCAAGTAACTGTGTTTTATACTGTTTTCTCTCGGCTTTAAATTTTTCAGGATCGAATGGAGTTCCTAAGGTTTTATTTACAATTCGAGCCATAGCTTCATATTTATCCTCATATTGATCCATTATCTCGTCATTCTCATCACTACGAATAAAAAGATTGTAAGCTATTCTGAAATCCGATTGAGCAAAATCACCCCAAACAAGAGCATAACCATCTTCAACGCCAATGCAGTGCGAAACCTCTTTTGGAATCTGGGCAATGATATCAAAATTATTATAATTAAATCTCCTATTCGTCTGTCTTCCAACATTATAATGAAGCTTAATCAGATCGCCGGTTGCACCTTTTACAACTTCATTACCGCATGAAGCTAGAAGTTTTCCAAGATTATCACCACGACTTTTTAAATGCCTATATTGCATATAGTAATCTAAAAACTCCTGTGCATAGCCATTCTGATATAGTGGTTCACACACTCTTTTCATGTCTAAGGATAGATTCTGAGACTTTCTAGTTTCAAAGTAACGTTCGGGACAGTATTCATATTTCATTAAATATCTAATTATGCTGTCTTTATTATCGTAAATATAATTATTAGCACTCCTTTGTGCCATGCAGTCTAAATACATGAATGACAATGTGTGCGATCTACACACAACATCTCTTTGAAACTGTTCCAAGATTGACTTATTAATCAAAATATAGGAACCACCTCTGATACGGTCTTCATACTTGTCAATGTCAACAAAAGAATCTTTTGAGTACCTAACCATTTAGTTGTTCTCACCTCCTAATATAAAAATTACTAGTTCTTAAATACATTCGTAAAAATACACAGAATAGTGCTTATTATTACAAGTGTAAAATAAGTTCCTAAAGTAAGCAATACAGTGTAAATCAAGACTTTTGTAAGAGCGAACTTCAGTAAACTAAACACTGCTACACTTCCTACAAGCACAAATAATGATATCACATTGATTATCTTTGCAGCTTTTGAAATACGCTGTTCAAAGCTTGTTTTGGTCTGTAAACTTCCCACGACTTTTTCTGCTTTTTTTAATTTATTTCCCATCAATCACCGTGATTTCAACTTGAAAAGAATTACTATAGCGTAATATCAGTAGCCTTACTCTACCAATCAGTTCAACCTTTATTATTGTATTTAGTACTAGCTACACAACCTTTTTAAGTCTAGACCAACGGGGGTTTCACCTCCTTATCTAATTATTTCATATTTTTATAGATAATAAGGTGTCTACAAATAGGTGCTTATTCCTAAATAATCTCTCCTGTTAACATTAGCTTTTTAAATTTCTTAGCTGGATCCTCTTTATCTGATTTATCAAATAATACAGCTAAATTTTTACTTACTGTATCTGGATAGTCATCTTGACACTTCAGCTTACCCAGTTCACTTGGTGCTACCGAATCTAAGATTACCCAGCGTATCCCATCACGCAAAGATTCGATTTCACTCATTGTTTTTGTGACTAAGATAAATCTACAGGCAGCTTCCGTGGACTCCTGCAGTACTCTTACGAACTTTTCAAGTTCCCTACTCTTACTTGAACGTCCAAAATCAAGCTCATTTTGCAAACCAATATCCCAGAAGTAAACAGGCGGTAAATCTGAGAACTGACTAAACTTTTCAGAGCACCCAATAGAGTCTGCAAGCTTAATAACTAAAGCAGCATTCTCAATCATATCCTCATTTAAATCAATAGCTTCTCCAGTAGGGCGATCCTCAAAAAGAAAACCCTGCTGATAGGTTACATCATATGTTTGTAGATAGATACACATAGCAAACCGTTTCCTGTTCAAGGCTGTATCGAATTCAGAACCTTTACCAAGATTATCATCGAAAAACTTCTCTGTTATCTCAGTTATCATATTATCGCCAGCTCTAATCTGTTTATCTGACTGTAAAAGCATTTTACGGCGATATATGGTCTCTCTAGCAACGGCATGAAATCCATTCGTATTACTAGAACTGTACTGCTTGTCCTCAAAGTATGAACTTGCAAAATCCTTTATTTTAGTGATTTTTGCAACCATATGTGCATTACAATTTACAATATTTATAACATTTGGGCACAATTCAAAGTTACCTAAAATATTTAAAATATGTCTTGATAGTCCAGAATCTATCGGAGAATCTATCAGAATGTTTTCTATATCATACCCATTCAATTCCATTTTAACAATCTGTTCTCTATCTTTCATAACAAATGAAGGTTCACCTAATAATATCCTATTAGAAGATACACTAAATTGCTTTAAGTAATCTTTTAACTCATTCTGATACACAGCTGTTTGTTCATCGTAAAAACTCAGTACAGGTGTTACATCCAGTTTTTTAGCCAAGTCTATACCAGCTTTTGCCATTTTAGCAGCAATTGGATCAGCGTACGGAACTCTGAACAAGATATTACCTTCGCCGGTTGTGTCTTCACCACCACTGGTATTAATATACATATGACCTTGCTTACCATAGTTATCAACACCTTTACCATTACCTAAAATGGCTGTGCTTACATCTCGCTGACAACCCATAGCCATTCGTATTTTAATATTACTTAATGTAGCTTTAGGAATATCACTACCTAACTCCTGGGATGCTAAAAGCAGATGATATCCTGTGTTACGACCAAGACGAGCAAAATCATCTAGTGCTTTTGTGATTCTTGATGCCTTTTTCTTTGCTCCGGAGAACATAGCCTGAAATTCATCAATATCTATTATTATTTGAGGCATTGTCAATCCAGTTATTTCTTTAAAATCTGCTATCTTTTTACAATTTGCCTGTTGAATTGTAATCAGTGGCTCACCGTCTGCATCTAGTGGCGCTACTGCTGGATTCTCAAAAATTTTACGCTCTTCTAATGTTAGATCTTTAATCTGTTTATATGATTTTTTACCTTTATTCCAAATTTCAACATAAGAACTAGCTACTTTTGGAAAAATACTATTACGCAACATCATAGCATCACGCTGCGTTTCAAGAATGCTTAAAAGGTAATCGGCATCTCCTGTTGCAGCAACTGCGGTGACTTGAGGCATCGGATTATTTAAAGCGATACTCTTAAACTCAACGATTTTTGCATCACACAAAACCATATTTACTTCCCATGGCGGATAAATATAATTAGCACCATATATCAAAGCGTTCTGTGTTACAGATTTACCCTGACCGGTAGCACCTACAAGTATAGCATGAATGTTTTTATCGCCTAATGCCTCTTTGCAAGGATGACGACTATCCCCATTTTCATAACCACACAGGAGAACAACACCTTCAGTAGCGTCACCGAACCACATCTCTCCAAATGGACCTTCAAATGGCTTTTCGATTGTTATTACCCTACTTGGAGTAAAATCTCCTCGTAACAATTCGTGATCAGGTCTTGCAATTTTAACCTGATATGGATAATGTCTATTAACCTTTTCAGACATTTTAGGTATTATTTTATTCAAATAAATTTCTTCAGTAAACGCGGTTTTTGATGCTTTTCTATAAGCCTTCGTAAAAACATCGGTACTGGTTTGTAGTAAACTTTGATCAATTTTTAACATATTTACCTCCAAATCCTCATATCCTCAGAATGATTTGTTTTATATAGAAACTTTTTATATCTTTCACATAAACTAAACCAATTGCTAAGCTTATCACACACAGAAGTTTTCTTTATCTCATTGATCGTGGCTGATTCTCTTTTATTTATAAACTTACCTAATATATCAGTGTCGATTGACCGATTTAATTCAGCCATAGCATATCCTATTTTTAGAACATCTTCATAGGAAAGATTCAAAGTAGTCAATCTCCACAAAAGACCATCCACATCTGTTATACTGTTTGGAATCATATACTCAACATAAATCTGTGCTAAAGTTGAATCTGCAGACTCACCAGATAGTGCATCGTAAAACTGATCGAACCAATCGATATCTAATATTTTAAATAATCCCAAGCCTAATAGAATTTTAAATGTATCCGTACCGCCTACCACTTCGAGAAATCCAATGCATAGCTCTTGTGCATTTTCTAAATCTCCCTGAATCCCGAATTTGAGTAATCGATCAAAACGTATACGCAATTCATTTATAGCATCTGTATTTTGTGGATCTTTTTTAACAAATTTTATTAGTTCTTGATTTGAATAAACATTAAAATTCTCCAATTTCATCACCTCGTTCTAAATAGAAAATTATGGTACACCTCGCAGACTTTACATGTATTAATCATAGAGCCTTAAAGATATTCATATTTGCAAACATTCCACTTAATCCACCACTTGTATTAGTCTTATTCTTAGAAATTCCAATATTTTCTAAATTTAGACCAGTAAGATACTTGTTTACATCAAAGCTGGAAATTTTATTAGCTGAACCGTAATTTCCAACTACAGCGTCTGTAACTACCCAATCATTTAGATTGTAGGTACTGTCAAGTAAACCTACATCGCCACATAAAACCATCTTATTTTTAGTTGAATATATACACAGGTTCGGAGGATCCCCTACAGCATCTAAACCTAAAGACAGGACCATTTCTTTTGTTATAGGTGTTGGGTCATGATAGTAAATTGAAATATTTAGGTTATCATAAAGAATGCTTACAGAACTATTATGCCAATTTACATATGTGACAGGATTATTTATAGAGCCTGTTATCAGATCAACAAAATAATCATTTGGAATAGCTTTACATACAGCACGCACTGTTTCATCTGGGCAGTTACATAAAATTACCCTTTTTAATGAATTCATAAAGATCTGGAAGCTGTTCATTTCTTGCAAACATTTTCACTACAATGCTGTCTGTAAAATCTGTAACAACGATAGATAATATAGTTCTTTCGTTTCTTATCTCTCTTGTTTCTATGCTTCTTATCATACCATTTATGACAACTTCACCTATTGGCGATTCTATCTGTTCTATGGCAGTAACTTCATCGTCAAAGTCCCTTCCATATAATATATCTGTATTAGCTGGCTTTCTATAACGTGTAAGATCTTTTCCAGAAGCTCCTCTTTCATTAAAAAATGCAGCGGCTTTAGCTTTCTGTTCGGCATACTTTTTGTTCTTCTCTGCCCCATTATCGCTCTTGGCTTCTTCGCCTGCTGCCATAAAGTTATCTTCAATCTGCTTAATTCTAAGATTAAGCTTATGTTCATTTTCTTTCTCATAACGCTTCTCAAGCTTGGCAACATACTTATATTCAACATCTATCTCAAAGCCAAAACGGTTAAGAAATATAAGCTGAAAATATTCCTTAAGGTCATCTGCATAGGTTCTTGCAAGAAATCCGTCCTCTAATGTAAGCACAAGCAGGTCATCCTTTTCAAACTCCCACGTTGAATTCTTTAAAAGATTATATTCAAGTGTCCAGTATTTCTCCAATTCAAATAATATGCTGTCATAATACACATCCATTATTGTCTGTGGCGTATACTGCTTTGACAGATTATATCTGTCTATAATTCTTACATCCATATTCTGTATACGGAATATCTGCTTTTTAAGGGCATCTTCTACCCTGTATATTATCTTCTTGCTTATAACCCTGTCATTCTTTATGTATACTCTCGCCAATGAGTTCGTTGATGTCTTGGATACTCTCGTAACCTCAACATTTTCCATATACATACCAATATCCTCTGGCAGTTTTAATGTCTTAAATACTTCAAAAAATCTACGCATCTTTAACCAACACCTTCTGCCAAAGGATAATAATAATCAGTCTTTCCAATTATCTAATTCGTCCTTCAGCACTGCTAACAGTTTATCTTCTTCAAACTTCTTAATTATTTCGCCATGCTTTATAAGAACACCACAGCCGTCACCACCTGCTATTCCTATATCAGCCTCCTTAGCTTCTCCAGGGCCATTTACAACACAGCCCATAACAGCTATCTTAATATCAAGGTCATAGTTTCTAACAAGCTCCTCAACCTTTGAGGCAAGACCGATAAGGTCAATTTTAGTTCTTCCACAGGTAGGACAAGATACAACCTCAATACCACCTTTTCTTAAACCAAGTGTCCTAAGAATAAGCTTAGCTGCCTCTATCTCCTTTACAGGGTCATCTGTAAGTGAAACTCTTATTGTATCACCTATGCCCTGTCCTAATATAAGCCCAAGACCTATTGATGACTTAATGCTTCCGCTGAATAACGTACCCGACTCGGTAATTCCAACGTGAAGCGGATAATTAGTCTTCCTTGCTATAAGTTCGTGTGCCTTAACACACATCATTACATCTGACGATTTAATGCTTATAACAAGATTATCATAACCAAGATCTTCTATAATCTTTACTTTATCAAGTGCACTCTCAACAAGTCCTTCGGCTGTAACACCGCCATATTTCTCTATAAGGTCTTTCTCAAGTGAACCACTGTTGACCCCTACTCTTATAGGGATATTCTTAGCCCTGGCAGCATCTACAACAGCCTTAATCTTATCTGTTCCACCGATATTGCCTGGATTAATTCTTATCTTGTCAGCACCATTATTAATTGCCTCTATTGCCATTCTGTAATCAAAATGTATATCTGCAACCAATGGAATATGAATATGCTTCTTAATCTCCTTGACTGCTTTAGCGGCATTAATATCTGGAACTGTACATCTTATAATATCACAGCCTGCTTTCTCTAAAGCCAGTATCTGGCTGACAGTTGCCTCAACATCATCAGTTCTTGTGTTAGTCATAGACTGAATCATTATAGGATTGCCGCCACCGATTAACTTATTGCCTATTTTTACAACCTTTGTATTATCTCTATACATATTAAGCCTCATTTCTTAATTAAAAAAGTCCTCTTATATCTTTAAACATAACATATATCATAAGAACAAATAAGAATATCATACCAACAAAATGCACCATACCCTCGTGTTCTTTCTTGACTGGCTTGCCTCTTAATACTTCAAGTATAAGAAATACAAGTCTTCCGCCATCAAGTGCCGGTATTGGAAGAAGGTTCATAACGCCAAGGTTGGCACTTATAAGTCCTGCAAGATTTAAAAGATTAAGGATTACATAAAATGTCCCATCTGCCTTGCTTTCTTCTACAATATTACTCATAGCACTTACTGTTCCAACAGGACCAGAAAGATCATTAATTCCCACCTGTCCTGTAAACATCATTCCAAGGCTCTTAACTACAGTATTAACACTATATCCAACTTCCTTAAACGCATAACCGATTACTGATATAGGTGAAACCTTCTGTCTTGCCCCATAGCTTGCAAAACCTGTATAGTAATATTCATTCTCTACAGAATCCGGTGTCACATTTAACTGCATTGTATTACCATCTCTGTTTATTGTAATATCAACACTCTCGCCATTACACTGTCCTACAAGCTCAATAATCTTGGTACTTCCGTCAACTGCAACGCCATTAACCGCTGTTATTATATCACCCTTCTTAATCCCAGCCTTCTGTGCTGGTGTTCCGTCAGATACGCCTGCTATTGTCCCATTCTGCTCTAAAGTAACACCCATCTGGTACTTCTGCTGTTTAACATATTCCGGAGTAAGAGTTGTTGTATATTTCTGTCCATCTCTTTCATATGTTATATTCATAGTATTATCAGCGTGGTACACCCTATAGAAAGAATAATCCCTGTAAAATGTTATCTTCTGGTTATTAACCTTTATAATCTTGTCACCTTCCTGAAGCCCTGCACTTACCGCTGGTGAATTATCATATACAACATCAACCATACAAGGGTCATAGCCTATACTTCCAATAATTACAACCGAGCAGACAAATGCCAGTATAAAGTTAAATATTGGTCCAGCTGCTATAACTGCAATCCTTGCCCACACTGATTTATTAGCAAATGATTTGGACATATCATAGCCAGCTTCCAGTGCTTCCTGCTTTTTCTTCTCAGACATATAGCTTCCAGCCGATGTATTATCAGATGAATACCTTGAAGCATTTCCAAAGCCATTATCTTCTGCTGTTTTACCATTGCAAAAGTCATTATCCAACTCGCTTCCAGATTTGCCAGTATTATTGCCTTCTGTTGCATCTTCCTGCTCATCATCATCTGCCTCTAAGAAATCCTCACCAAGCATTATACAGGCTCCACCAAAAGGAAGCAGCTTAAGACTATATTCTGTTTCACCTTTCTTAAAATGTATAAGCTTAGGTCCAAATCCAAGTGAGAATTCCACAACTGTAATTCCATTTGCCTTAGCTACAATAAAATGTCCAAACTCGTGTATAATTATGATTATGCTTAATACAAGTATCGCTAATATTATATTTATAACCACTCTGCTCCTCCATTCTTCAAACGGTTTTCTATCATTTCATAGACTGTCTGTTCTGTTTCTAATATTTCGTCTACAGACGGATTATCAATATAACGTACTTCATTCATTGCATACTCTATAATATCAGGTATATCAAGATACTTTATCTTTCTGTCAAGGAACTTTGCAACTGCAAGCTCATTTGCCGCATTAAATGCTGTTGGAATGTTACCGCCCTTATCAGAAGCTGTATAAGCAAGCTTAAGTCCTTTAAATGTATCCATATCAGGCTTTTCAAATGTAATATTGCCAAGTTCAAAGAAATCCACTCTCTTAGTGTTAAGCTCTCTTCTATGAGGATAATAGAGGGCATACTGTATAGGAAGGCGCATATCAGGACTTCCAAGCTGTGCCATTATTCCTCCGTCAATGAATTCAACCATAGAATGTATTATGCTCTGTGGCTGTACAACCACTGTGACCTTAGATGATGGAACATTGAATAACCACTGTGCTTCCATTACCTCAAGGCCTTTATTAACCATAGTTGATGAGTCTATCGTTATCTTTCTTCCCATAGCCCAGTTAGGGTGGTTAAGTGCATCCTCAACTGTCACATTTACAAGGTCAGCTCTTTTCTTTCCTCTGAATGGACCACCTGATGCTGTAAGAAGTATTCTTTCAACCTCCTTAGGATATTCGCCGTTAAGTGACTGAAATATCGCTGAATGTTCGCTGTCTACAGGATATATATTAACATTATTGTCCTTAGCAAGCTTCATTATAATATGTCCTGCTGTTACAAGTGTCTCCTTATTGGCAAGTGCAATATCCTTATGTGCTTCAATTGCTTTAATCGTTGGAACAATGCCCATCATTCCAACAACGGCCGTAAGAACAATATCAGCTTCTTTATGTGTTGCCGCTTCTATAAGTCCCTCATCACCATACACTATCTTTACATCAATATCTGAAAGCAGAAGCTTTAACTCGCCCGCAAGCTTTTCAGTTCCAATACATACCAAAGATGGTCTGAATTCCCTTACCTGTTCTGCTAATTCTTTTACTCTTGTTCCTGCTGCAAGTGCAACAACCTTTATATCTTTATTTCTTCTAATAACATCTAAAGTCTGAGTTCCTATTGAACCAGTCGAACCTAGAACTGATATTCCTCTCATTATCTACACCCTTTCCTAATCTATATTATAGTAACTTTAAAGTCCTATACTGTTAAGCAGTATTATCGCCCAGTATACAACCGGTGCTGTGAATATTACGCTGTCAAATCTATCCATAATTCCACCATGTCCCGGAATTAATGTACCATAATCTTTAACATTATAATTTCTCTTAATTGCAGATGCCGCCAAGTCACCAACTATTGACAATAACGCCCCTGCAAGGCTTGCTACTGCAAATGCCACAGACGAATTATCAATAACACCTGCCATTTTAGAACTTACTAAAGCTCCGTATACCGCACCGAGTATTGTTGCACCAATCACTCCGCCTATTGCACCTTCAACCGACTTCTTAGGTGATAACACAGGTGCCATTTTGTGCTTTCCTATGCACACTCCTGTGAAATAAGCAAATGTATCATTTCCCCACGAAGCAATAAATATAAGCCACACAATAAATATTCCATTATCTGACATTCTTGTTTCATATATATAAGCTATCATCACGGTTACATATATGATTCCAAAGAATGCCCACATAACATTTTCCGCCTTATACTTTGGAAACGTGAATACATACACGCTCATCATAACAAGAAATGTTACTACAAGAATTAGCGTAGTATATCTATGCTCTGCTATGTTAAGGCTTATAAAATATGCTATTGTTGCCGCATATGCACATATTCCCAATGGTGTCTTTTGAAGATTGGTGACCCTTAACAATTCAAAATTACCTATAAGTGCTACCATAAGACATACCGCATATA
>ERZ827452.2831-NODE-2831-length-12089-cov-6.795081_pt1 | contig 12089 bp, 8 predicted proteins | sample MGYA00519866_ERZ827452 | MGnify/ENA primary metagenome ERZ827452 (study PRJEB31778, sample SAMEA3449307) | human gut metagenome | biome: human gut; feature: human-associated habitat; material: faeces | place: United Kingdom | collected 2010/2012 ... | reverse complement strand
CGCGGACTACATCAAGACCTCCACCGGCTTCTCCACCGGCGGCGCGACGTTCCATGACGTGGAGCTGTTCGCGAAGCACGTAAAGCCCGGCGTGAAGATCAAGGCCGCCGGCGGCATTTCGTCGCTGGAGGACGCGGAAAAGTTCATCGAGCTCGGCGCGTCCCGCCTCGGCACCAGCCGCGTGGTCAAGATCGTCAAGAAGCTGGAGGCGGAGAAGCAGTAACGCACCCAAAGGCGCTCCCGCGCCAGCTATGTAGGGGCCGATGCCCATCTTCGGCGCTAAGAGCCGCGCAAAGCGCGGTTGCGCCTCGAAACTAGCCTGCGGGCATCGCATCGGCCCGCGCAGTACAGACCGTTTTTACGAGAATCTTCGGCGAATTCGTGATTGCCCAACGGGCCGATGTGGGCATCGGCCCCTACAAGACTTCGGTGAATTCGTACTGCTCTGCAAGTTTTGAACGCAAAGCTAATTTGCCGCAGTTATTCTAACGCAACAATTCACAAGTTTGGCGTACCGTAACAGGCGCCCCTTTTCTCCCCCTTCTTTTCCGGCAAGGCGGAAAAGAAGGGGCCGTCGGAGACATGACCAGCTCGCAAATTTGAAAAAAACCGCATATTGCGATTTCCCCCATCATACACATAGAAAGGAACCAATTTTATGGCAAATTATCCGACTCCGCATATCAATGCCAAGCCCGGCGACTTTGGTAAGACTGTTCTCATGCCCGGCGACCCGCTGCGCTCGAAGTTCATTGCGGAAAACTTTCTGGAAAACGCAGTTCTCGTCAATAATGTCCGCGGCATCCACGGCTATACCGGCACGTACCACGGCGTAAAAATTTCCGTCATGGCCTCCGGCATGGGTATGCCGTCCATCGGCATCTATTCCTGGGAGCTGTATACCGTGTTCGGCGTGGAAAACATCATGCGCATCGGCTCGACCGGCGCGATGCAGGAGAATATCAACCTGCGCGATATCGTCATCGGGCAGGGTGCCTGCACGGATTCGAACTGGGCGGGCCAGTACCATCTGCCTGGCACGTTCGCGCCCATTGCGGATTATCATATGCTTGAAACCTGCGTCGAGACAGCCAAGGAGCTGGGGCTCCCCTATCACGTCGGCAACATCCTGTCCTCCGACCGCTTCTACGGCGACGACGGCGATATGCCCGACGGCTGGAAAGCCAACAACGCCTGGGCGAAGATGGGCGTTCTTGCGGTCGAGATGGAGGCTGCGGCCCTCTATATGAACGCCGCCCGCGCGGGCAAGCGCGCCCTCGCGATCTGCACCGTCTCCGACCAGCTCGTCCGGCAGGAGTTCACCACCTCGGAGGAGCGCCAGACCGGCTTCACCCAGATGATGCAGCTCGCGCTGGAGACGGCCATCAAGCTCGAAAAGTAAGGAGAAAGTGATCGTATGAAGCGAATTTTCCTCATTGTTCTGGACTCCTGCGGCATCGGCGAAGAGCCGGACGCGGCGGAATTCGGCGACGTCGGCTCGAATACGCTGCGCGCCTGCGCGGCCTCGCCGGAGTTTGACATGCGGAACCTGATCTCCTACGGACTCGGTGATCTCGACGGTGTGGACTACCTGCCGAAGGCCGCGCAGCCGAAGGCGGCCCTTGCGCGTTTGCAGGAGCGTTCGCGCGGGAAGGACACCACCATCGGCCAGATCGCGGGCATCGTCTCGGAAAAGCCGCTGCCCACGTATCCGAACGGCTTCCCCGAGGACGTGCTCCGTCCGTTCCGCGAGCAGACCGGCCGCGGCGTCCTCTGCAACAAGCCCTATTCCGGCACCGAGGTCATCAAGGACTACGGTGAGGAGCATCTGAAGACCGGCGACCTCATCGTCTATACCTCGGCGGACTCCGTCTTCCAGATCGCCGCGCACGAGTCCATCGTGCCCGACGAACAGCTCTATGACTACTGCCGCATCGCCCGAAAGATCCTGAACGGCGAGCACGGCGTCGGCCGCGTCATCGCCCGCCCGTTCGAGGGTGAGTGGCCGTTCCACCGCACACCGAGACGGCACGATTTTTCCATCGAGCCGCCGCGGCAGACCGTCCTTGACGCGATCGTCGCCGCCGGGAAGGACATGATCGCCGTCGGCAAGATCCACGACATCTTCGCCGGGCACGGCATGACCGAGTTCGTCTACACGACCGGCAACACCGACGGACTCGCCAAGACGATGGCCTATGCGGACAAGGAGTTTACCGGCCTCTGCTTCGTGAACCTCGTCGATTTCGATATGCTCTACGGCCACCGCCGCGACGTGGCAGGCTACGCCGCCGCCGCCACCGAGTTCGACAAGTTCGTTGCCGACTTCATCCCCGGGATGCGGGAGGGCGACATCCTGATGGTCACGGCCGACCACGGCTGTGACCCCTCCTACACCAAGACCACCGACCATACCCGCGAGTATGTGCCGTATCTCATCTGCGGCAAGGGCGTCAAACCGGGCGTTGACCTCGGCACCAAACTCTGCTTCGGCACCATCGCACAGACCATCTGCGACTATCTGGGCGTGGATGCCTCCACGCTGGACGGCAAGAGCGTGCTGAGCGACATCCTGAAATAAGCATAAACGCAAAGATCCCGCAAGGCAGCTGCTTTGCGGGATCTTTCTGTTTATCAATTATGCTGCATCATTTTCAGCGCTGGAAGCGTCGCCGCTGCCGGAGCCGAACAGGGCGTCCAGCACGGTGGAAGCGGCCTGATGCAGGGAGGAAGCCGCCTGCTCCACCTGCTCCTGGGTCGGCATACTGAAGGACGGCGACTCGGTGGAGTCTGCCGGGGCTTCTTCGCTGCCGTCTGCAGGAACCTCGGTGGAAGCGCTGGGCTCACCGGAGGCGTCACCCTCGGCGGGCTGGCTGTCAGCGGGGGCCTCTTCCGCCGGGACTTCGCTCTCGGCGGGCTCTTCTGCGATAACGCTGTCGGGAGATTCCTCCGGGATGGATGCACCGGCGTTGGGGTCGGCGGTCGGCGTGAAGACATCGGTCTTCTCGGGGGTCTGGCTGGTGCTGGTGAGCTTGTCCTCGCCGCCCAGAACCGCAGCGATGAGGGCCTTGGCTTCGTTGACCGAGTTCTCATCCGGCTTCATGACGTAGAGGCTCTGGCCCTTGGCGGAGTAGCACTTGGTGCTCTTCGCGCCCGAGCCGGTGACGGTGTAGCTCTGGATGTCCCAGTTGGCAAGGTCGCCCAGCTGCATCCGGACCAGCGCAGAGATCTGTTCCTGCGAGAGGCTGGTGACGAAGCAATCGGCGGCGGCGTCCATCAGCTTGGAGAAGCCCATGAGCAGGGCGGGAGACTTGAGCTTGTTGACCATTGCGTCGATGACCTTCATCTGGTTGATGCCGCGCTGGATGTCGCCGGTCTTGAAGGCGTGGCGCTCACGGGCAAAAGCCAGAGCGGACTTGCCGTCCAGATGGTTCCAGCCCTCGGCGAAGGTGGTGGGGTCGTAGTAGCCGGGGCTGCCCACCGAGGTGAAGGCCTGGTCGGAGTAGACGTCCACGCCGCCGATGGCGTCGATGATGTTGATGAAGCCCGCAAAGTTGATGCGGAGGTAGTGCTCCACATTCACGCCGTAGAGGTTGCCCAGCGTGGCCATACTGGTCTCGACGCCGTAGAGGCCGGCGTGGGTCAGCTTGTCCTTGCTGTCGGTGCCTGCGAGGTCGACATAGTAGTCGCGCGGGGTGTTGATGAGGGCCACCTGCTTGGTGGTGGGGTTGACCACAGCGAGGATGTTCACGTCGCTGCGGGCCTTTTCGGTCAGCTCGCCGCGGTTGTCTACACCGCTGAGGTAGACGACGAACGGCTCTTTCGTGATCTTATTCGCCTCTGCGCCGGTGAGCAGGCCGGAAGTCATGCTGTCCAGTGCGGTCAGACCCTGCTGCGCCCAGACACAGCCCACGGCCAGCGCGGCGCAGAGCAGGACGGACAGCACCCGGGCCACGACGGCACCGCTGCGGGAGACGAGGCACTTGCGCACCAGCAGCCAAAGCAGCACCAGAAGCGCGGTGATGATAACAAGGTAGAGCACCGGCAGCATCTGGGTGCGCCAGAGCTGCACCAGCGCGGCAAGGCTCAGGATGGCCTGCAGTACCAGCAAGACCATTCCTCCTTTCGGAAGTTTGTCGTCAGCGGGGGCGGGCTCGCTGGGGTGCAGCGGCTCCCACTGTCTGCGGGGCGGCACCGGAGGTTTCGGCGGCTCAGACGGAGGCGTCGGTGTCGGTTTCGGCGGTGCTTTGGGGCGGGGAGGCTCCGGCGAGAAGAAATCGGCGCTGTCTACCTCCACTTCGTCGGGCTCGCTGCGCTTGATGCCCCGGTGGATGTGCCGGGGGCCTTCGTCGTTATTCTGGGGATGGGTATGCTTGTTTTCGTCAAACATAGGCGTTCACTCCTTTGGATGTGTATGCCATCATGTGGTGGGGATGATGCTCAGCACAGCCCGGGCGGGCAGGCAGGTGGCCGTCTGGTCTTCCTCGCTGAGCCAGCCGAAGGACTCGCAGATGTGGTCAGGGCAGAGCGAATCTACAAAGCGGGCCGCGCCGTCCTGGATCTTGATGTGGACGGTGAGATAGCCGGTGTCCACATCGTAATCGGCGTCTTTTTCGAGGGGAAAGGTCAGCCTGGTGTTACTGTCGCCGTAGATGAGCTCTGCGCAGAGAGGCGCACCGGTCTGGTTTGCTTTCCGCACCAGCAGCAGCACGGCGGCTGCAGCCAGAATGACGGCGGCAAAGACCAGATTTATCAGCAGTTTTTTGTGTTGTTTCATAAAAAATTATCCTTTGAGCGGGATCTGTTCCAGCTCGGCCAGCCAGAGCGCGGCGGCTGCGTCGCTGGGCATCCGCCAGTCGCCCCGGGGCGAGAGGGTGACGCTGCCCACCTTGGGACCGTCGGGCAGGCAGCTGCGTTTGAACTGCTGGGCGAAGAACCGCCAGTAGAAGTTGCGCAGCCACTTGTAGAGCACTTCGTCCGGGTACTCGGCCCGGCCTGCGAAGGCCGCTTTCGCCAGCCGGAATATCTTCGACGGGCCGAAGCCGAAGCGGAGAACATAATAAAGGTAGAAGTCGTGCAGCTCATAGGGACCCACGAGGTCTTCCGTCTTCTGAGAGATCTCGCCGTCCTTGGCGGGCAGCAGCTCCGGGGAGACGGGGGTGTCGAGGATGTCCAGCAGCACCCGGCGCAGCTCGGCGGAGGCGGCAATGTCGGCCTCATACTGGACGAGGTGACGCACCAGCGTCTTGGGGACACCGGCGTTGACGCCGTACATGCTCATGTGGTCGCCGTTGTAGGTGGCCCAGCCCAGCGCCAGCTCGGAGAGGTCGCCGGTGCCGACAACGAGGCCGCCGGTGCGGTTGGCAGTGTCCATCAGCTCGAGGGTGCGTACACGAGCCTGTCCGTTCTCGAAGGTGACGTCCAGCACTCTCTCGTCCTGGCCGATGTCCTTGAAGTGGCTGTGGACGGTGTTGGCGATGTCGATCTCGGTAAAGCTGACGGCCAGCTCGTCGCATAAGATCTCTGCATTGCTGCGGGTGCGGTGGGTGGTGCCGAAGCAGGGCATGGTCACGGCCAGCACATCGCTGGTGGGGCGGCCCAGCTGTTTCATGGCGCGGACGGCCACCAGCAGAGCGAGGCAGCTGTCCAGACCGCCCGAGATGCCGATGACCGCCGTCTTGGCATGGGCATGCTCGAGGCGCTTGGCGAGGCCGTCGGCCTGCATTTTCAAGATCAGCTCACAGCGCTCGGCCCGGCGGCGCTCGTCGTGGGGGATGAAAGGCGTGGGGTCTACCCAGCGGGAGAGCTTCGTCTCGGTGAGGGTAAGGTCGAAATCGACGGTCAGATACCCCTCAGCGCTGGGCTCGAAGCTGGTGTTGCGCGCCCGCTCCGACTCCATCCGCTGGCAGTCCAGCTCCGTCTCAGCCCAGCCGCCCTCGAAGGGAGATGTCTCGGCGAGGAGGGCGCCGTTCTCGGCGATGAGGTCGTGGCCGGAGAAGACCATGTCCTGGGTGCTCTCGCCGTGGCCAGCAGAAGCGTACAGGTAGCCGCAGAGCAGGCGGGCGGACTGGTTCGACACCAGCGCCCGGCGGTACTCGGCCTTGCCAACCGTCTCATCGCTGGCCGAAAGGTTCGCAATGACGGTGGCACCGGCCAGCGTGTGGAAAGTGGAGGGGGGCAGAGCGCTCCACAGGTCTTCACAGATCTCCACGCCCAGAACGAAGCTGGGCATCTGGCGGCAGCGGAAGAGCAGGGACGTACCGAAAGGCACCTCCTGCCCGCAGACTGTTACCGTCTCTACCTCAGTGCTGCCCGGGGTGAACTGGCGCTTTTCGTAGAACTCGCCGTAGTTGGGCAGGTAGGTCTTGGGGACAAGGCCCAGCAGACGCCCGCCGCAGAGGACGGCGGCGCAGTTGTACAGCTTGCCCCGCACCAGCAGCGGCAGGCCCACGAGGGCCACGACGTCCAGTTCCCGGCTGGCGTCCAGCACGGTCTGCAGGGCGTCCAGCGCGCCCTGCTGCAACGTGCGCTGCAAGAACAGATCGCCGCAGGTGTAGCCGGTGAGGCAGAACTCGGGGAACACCGCCAGCCTGACGCCGCGAGCCGCAGCGTCCTGTAACTGAGATACGATTTGGGAAGCGTTATAGTTGCAGTCGGCCACCCGCAGTGAGGGCGAGAGGGCAGCTGCTTTCAAAAAACCATCTTTCATCGGAGGATTTCACATCCTGTCTGTTGAATTAGGGCCCCGGCGGAGACGTGCTCTGCGGGGTTTTGTTCAGTATACCACAAACCAGCCCAAACGAAAAGTGACAGTGTGGTTAAAGAAACGAAAAACGCTGCCTGCACACCGCAGACAGCGCTGAAAACAAAAGATGGAAAACGAGATAGACCGTAAGCCGGGTTCTGTATTAAACGACGATCTGTCTAGACCTGCCATTGCTGACAGGTTCGTGCCGCCTTCGGGACACGCGAGCAGCGCTGTACGTCCCATATAGGCGTTGCTTCCGGTAGGGTTTACAAAGCCGCATGGTCACCCATGCGCTGGTGAGCTCTTACCTCGCCCTTTCATCCTTACCGCATTGCTGCGGCGGTTTCCTTTCTGTTGCACTTTCCCTGAGGTCACCCTCGGCTGCCGTTAGCAGTTACCGTGCTCTGTGAGGCCCGGACTTTCCTCAGAGCGGTCAAAGCCGCCCCGCCGCCGTATGTTCCACTCGTTTTCCGCTCCTCATGATACCATAAAAAAACAAGATTTGCAAGAGAAAGAGAATTTTGCTATACTTATCTTATATGTTGCCCGCGCTGGAGGTGGGAAGATGAAGCTTTATTTCAAAGTCCCGCCCGAGGCGGATGGGATGCTGCTGCGCGGTTTTCTGCGCAAGTGCAGTGTCTCCACCGACCTGTCCCGGGCCGTAAAATTCCGGGGCAGCGGCTTTTTTGCCGACGGCGCCCCCATCCTGGCCAACCGCCGGGTGGAGGCCGGGCAGGTCATCTCCTTTGAACTGCCGCCGGAGGGGGAGGGCGTTGCGCCACAGGACGACATCCCGGTGGATGTGGTCTACGAGGACGCTTTTGCCCTCGTGGTGGAAAAGCCGCCCCATCTCGCGGTGCATCCTACCTTGAATTACCCGCTGGATACGCTGGCGAACGGCTATGCGGCCTGGGCGCTGCGTCAGGGCAGAAGCCCCGTCTTCCGCCCGGTGAACCGCATCGACAAGGACACCAGCGGCCTCGTGCTGGCGGCTCAGAATGGCTACGCCGCCCCGCTGCTGGCTCAGCGGGTGGAAAAGCTCTACTACGCCGTTGTAGAAGGAGAACTTCCCCTCGGGCCGGGCGTCATCGACGCCCCCATCGGGCGGCAGGGGGAGAGCATCATCGGGCGGTGTGTCACCCCCGACGGCAAGCCCAGCCGGACGGAATATACCATATTAAAGGCCGAAAACGGCCTGAGCCTCGCGGCCTGCGTCCCGGTGACGGGCCGGACCCACCAGATACGGGTACATTTTGCATCCATCAACCACCCGCTGGCCGGAGATGACCTCTACGGCGGGAGCCGGGCGCGCATCGGGCGGCAGGCGCTCCACTGCGCAAAACAGACGTTCTGGGTGCCGCGCTGCGAGCCGATGCCGGACGGCATCGGCATCGAAGTGCCGGTGGACGAAACGACTCTGAGGCCGGTGACGGTGGAAAGCCCGCTGCCGGAGGATATGACAAAGCTTTTTGTCTAAATTTGTGTATTTCGTGAAAAGTAAGTGAAAGCTAAGCCCAAATTTTGTGTCAATGCTTGTTTCGGCGCTGGCAGGGTGTATAATAAATAGAGTTATTCTTGTCAAAAAAGCTGTCCTGATGCGGCAGCGTGTCGATAACAGAGAAAAGAGACAAATCAGAATCTCCTGAAGATACAGGAAGGAGCATCCTTTTTGCTGGAAGATAAAACAACTGAAACGCGGCAGGACGAGCCAGCCGGTGCGCCGCGGCACACCGGCTTCCGCGCAAAGCTGCGCTCGCTTTGGGCGCAGCTCCAGTGCGTTCATCTGCTGCGCCGCCACCGGCGGTATCGCCGCCGCAGACATCGGCTGGACAATGCCTCCCGGAAGCTGCGCTCGTCGAAGCTGGTATTGCGCGTTGGCGCAGTGCTCTATGCACTGGGCTTTGGCGCGGAGTATGCTGCCGTGCGGGTGGGGCGTGCCGTCAAGTACGCCGCTCTCTGGGCTGCTGGAGGCATCCGCCGCTTTGCAAAGGCTCTGGCGGAGACGGCGTTCCCCGGCGCAGCACAGGTGGCCAAAGACCTGTTTGGCCCCATCGTGCTGTTTGCAAAGGGCATCGTGTCCCTTCTCATCCATGCCCACCGCATCCGCAGGGAGCAGGGCTTCGGTGCAGCATTTGAGGCCAGCGTCCACTACTTCAAAAACGGCGTCCGCCGCAACCTCAGTCTGCTGCCCCGCATGGCGATGTATGCCCTGCCCATCTGCGCACTGGCGCTGGGCGCAGCAGTGTTCCAATATGTCATCCACCAGCCTTATGCACTGGCCGTCCGGGTCAACGGCGAAACCGTGGGCTATGTGGCGAATGAGGACGTCTTCAACACGGCCCGCGAGGACGTGATGGAGCGTATCAGCTACGCCGGCACCGACAAGACCGAGTGGACCATCGAGCCGAGCTACACCCTCGCCATTGCCCACCACATGATGGACGAAAACGAGATGGCAAACGCCATCATCCAGAGCGCCGGCGACCAGATCAGCGAAGGCACGGCTCTTTATCTGGACGGCGAGTTGACGGCGGTGTGCAGCGACGGCAATGCGCTGCGGGATTACCTCGCCGCCATGCTCGACCCCTACGAGGAAGAAGAGGACGACCCCAATGTGAGCGTGGGCTTCAACAAGCAGGTCACGCTGGAAGACGGCCTCTACTTCAAGGAAGGCTTGCAGGATTTTGAGACCGTCCGGCAGGAGCTGGTGGGCGTGAAGCAGGCTCAGAAGGTCTACACCGTCAAGGCGGGCGACACCCTCTGGTCCATCGCACATAACAATGACCTGACCTTCCGTGAGCTGTGCGCCCTCAACCCGGCGTTCAAGGGTGAGCCGCTGAGCGAGACGTCCAGCATCCTTGAGGGCGACCACCTCGTCATCACCAAAGAAGAGGCTGGCCTTGAGGTGCGCATCACCCGCATCGAGACTCGTGAGGAAGAAATCGCATTCTCCACGGAGACGACAAAATCCAACGAATATACGAAGGGAACCACCAAGGTGCTCCAGGAGGGCGAGAACGGTCTGCGCCGTGTGACCCTCCAGAACGTCTACGACACCAAGAATATCCTTGTGGACCAGAGCGTGCTTTCCACCGAGGTCATCAAGGAGCCGGTGAACAAGAAGGTGGTCGAAGGCACCAAGAAGGTGACTTCCAGCACCAAGTACATCACCGGCAGCGGCCAGTTCATCTGGCCTGTGCCGAACTACCGCTACTGCTCACGCTGGTACGGCGGACGCCACAAGGGCGTGGACATCTGCGCCCCGGCCGGTACGCCCATCTACGCCTCCGCAGGCGGCACCGTCACCAAGGCGGGTTACAACAAGGCCGGTGCAGGTACGGGCTATGGCTACTCGGTCATCATCAACCACGGCGGCGGATACAGCTCTGTGTATGCACACTGCCTGTCCCTGACCGTCAGTGCGGGCCAGACCGTCCGGCAGGGCCAGCTCATCGGCTATCTGGGCAGCACGGGCCGTTCCACCGGCAACCACTGCCACTTCGAGATACGTCTCAATGGTTCGTACATTCCCCCACAGAACGTATTCCCGGGGAAGAAATAATTTTATAAAAAGGAGATAATTGTTATGGCTACTCCTCACATCAGCGCCGAAAAGGGCGATTTCGCAAAGACTGTCCTGATGCCGGGCGACCCCCTGCGCGCAAAGTTCATTGCTGACACCTTCCTGAAGGATGTCCGTCAGGTGACGGGCGTCCGCGGGATGCTGGGCTTTACCGGCACCTATGAGGGCCGTCCCATCAGCGTGATGGGCAGCGGCATGGGTATGCCCTCCATCGGCATCTACTCCTACGAGCTCTACACCCAGTACGATGTGGAAAACATCATCCGGGTAGGCTCTGCCGGAGCTCTCCGGGCGGATCTGGAGCTTGGCAGCGTGGTGGCCGGTCAGGGCGCCTGCACAAACTCCGCTTATCTGGAGCAGTATGAGCTGGGCGGCACCTTTGCCCCCATCGCTTCTTTTGAGCTGCTTTCTGCGGCCGTGGAATCTGCCAAGGAGCAGAAGGCAACCTATCATGTGGGCAACGTGAATTCCTCCGACGTGTTCTACGGTGACCACGTTGGGGTGCCCGAGGGCTTAGACAGCGTGTACGGCCTGAAGAAGATGGGCGTCATGGCTCTGGAAATGGAGGCCGCGGCTCTCTACATGAACGCCGCCCGGTACGGCAAGCGGGCCCTGTGCATCTGCACCATTTCCGACCATGTGCTGAGCGGTGTGGAGACCACCTCCGAAGAGCGTCAGAGCGCCTTCACCGAAATGATGAAGGTTGCCCTGGATGTGGCCGCCGCCATGGAGAGTAGGTAATATGAAACGGGTATTTCTCATCGTTCTGGATTCCTTCGGCATCGGTCAGATGCCGGACTGCGAAAAATTCGGGGACATTGGGGTGAACACCCTGGGTGCCTGCGCCACCTCCCGGTTTCTGGACATTCCCAACATGACCGCCGCGGGACTGGGCAACATCGACGGCGTGACCTGCCTGCCTAAGGCCGCCGCCCCCACCGGCGCGTTCGCCCGGCTGACGGAAAGCTCCATGGGCAAGGACACCACCATCGGCCACTGGGAGATCGCCGGTGTGGTCAGCCCGGAGCCGCTGCCCACCTTCCCCGAGGGCTTCCCGGAGGAGCTGATCCGGGAGTATGAGCAAAAGACCGGCCACAAGGTGCTGTGCAACAAGCCCTATTCCGGCACGCAGGTGCTGAAGGACTACGGCGAGCAGGCCATGCGGGAAAACGCCCTCATCGTGTACACCAGCGCCGACAGCGTTTTTCAGGTGGCCGCCAACGAGGAGCTTGTGCCGGTGCAGGAGCTGTACCGCTACTGTGAGATCGCCCGGGAAATGCTCAAAGGCAAATACGGCGTGGGCCGCGTGATCGCCCGCCCCTTCCTTGGCAACAGCGCGGACACCTTCTACCGCACCACCAACCGCCACGACCTGAGTCTGAAGCCGCCCCGCGCTACCATGCTGGATCTGCTGAAGGATGCCGGCAAGGATGTGATCGCCGTGGGCAAGATCTACGATATCTTTGACGGCGAGGGCGTGACCGAAAAGATCAAGACCACCGGCAACACCAACGGCATCGCCTTTACCAAGGCCTTGCAGACCCGGGATTTTGAAGGCCTTGCCTTTGTGAACTTGGTGGACTTTGATATGCTTTACGGCCACCGCCGCGATGTGGCCGGCTACGCTGCCGCCGCTACGGAATTCGACCGTTTTCTGGCTGACTTCCTGCCGGGGATGCGGGAGGGCGATCTGCTCATGATCACCGCCGACCACGGCTGTGACCCCTCCTACACCAAGACCACCGACCATACCCGCGA
>ERZ827452.2820-NODE-2820-length-12141-cov-7.233493_pt1 | contig 12141 bp, 10 predicted proteins | sample MGYA00519866_ERZ827452 | MGnify/ENA primary metagenome ERZ827452 (study PRJEB31778, sample SAMEA3449307) | human gut metagenome | biome: human gut; feature: human-associated habitat; material: faeces | place: United Kingdom | collected 2010/2012 ... | reverse complement strand
ATCGTACCACACCGACTGGCAGTGGTGGGACATTCTGGAGAACGCCAAGGTGATCGAGATGCAGGAGACGCCGCGCGAACTCCGTCCGTTTATCCAGGTGATCGACAGTTTCGACAACAACGAAAAGCTGGGCATCGGCTTCGAAGCTCGCGTCGGCGGCGGCCGGCTGCTCGTGCTGGCCGTCGATACCCGGAAGAAACTCGACGAGCGTCCTGCGACGCGCCAGCTGCTCGAAAGCATCGACAAATACGTCCGGAGCGATCGTTTCGATCCTCAGGTCGAGCTGGGCGAAAGCCGGCAGACGCCCCTCGTTGTACCGCGAATAGTCGTAGTAGGGGCGTCCTCGGGCGTCCCATGCCTCCTTGAGCGACGACTTTTCGGTGTCGTAGGGCGTGTAGGGCGCACCGCCCACGGCGCTCAGCTTCGCACCGAAGCTCCAGTGGCGCGGCAGGTCGTAGGTTCCGCTGACGTTGACCACGAAACGGTTGTCCCACGCCGAAGCGATCCACGGGGCCGAACGGTCGTTACGGTACTCCGAGCGGAACACGGTCACCGACCCCACGACGTTCACTCGCCCCGGAATCTGCCAGCGGGCCATCGCCTCGACGCCGTAGGCGCGCCCCTGCGCCGAGGAGACCAGCTTCTCGTTGCCCACCACGCCGTAATCGTTGCCCTTGCAGGAGAGCGGAATCCCGTCCGCGACCGACAGGGGTACATCCCCGTAGCGTTTGTAGAATCCCTCGACCGAGACGATCAGCCGGTCGCGCAGCCGCCAGTCGATCCCGATCGCGGGGTCGTTCCAGGCGATCGCCCCCTCGCTTTCGGGAGCATAGAGGTTGTCGCATTTGTATTGGAATACCGCCTCGTCGCTCAGCACCGAAAAACCGTGGGCGAACCCGCGCGGAACGAAGAACTGACGTTTGTTCTCTGCCGTCAGCTCCACGGCGACATGACGGCCGAAGGTGGGCGAGCCGCGGCGAATGTCGACCGCCACGTCCAGCACCTTACCCTTCACCACGCGCACCAGTTTCGACTGAGCGGCGCGGCCGCACTGGAAGTGCAGCCCCCGCAACACGCCGAATTTCGATTTCGATTCGTTGTCCTGTACGAAGCGGACCGGCCGGACCGATTTGTCGAACAATTGCTGTGAGTAGCTTTCGAAGAAGTATCCCCGCGCATCGCGGTGCAACTCGGGCTCGAGGATTACGACCCCCTCGAGCGCTGTTTCGATAACTTTCATAAGAATGAACCCTGTTTTTTATCCGGGTTTCGGTATGGAAAAGTATTTGGCAGACCGATCATACGCATTAATATACCGAATGTGCCAAGTACAAGCATTTTCCAGTCGGCTCCGTGCCAGAGGGTTTCCAGCCATCGGGAAATATGGGCCGAAAACACCTCCTAGAACGGCTGGTGTAACAAAGTATGTAATCGGGTTCGGCAGATGTTCCGGGTTCGTCCGGCATTTCTGTCGGGAAGGACCGATCTTGCGCAACCCAGAAACCGGTCGCGCGAGCTTTCCTCGCTCCCGGACTCCGCAAAGCCGAATCGGACTCGCAGACGCTCCGGTCTCTCTCCCCCGGCCGCATTTCCGGTTCTGTCGCCCGGAGCGCGGTACGTCCCCGGACGGATACAATGCCCGGGGAATTCGTCTCTCTTCTTCTCTCTCGTTTTTCGGCGCGTGCCGGAATTGCAACTCGCCGGAGCTTTCCGTTCGCCCGGATCGGAAACCGAGCGCTGCGGATCGGAAGATCGTTGCGTTCGGATGTCGGATCGGCCCGGAATGCCGGCTCCTGTCCGGCCGGTCGGGCAGCCGGCCTGCACCCGAGCCGCCGCCTCGTCGATCGCCGGCGGAGGCATCCTATTCCGTTAGGATGGATGCGGCAATCATATATCTCATTATGCGGCGAGCATACCCGCCCCGGAGTTGCGATATCTCCCAGCCGCGGCTTGAGGCTCACAGACCGTGTCTCCGACCGTTTCCGGCCACGAGGTCTCCGCCGACGGAAGAAAGCTCGTGCGCGAAAGCCGGAAGCATCGGAAACGCACAAGCCGGCAGGGCATATAGTCTAGGACGGAGACGGCTTGCGTGCCGTGCCTGAAATAAGCGTTCGTTTCTCGTTCAGCGTCCGTCGCGGGCGACCTCTGCGAGCAGCTTGAGCAGATATTGTCCGTACTGGTTCCTGAGCATGGGCCCGGCCACCTCTCGCAGTTTCTCTTCGGATATCCATCCGTTGCGGTAGGCGATCTCCTCCAGACAGGCGATCTTGACCCCCTGCCGCTTCTCGAGCACCTCGACGAAGATCGACGCCTCCGAAAGCGAGTCGTGCGTACCGGTGTCGAGCCAAGCGAAGCCTCGTCCGAGGGTCTGCACCTTGAGCTCTCCGTCGGCAAGAAACCGCTGGTTCACCGAGGTGATCTCCAGCTCCCCGCGGGAGGAGGGCTCGATCGATTTGGCCACGGAGACCACCCTGTTCGGGTAGAAGTACAGTCCTACTACGGCATAGTTCGACTTAGGATGCTCGGGCTTCTCCTCGATCGAGAGGCATGTCCCGTTCTCGTCGAACTCGGCCACGCCGTACCGCTGGGGATCGTCTACCCGGTACCCGAAAACGGTTGCCTTGCCCTCCTGCTCGGCCGTGCCGACGGCCTCCCGCAGCTGAGCGGGAAAGCCCACCCCCTGAAAGATGTTGTCGCCCAGAACGAGGCATACGGCCTCGTCCCCGATGAACTCCTCTCCGATCAGAAACGCCTGCGCGAGCCCGTCGGGAGACGGCTGCTCGGCATAGGAGAGACGGACCCCGTAGTCGGACCCGTCTCCGAGCAGCCGCCGGAACGAGGACAGGTCCCACGGCGTGGAGATCACCAGAATGTCCCGGATTCCGGCCAGCATCAGAACCGACAGAGGATAGTAGATCATCGGCTTGTCGTAGACGGGCAGCAGCTGCTTGCTGGTGACCATCGTCAGCGGATAGAGCCGGGTGCCGGCACCGCCGGCCAGAATGATACCTTTCATTTTGTGCACTCCTTATATTATGAAATAAAAAAGTTGTGCAGCTTGTACAAGGCCTGGCAGCGTATCCGCCGGGTCCTGTATGGATTCAAAGCGGAGCTGCGTCCGCTGTAAACATTGTTGGTGGTAATACGCCGCCAGCCGCCGGGCTTCCCGCGCCACGCGCGCTGGCAGGATCTCGCTGTGCACTACTGGCAAGCTTGCGATAGTATTACACCTTATTCTACTATCAAATCGAAAAAAAAGCAAGGAAAGAGCGCCCTCCACAAAAATTTTTGTGGAGGGCGCTCTTTTGTTTCATCAGCAAGCCCTCAGAACTTGAACCCCCACTTATGGAAGTACCGCAGCAGGCTCCCGGTCTGCCACAAAAAGGGCTTGAGGCTGCGGTGGGCTGCACGATGCCATGCATGGATGGCGGTGTACTGCGGCACGAGGTAGGCTTTGCCGGTGGTTCGCATCTTCTGGGTCAGGTCGGCATCCTCCACATACATGAAGTAGTGCTCATCGAAGCCGCCCACGGCCTTGAACTCCGCCGTCCGCACGGCGGAAAAGCTGCCGGTGCAGAACTCGATCTCAACGGGAGCGGACAGATCCTCCCCCTCCATCAAATACGCACGGTTATATTTCTCCCAGAATTTCAAAAACGGCAGCTGGCGGTAGACCATAGGCCGCAGCGCACAGCGCCGCAGCGGCAGGCTCTGGGAACGGCCATCCGGGAAGCGCAGCCCCGGCCGGGCCATCACAGCATCCGGATGAGCGGCCATCCAGTCGGCCAGGTCGCTGAGGGTATCAGCAGTGAGCTGGATGTCCGGGTTCAGGATAAAGTGGTAGTCGCTCGTCAGCTCCGGCAGGACGGTGTTGTGTCCGGTGCCGAAACCGCCGTTCTCCTTGCGGCAGCGCACCTCGACTTTCTGGCCGGGCTGAGTGCTCAAAGCGCCGCCCTTCACGGCGGCTTCCAGACGTGCGCCGCTGCCGTCGGGGCTGGCGTTGTCCACCAGATAGAGGGTCAGCGGGTGGCGGCGGGTGTATTGCAGCACCGTCTGCGCCGCCTTGAGGGCTTCGTCGCAGCCGTTATAGACAACGATACAGGCAGAGAGTTCCAAGTTTCATGCTCCTCATTTTTATAGCTCAGACCTTTCCGCCATGCCAAGGGCTCCCCTTTTTCAGGGGAGCTGGCGAGCGAAGCGAGACTGAGAGGTTGTTCCTCTTTTATTTATTCCAGCGGTAATATCTTCAGGCTGAAATCTTCGCGCTGGATGTCGAAGTTGGGGTTGGTGCAGGGGTCGCCCGCAGCCAGCAGGTCGCCCCAGCGGGCCTGAAAACGCAGCACCTCGCCCTGAAAACGCTTCTGCTTTTCGGGGTTATCCTCCATGCCGCGGCTCTTGCTCTCGTAGTGGTAGAGCTGGGCAAACGGGGTGAAGACGTTGGTGTAGCCTGCCTGACGGACGCGGACGCAGAAGTCCACATCGTTGAAGGCCACGGCATAGCTCTCGTCCAGACCGCCCACTTCGTCGTAGATCTCCTTGCGGATGAGCAGGCAGGCGGCGGTGTCAGCGTAGACGTCCTGCACATAGTTCAGGCGGCCCATATAGCCGTCGGAGCTGGCGGGATAGTACTTGTGCAGATGGCCCGCCACGCCGCCGATGCCGAAGCCGACACCGGCGTGCTGGATGGTATCGTCCGGGTAGAGCAGCTTTGCGCCCACGCAGCCCACCCGCTTCTGCTGGGCATACATGACCATCTCTTCCAGCCAGGCGGCGGTGATGACCTCGGTGTCGTTGTTGAGCAGAAGCAGATACTCACCGGTGGCGAACTTCTCGCCGAAGTTGTTCAGGGCGCTGTAGTTGAAGCCCTTGCCCTCCCAGGTGACGACCTTGAGGTTATCGGGGTGCTCTTTCTGCATCCGCTTATAGGTGCGGAAGGTTTCGGGGGCCTTGCTGTTGTTCTCGATGAGGATGATCTCAAAATCCGGGTAGGTGGTGCGGGCGTAGATGGACTCCACGCAGGTCTCCAAGTCGCGGATGTGATCGCAGGTGGGGATGAGGATGCTCACCCGGCCCGGATGGTCGATCGTATAATCGGTCTTGTAGTAGCCCGGCGTACCCGGGATGAGAGACACATCGTCCACGGCCACGCCGCAGCGGGCGTAATGAGCCTTGAGGGCGGCAATGCCCGCGTCGATGCAGTAGGTCTTGGCGGAGATGTCGCTGGCCGTGCTGCCGGGGCTGGAACGCCAGTAATAGAGGGCGTGGGGGATGTGGACGATCTTCCGGGCCGTCTCGGTCAGGCGGAGGAAGAGCTCGTAATCCTGACTGCCGTTGTACTCCATCCGCTCCGGGCCGCCTGCGGCATCCATCAGCCGGCGGCTGAAGAGGGTCAGGTGGCAGATATAGTTGTTGGAGCGGAGGTTGTCCAGCATGAAATCAGGCTTGAAGTGGTAGAGCACCACATTCTCCACCTTGCCCTCAAAGGTCGCCTCATCGGTATAGACGAAGTCGGCTCCCTGCTCGGCGATGGCCTTGGCCGCGTACCAGAGGGCGCAGGGATGGAGGATGTCGTCGTGGTCCAGCAGGGCGATGAAGTCGCCGGTGGCCATCTCGATGCCTTTGTTGGTGTTGCCGGGGATGAGCTCATTCTTCTCCAGCTTCCTGTAGCGGATACGAGGGTCCACAGCGGCGCGCTGCTGCACCATCTCGCCCACACCCGGGGCAGTGCCGGCATCCACACAGCAGAGCTCCCAGTTGCGGTAGGTCTGGTTCACAACGGAATCCAGCAGCTCTTCGAGGAAGTCCAGCGGGGTGTTGTAGAGCGGCACCACGATGCTGATTTTGGGGCCTGCGGGCTGGTCGTCTACCTGCCGCACCAGCAGTTCCACCGGTGCGAACCGGTCGGCGCGCATGACTTTGCCCGGGAAGAGGGCGGCGTACTCGCGGCGGGCGCGGGCCTGTTCCCGCACACCCTCGATGCCGCCGCTGCGCAGTTCTCGCAGGAACACGAAGAGGGGCAGAGTGTGCCAGAGCTGGCGGCTCTTGCTGACGACATAGCGCATGGGCCAGGTCATCTTCCAGAACTTCGAGCCGGTCACCTCGCCGAGCGTCTTTTCCAGCTGCTGCTCATGGCTGCGGCTGAGCGAAAGGTCGGTGCGCAGCCGGGCGATGAGCTCGGCTTCCTCGCCGCAGGTGCGCTCGGCGCGCACCATCCGGTCACGCAGGATGTCCATTTCCATCTCGTAGCCCCGCACCATCTTCAGCTGGGTGGGCTGGCTGGTGCAGAACAGCGCCGACGGCTGAGCGCGGCCCTTGCTGCGCCAGCCAAAATCGCGGAAGTATCCCCGCTGAGCCAGCTGCTCGGCCCAGCCCGCCATAACGGTGCTCTCATCGCTCACCAGCAGCACCCGGGCGGGCAGGGTCTCGGGCAGCGTTTCCCACGCGGGGTCTGCCACCACCAGAAGCTCTGCCTCAGAGCTCTCTGTCCACTCTTCTGCCTCCACACCTGCACTGTGCAGGGCCTTGGCCAGCAGGGGCATCTGCTCTCCCAGCAGGGCCGCCGAGGCGGGGTTTGCCTCCTCCGCGATGCGCTGCGCCAGTGCGCGGCAGCGCTCCCGCTCCCGCTTTTCTTTCTTTTCCTTCTCCAACTGCATTCCGTTCTCTCCACCTGTTGTTCTTTATCGTATCGCTCCCGCTCTGGAGCGTGAAACGCGAAATAGTCTGTCTCTTGTGTACAAGCGTGTACAGTATACCAAATCACGTCTCATTTGAGAAGTATTTTGCGCAATTCCTTTTGATTTTTTACATGCCCAGCAGGCGGCGCAGCCAGCCGAACAGACCGCCGCCGGAGCTCGTGCCGCTGCCCACCGTCCGGATGGAAACGCCGGAGTAGTAGTGCTTCAGGATGTCGCGGTAGCCCATCCCCTCCTCGGCGGCGTAGCCCACGGCGCCGCACTGGCTCATGCCCACGCCGTGGCCGAAGCCGTAGTAGTACATACAGGGTACACCCGTTGCATCCGTGCTGAAATCGAAGCAGTAGCGGGAGGACACGAACTGGCCGATATAGCGGTAGCTGCGGCCATTGGACACCAGCGTGTTGTACTGGACGAAGCCGCCGAGGTCTTTGTGGGTGGTGTCGGCGCTCTGGTAGGGCTCACCGGTACGGCTGTCGTTGTACTCGACATAGTCATAATCCTTGCCGATGATGCGGCGCATCTTCTCGTGGTACTGGCGCTCATAGGGGCTTTCCACGCTCTTGAGATACGGCACGTCCGAGCCCCAGGCGTCGAGGCTGGAACAGGTGCCGTAGACGCCGGTCTGGGTGTTGTAGCCCGCGCTGGCCGACCAGACGGCGTCGATGACGCTGCCGTTGTAGGTCAGCACCTCATCCTTCACCGACTCCACCGCCTTGCGGATAGCCGACCGGGCCGAGGACGGGATGTCCTCCACGGGGGTGTAGATGAGGGCGTTGGCCGAGGAGCCGTACTGCTTATGGTACTCGAGGTAGGAGTGGATGGCCACGGCCTGGGCCTTCCACGCCTCCTGCGCGGCGCTGGCGCTGACATAGCTGCCGATGGAGCCAAGCTCGGTGTAGGTGATGCCCACCAGGCAGTCCACGAGGTCCAGCGACACGTTCCGGCGCAGACCCTTGCCCTTGATGTTCAGATAGGGCAGTGTAATTTTATCTTTGGAGCCGAAGAGCCAGCTCAGACAATTTTCCTCTTCCTCAGGGATAAGGGTGGTGTTTGCACCGCCAATGGTGGTGGCACCGGGTGCGGCATCCTCGGCGAACGCCGCCGGGACAGCCACACACAGCATCACAGCTGCCAGCACCAGCGCCGCCAGACGGCGCGCGAAATTCAGACTCTGCTTCACGGTCATTTCCTCCTGTGGTTTCTGGATCTTTTCATAGTTGTTATCAGTGTAACACACTGCGCCCCCGACGGCAAGGACGGAAGTTGTGCAAAAATGTGAAAAGACGCCTTTGCAAGCCGCCGGAATTATGATACAGTATAGCATGAGATAATATGCCCCCTTTGGCGGGCATAACAGGGAGGGTCGGAATGGACGGCAGAGAGTTATATCCCAGCGACGAGCAGCGGCGCCGCATCATGGACTTTATCATGGCGGCGGGCGAGACGCTGCTGGAAAACGGAGCAGAGGTCTTCCGGGTGGAGCAGACGATGGAGATCATGGCCCGCAGCTTCCATCTGCGGGAGTTCCACGTCTACGTGCTGACCAACGGCATCTTCGCCAGCGCCGGCACGGCAGAAATTGCCGAAGTGCGGAACGTGCCGGTGCGGACGACTCACTTAGGCCGGGTGGTCGCGGTGAACGCCCTTTCCCGCGAGATAGCAGCCGGGGGCGTCACACTGGACGAGGCTGAACACCGCCTGGCCGAGGCCCGGCGCATCCCCTTCCCCAAGGGGAAGACCCAGCTCCTCGCCGGGATGAGCGGCACAGCCTGTTTTGCGCTCATCTTCGGCGGCACGATACGCTCGGCGCTGGCGGCAGCGGCGGCGGGTTTCATCGTCAGCGGCTATCTGCTGCTGTGCGAAAAGAAGAATCTTTCCAACGGCTTCCGCAAGATCTCGGCGGCAGCGCTCATTACATTGGTCTGCATTCTGGGGTGCCATCTGCTGGACACTGAGGCCAGCCACGCCATCATCGGCACCCTGATGATATTGACCCCCGGCATCGCCTTCACCATGGGCATCCGGGATTTCGTGCAGGGCGACTACCTCTCCGGCACCATCCGGATGATAGATGCCCTGCTCATCGCGGCCAGCATCGCCATCGGCACCGGCCTTGTTCTGAGCTTTACTTCTCTGCTGACGGGGGTGACGGTGGTATGATGACCTTGACAAGCACACAGATCGGCCAGCTGGTGGCACAGTTCTTTCTGGCCGGGGCGGGAACACTGAGTTTCGCCGTCCTCTTCGCCTGCCCTAAGCGCACGCTCCCCTGCTGTGCGCTGGTGGGCGCGGTGGGCTGGTTCGTCTACGAGCTGGCTGTTTTATACGGGGCCGACGCGGCGGCAGCCTCCCTCATCGCGGTCATCCCACTGTCGCTGGCGGCGCGTATCTGCGCCGTGCTGCTCAAGACGCCGGTGACGGTCTTTTTGCTGACCGGCATCTTCCCGCTGGTCCCCGGCGCGGGCATCTACTACACCGCCTACTATTTCATTCAGGGCGAGAATGCCCTTTCGCTGGCCAACGGCATCTCCACTTTCAAGGTGGCCGTGGCGCTGGCTGTGGGCATCGCGCTGGTGCTGGGTCTGCCCATGCCCAGCGGCCACGCCTGGAAGCGGAAATAGATCTCCGCCTCCCTTGTGCGGCTCTTTCGCCGGTGCTATAATCAAATCATATTTAATATAAAGGAGTGTCTGCCGATGTCTATTATGGAAACGCTCAACACCCGCCGCACCTACCGCCGCTTCGCCCAGAAGCCGGTGCCGCAGGATGTGGTGGACGATATGGTGGAGGCCCTGCGCCTGTCGTCCTGCGGCGCGAACCGTCAGGCCGTGAAGCTGGTGGTTGTGCAGAGCCCTGAGATGGTGAAAAAGGTCCATCCGCTGGTCAAGTGGGCCGCCTATCTGCCGCCGGAACAGGGTGCTCCCAAAGCCGACGAGCAGCCTGTGATGTATCTGGCCGTCGTGCAGGACAGCTCCATCCCCGGCGACCTGAACACCGACACCGGCATCGCGCTGGCGAACATCACCCTCGCCGCATGGGCCAAGGGCGTGGGCAGTTGCATCATGGGCGCCATCAACAAGCCCGCCCTGAGCGAGCTGCTGGACATCGCCGCGCCGGACAAGCTGGCGTTCATGGTAGCTCTTGGCTACCCCACTCACGCCGCCAGGATCGTACCGATGACGGAGAAGACCGGCATCAAGTATTACCTCGATGAGAACGGTGACTACTGCGTGCCGAAGCGGAGCGTGGAAGAGCTGGCAAGAAGCGTATAATGGCTCCCCTGATAGGGGAGCTGTCTGCGAAGCAGACTGAGAGGTTCTGCATATATACATCGCTCTCAAGCTTTATTCTGCATAATTGTTTGCAATTCGGTTTCAATTTGATGGAATTTTTGCACAACACTTGACTTTTCAAATTGTACAACCTATACTAAACACGCTCTCTGATTTTTCGATGAATCGCATCGCAGCAGAGAGATGCAAACGATATGCACATAAAGAGGAGTGTTTGAATATGAAAAAGATCTCTCGCCGCAGCTTCCTGGCTGCCGCCGCTGTTTCCGCTGCTGCTCTGGCTCTGACCGCCTGCGGCGGCTCTGCCTCCACTGCTTCTTCCGCTGCTGCAAGCTCTGTTGCTGCTTCTTCTGAGGCTGCTTCCACCAGCGCTGCCGCTGCTGAGCTGACCACCGTTGAGGCTGGCAAGCTGACCATGGCTACCAACGCCACCTTCCCTCCCTATGAGATGACCACCGACGCCGGCACCATTGAGGGCATCGATGTGGACACCGCACAGGCCATTGCCGAGAAGCTGGGCCTGGAGCTGCAGATCGACGACATGGATTTTGACGCCGCTCTGCTCAGCGTGCAGCAGGGCAAGGCCGACATCGCCATGGCAGGCATCACTGTCACCGACGAGCGGATGGCTGTGATGTCCTTCTCCGACAGCTACGCCACCGGCATCCAGTCCGTCATCGTGCCCGAGGGCTCCGACATTGCCTCTGTGGACGATCTGGCCGGCAAGAAGATCGGCACCCAGCGCGGCACCACCGGCTACCTGTACTGCTCCGACGACTTTGGCGAGGACGCCGTGGTGGCCTACGACAACGGCCTGACCGCTGTACAGGCCCTGAACAACGGCCAGGTGGACGCTGTGGTCATCGACAACGAGCCCGCCAAGGCCTATGTGGAGTCCAACCCCGGCCTGAAGATCCTGGACACCAGCTACGCCGAGGAGGACTACGCCATTGGCATGAACAAGAGCAACACCGCTCTGCTGGAGGCTGTGAACGCCGCTCTGGAGGAACTGAAGGCCGACGGCACCCTGCAGGCCATCGTGGACAAGTACATCAAGGCTGAGTAAACAGACCCCTCAAGGGGAGGCGGCCCACCGGGCACCTCCCCTTTTTTAAGGGATATAGGTTACAAAATTCTGACAAGATCACAACAGACGAAAAGAAAGTGAGGATGCGAATGGCCGCACAATACGAACTGTTGAGCCAGCTGCTGAAAAGCGGCGGCCGGCTGGACATGGGGCAGGAGCTGTTCTACAAATTTTATCAGGCCTTTGTCCTGAAGGACCGCTGGCTCCAGTACATCGGGGGCGTAGGCACCACCCTGCTGGTCACTGCCATTGCTCTGGCCATGGGCGTCCTGCTGGGCAGCGTGGTGGCGCTGGTGCGTGTGGCCCACGACCAGCAGCGTCCCGGCCGCCGCAACCCGGTGCTGGGGGTCTTTAACGCCGTGTGCCAGGTGTACACCACCGTGATCCGGGGCACCCCCATGATGGTGCAGCTGCTGATCATGAGCATGGTCATCTTCAACAACAGCCGCAACTTTACCATGGTAGGCGCTCTGGCGCTGGGCATCAACTCGGGCGCTTACGTCTCCGAGATCATCCGGGGCGGCCTGATGGCTGTGGACCCGGGCCAGATGGAGGCCGGCCGCAGCCTGGGCCTGAACTACATCACCACCATGGTGGTCATCATCATCCCCCAGGCCATCCGGGCGGTGCTGCCTGCCCTGGGCAACGAGTTCATCATGCTGCTGAAGGATACCTCCCTTATCACCGTCATCGGCGGCAAGGAGCTGCTGTATGCGGCCCAGGGCATCATGAACCGCACCTACGAGGCCATGTTCCCCCTGTTTGGCGTGGCACTGATCTATCTGGTGCTGGTGATGATCTTTACCTGGCTGCTTGCAAAATTTGAGAGGAGGCTGGCACAAAGTGACCGATAAGATCCTGGAAGTCCGGGGCCTGACCAAGACCTACGGCGGCGAAAAGCGGAAGGGCGCAAAGCAGGCTGCCCCCACTCTGGACGTGCTGCGGGGCATCGACATCGACATCTACCGCGGCGACGTGGTCTGCCTCATCGGCCCCTCGGGCTGCGGCAAATCCACCTTCCTGCGCTGCCTGAACCGGCTGGAGATCCCCACCGGCGGCAGCATCA
>ERZ827452.2816-NODE-2816-length-12150-cov-11.713270_pt1 | contig 12150 bp, 10 predicted proteins | sample MGYA00519866_ERZ827452 | MGnify/ENA primary metagenome ERZ827452 (study PRJEB31778, sample SAMEA3449307) | human gut metagenome | biome: human gut; feature: human-associated habitat; material: faeces | place: United Kingdom | collected 2010/2012 ... | reverse complement strand
CAAGGAAGAAAGCCATACCATACTTCTGATCTTCTGTCTCGAAGCAGTCACCGAAGAGCTTCTCTTCGATTACGATTGCTTCATCCATATCTGCGTCTAAGCCTTCGTTAATAGCCTTCTTGCAGTTACGGACAGCGATAGGAGCATTCTTTGCAATAGTAGCTGCCATCTTCTCTGCTGCAGGCATCAGCTCTTCTGCAGGATATACAGCATTTACAAGACCGATTCTGTATGCTTCGTCTGCCTTGATATTTCTTGCTGTGTAGATCATCTGCTTAGCCATACCAGCACCTACGAGACGGGCAAGTCTCTGTGTTCCACCAAATCCAGGTGTGATACCAAGACCTACTTCAGGCTGACCAAATACTGCATTCTCAGAACAGATTCTGATGTCACAGCTCATGGAAATCTCACATCCGCCGCCAAGTGCAAAGCCGTTAACTGCTGCGATAACAGGGATAGGGAATGTTTCCAGCTTGCGGAACACATCGTTACCCTTCTTACCGAAAGCTTCGCCTTCAGCCTTGGTTAATGTGCTCATTTCTCCGATATCTGCACCTGCAACGAATGACTTAGCACCTGCTCCTGTGAGGATAAGGCATCTTACTTCGTCAAGGTTTACAGCATCCAGAGTTGCGTTTAATTCATCAAGTACCTGAGAATTTAATGCATTCAAAGCCTTTTCGCGGCTGATGGTGATCTTACCAACTGCGCCGTTCTGCTCATATACTATATATTCCATGTTCGAATCTCCTTAATATTAGTCTCTCTCAACGATTGTGGAGCAGCCCATACCGCCACCGATACAAAGTGTTGCAAGACCCTTCTTAGCATCTCTCTTCTGCATCTCATGAAGCAGTGTAACAAGGATACGGCATCCGGAAGCTCCAACAGGGTGTCCAAGTGCGATAGCACCACCGTTTACATTCAATACATCATTGGAGAATTTCAGATCAGCCTGTACTGCTAATGACTGTGCTGCGAATGCTTCGTTAGCTTCGATCAGGTCGAAATCATTGATATCCATACCAGTCTTGGCAAGAACCTTCTTTGTAGAAGCTACAGGACCAACACCCATGATAGAAGGATCTACACCGCCAAGAGCACCAGCTACCCATGTAGCCATAGGCTTAACACCTAATTCCTTAGCTTTCTCTTCGCTCATAACAACGATTGCTGCTGCACCGTCATTGATACCTGATGAGTTAGCTGCTGTTACGATTCCGTCTGGCTTGAATGCAGGACGTAACTTAGCGATACCTTCCTTTGTTGTGCCAGGACGAGGACCTTCATCTGTATCTACAATGATTGTTTCTTTCTTCTTCTTAACTTCTACAGGAACGATTTCATCCTTGAACTTGCCTTCAGCCATAGCCTTCTCGCATTTCTGCTGTGACCATGCTGCGAACTCGTCAAGCTGTTCTCTTGTAAGACCATACTTCTCTGCTACGTTCTCTGCTGTGATACCCATATGATAGTTGTTGAATGCATCCCATAATGCATCGTTTACCATGGTATCTACTAATGTAGCATTGTTCATTCTATATCCATAACGTCCCTGCATAGCAGCGTAAGGAGCCATAGACATGTTCTCCATACCACCTGCAACAACGATATCAGCATCTCCTGCCTTGATCATCTGTGCAGCCATGTTTACACAGTTCAGACCAGAACCACATACAACGTTTACTGTAACTGCTGGTGTTTCGATAGGAAGTCCAGCCTTTAAAGCTGCCTGACGTGCTACGTTCTGTCCTAAACCAGCCTGGATAACACATCCCATATATACATGATCAACCTGCTCAGGAGCTACGCCTGCTCTTTTAAGAGCTTCCTTAATAACGATAGAACCAAGTACTGGTGCTGGAGTTGTGCTTAATGCACCGCCCATTGTACCGATTGCTGTACGACATGCGCCTGCTAATACGATTTTCTTTGACATTGCCAATTCCTCCATTTGTTTTAAAAGAGTTTCTGTTTTTCGCTTGATTGTTATTTTTATCACAATCATTGTTATTATTTTATCACATTGTTAAAAAAAAAGCAATCTATTTATCCCTGATATTCGATATTTTATTAACAAATTTTTATCATATTTTTTGTGGATTATTCAGGGTGCTCTGAAATGCTGTTACTCATGCTTTTTTCATAGGCTTCTACCTCAGGATCGCGCATTTTGTACTGTCTTTTCCATTCCTTTGTCGCATCATCCCGCACGACTTTACTTCTGTGTGCGTGTAAAAACCGTGCAAGCTGGTAGAAATCTATCCATATCTCATTATCGCACTCTTTCTGCGACTCATCAAAAATAAGCTGTAAGCCTGCGTGCAGATGTACTGTCTTGATATTATTCACATTCTCCGTATCACTGTAACCGGTATGCCCCATATATCCGATCACATCACCTGCTGTCACTACATCTCCTTCCTTCAGACCTTCTGCATAAGGTCTGTTCTGACGCAGATGGGCATAATAGTAATATCTTTTCTTATCAAAACTGCGTATGCCAATACGCCAGCCGCCATACCGGTTCCATCCAAGTGCCTCTACATAACCTGACTCGGTTGCTATGATCGGCGTTCCCACAAGCCCCATCATATCATGTCCCAGATGCGGTCTGCGGTATCCGAAGCTTCTGGCTGCGCCAAAATCATCATAATGCTGATAATCAAAGCCCGCCGCTATGGGAGAATAGGCCTTGAGACCATATTGACGATTCCATTTTACGACACCTTCTTTAGTCTCTTCCTCTATTTCATATTCCCCCAGCATGCCACTCAATACAGCACCATATGCCTCATAGTAATAATTAAAATACTTATATTTATCCGCCAGGTCTTCTCTGCTCACAGTCTGACTGGTCAGCTCAGCCGCAATTTCGTCTATATATTTCAGCGACTTATCATCAAATTCTCCCCCTCCCCTGACTGCTGCATAGGCAAGAAGTGTAATCCAGTCAAGATGCACTTCTTCCTGGTAACTTTCAATGTCCATTCTGCATGCCTTTTGCAGTACCTGTGTACTGGCGTTAAACTCTACCCATTTAATATAGTCACCACTTACTGTACTCGCCGTTTCATTACACCTTATCTGGTACAAAATAATTCCAATGCCTATCACAAGAGCTGCGATAATGGCTATTCCCTTCTTCGTCTTCACCTGATACCTCATGTTTTCAAGCCATTATTACAATATATGTGTCCGCAGATTATGATATGTACACAAAAACAGGTACCAGATTACTCCGATACCTGCATATGTTTCTTCATTCAGTTGTATTAATTTTCCGGTTCAATTAATCCGTATGTATTGCCTTTACGCTTGTACACTACATTGACCTCATCGGTTTCTGCATTGCAGAATACGAAGAAATCATGTCCTAACAATTCCATCTGGATACAAGCATCTTCTGCATACATAGGCTTGATGTCGAACTTCTTGGTACGAACAATTTTGATATCGTCCTCTTCATCCTCGTAGTCCTTGTCCAGGAAATCTTTTCTCAAGCTTGCTGCACCTGCCTGCTGCTCTGCCCTGAACTTATTCTTATATTTCTTTAACTGTCTCTCTATCACCTCTGCTGCCAGATCAATAGATACGTACATATCATTGCTGACCTGCTCAGAACGGATGATATTTCCTTTAATAGGAATGGTGACCTCTATCTTCTGTCTCTCTTTCTCAACACTAAGTGTTGCATGTACCTCCGTTTCCGGCGTGAAGTATTTCTCCAGCTTGCCAATCTTGTCCTCTACTGCTGCTTTTAAGCCTGCCGTTACATCGATGTTCTTTCCGCTGATAATAAATTTCATGATGCCACATCCCTTCGTACTTATTATCATAAGCTGTTGTAACAACTTATGATATATAAGAGATTTATGAGATTGTATCTCCTTGCCTCTCTTATATTGTATATTGATTATATCATACCCAGGGATTTTTTCAATATTTTTTGTGCTATTTTCCAAATTTTATAATAAAGAAATGAAATTTTTATACATTTTTTGACATTAAAATTGTCAATCCAATTTTGATTTTTTTTGACAAAAAGCAAAATTTTATGAGTCCTGCACAAAACACCTGTTTGTAAAAAGACACACCCACATCCACTCAAAACGCCTGTTTTTTATGTGGATAATGTGGATAACTTGGTGTATAAGTTCATTTTACTAGATTTTGAGCTTTTTACCATGTGGATATTTTGTGAACGTATAAAAAAATGACTGTTATGTCACATTTACAATTATTTACAAATTTGTGCATTCTGCTAATATCTGTAACCTGGTTTCTTTGGCTTTGTCTTGTACATAAAAGGATGGGGTCTTTCGACCCCATCCTTTATTCTATCCTGCATTAGAAAATTCTTCTTACTGCAAGAATACTTCTGTAATTTGCGTTGGAAATGATAATTCCTGTCTTGCTTGTACTTGCATGTACGATCTGTCCATTGCCAATGTAGAGAGCTACATGACCTGAGTAACATACAATATCACCAGGCTGTGCATTTGCCAGACCACCTACGTCATATCCCCTGCTTCTCAATGCGGAAGAGGAATGTGGAAGGCTGACACCAAAGTTCGCATATACGCTCATAACAAATCCAGAGCAGTCTGTTCCGTTTGTTAAGCTTGTGCCGCCATATACATAAGGATTACCAACAAACTGTGTTGCATAATCAATAACTGACTTGCCCATTTCGCTGCCGGCTGAGCTTGCCGCTGTAGCCTGTGCAGCTTCGATCACTGCTTCTGTCTGAGCCTGCTTCTGTACAGTCTGTTCTGCCGCCTGAGCCGCTCTGGTCGCTTCTGTTGCAGCTGCTGCTGCTCTTGCTTCCTCACGCTCCTTGGCTTCTTCTGCCAGTCGTGCTTCTTCTTCTGCCTTGGACTCTGCATGCACGAAATCAGTTCTCAGATTTACATATTCTCTGGATACGTAGCCATCGCCTTCTTCAATTGCTACCTTAACCCAGCCATCAAGTTCTTCTACAACAACCAGTTCTTCTTCAATAGGAACAAGTCCCAATACTGCTGATTCTGTACTTGCTTCCTGTCTAACCTTCAGAGTCGTTGTATTAACAACTGCATAAGTAGTACCTACCTGCTTAGCCAAAGCCTGTGCTTCATCACCTGTTACACAATACTCAGCCTTTACATATCCGGTACAGTTACCTGATGTAATCTTATACCAGCCATTTACTTCTTCTTCGAATTCACCAACAGACTTATCATATAATTTACCTACGATTTCGCCGTCTTCACTAGGAATACTTCTTACATTCACATAGTTATTAACCTGTGCAATAACCAGACCTCTGAAATCCTGTTCTTCCTCTGTGGCAACTTCTGTTGTTTCCTCTTCGGTTGCTTCTTCTGTCGTCTCTTCCTCTGTATCTTCGGATGTTTCCTCTTCTACAGTCTCTGTCTGACTTTCTTCAGAAGATTCTTCACTGGATTCCTCTGTTGCAGCTTCTGTATCTTCATAAGTATCTGTTGCAGAGAATCCTGCACTCAGACTGTCTGTAATGCTCTTTGTCCCATCATTATCTGTATTATCACCAGAAACAGAATCAACCAATGCCTGTACTACATCAGAATCAACAGTTGTCTCCTCCTGCATAGGTGTTTCTGCCATAGCCACCTTCTCAGATGCAATGATAATGTTAGGCTGAATACCGGAAGCACTTTCCAGATACGCAATGTTCTGAATAACTTCCTGTGTAAGTTCCTGTATTGTTGTTCCTTCCTCAAGAACGACTGCAATACCTGCTGCCGGTAATGTGGAAGACTGATTAATCTTTGCCTGTAAAGAAGTATAATATCCGGAAAGAGCGAACGTACCTGCCAAAGCGCACGCCGCAATTCTTATACCGTGTTTATTCATTCATTTCTTCCTCCAAAGTATATTGAATACTCTCATAAAATTTGTACAATCTTTGTTACGATTTGTTACAAATTTATTACGCCCAAGAAATAAAGTAACATATCCTGTAACAAATGTCAAGTTTTAAGATGTACCATTTTTTACCATGCAGGTAGAAACTATGTCAATCGTTTTGTGTATTTTCACGAATATTATACTTTATTAAGATAATTTTGTGCCGAAGTGACGGCATTTGCCCCGTCTGCAACCGCAGTTATGATCTGTCTCAGGGCTTTTTTCCTAATATCGCCTGCTGCATATATACCATCAACAGTAGTCTTGCAGGATTCATCCGCCAGCACATATCCCTGTTCATCCATTTCCACCAGTCCCTGATATAATTCTGTGTTAGGATGGATTCCTACTGCTATAAATACACCGTTTACTTCAATTTCAGACTGAGAATCATCCTGATTATGGTATACCAGAATTTTTTCTACCATATCCTCGCCCTGGATTTCTTTTACCTCACAATTCCACAGAATTTCAACGTTTTCCATAGACATGAGCTTCTTCTGGAGACTGTCTGCTGCGCGAAGTGAATCCCTTCTGTGAATCAGATACACCTTACTGCATAATCCTGCGAGGAAGATAGCATCTTCCACGGCTACATCACCGCCGCCTACAACTGCCACTGTCCTTTTCCTGAAAAAGGCACCATCGCATGTTGCACAATAAGATACTCCCATTCCTGTCAACTGCATCTCGCCCTTTACGCCAAGCATGGCATGAGTTGCACCGGTTGCCAGAAGAAGTGTCTTCGCCTCATAGTCACCTTCTTCTGTATGAACAATTTTGCAATCTTTCTTATCTTCAATAGATGTTACATTTGCAGTCACAAAATTCACACCAAGACTGTCTGCGTGTTCTCTGAATTTCTGACTGATCTCACCACCGCTGATCTGAGGCAATCCCAGATAATTGTCTACTTCATAAGTTGTAAGTACCTGTCCGCCACTGATCGGGCTTCTGTCAAGAACTGCCAGTGATAATCCTGCTCTTACTCCATAGATTGCAGCACCCATTCCTGCCGGTCCTGAACCAATAATCAACATATCATACATATTAAATCCACCCTCCATCCAAAGTAATAATCTGTCCTGTCAAATATTCATTTCCTGTACACAGCTGCACTACAAGCTGCGCTACTTCCTGTGTCTTGCCCATTCTGTCTGCGGGAATCTCCGCAATCAGTTCCTGTCTTTCTTCTTCACTGAAGCACTTGTTCATATCTGTATCAATTACGCCGCAGGCGATTGCATTGACCTGTATATTGCTTGGTCCCAATTCTTTCGCAAGAGCCTTGGTAAAAGAGTTCACACCGCCCTTAGAAGCTGAATATGCCACTTCCATGGAAGCTCCTACATTCCCCCAGACTGAGGAAATATTGATTATTTTTCCCTTCTTACGATGAATCATACCAGGCAGTGCATTTCTGCTGGTAAGAAAACAACTATCCAGATTCGTACGCAGCACCTGCTGCCATTCTTCATAGGTCATGTCTGTCAAAAGCCCTATATAGGATATTCCCGCATTGTTTACCAGAACGTCCAGATATGGAATCTCCCGAAACATATCCTGCATTGCCTTTTCCTCATAAACAGGAAAAGCATAGCACTTGCAGGACACCTGACAGGTATTCTCCAAATGACACGCCAGTTCTTCCAAAAGTTCCATATTATGATGGCAAGTCAAATACAGGTCGTAGCCTTCCTGTGCCAACGCAGTCGCAATGGCGGCACCTATCCCTCTGGATGCACCAGTCACCAATGCCTTTTTTCTCTTCATAAAGCTGCATACTCCTTTCAATCAGTGCATTTTGCTAAGGTACATACACTGATCATCATTCTAAATGCCAAGCATCCTTCTTGCATTCATACTCCATAGTATATCATGCTTCTGTTTGCATTGTATATGTAATTTCAGAAGGTGAAGCGATTGCAATCAGGATCAACCAGTTCCTGTTCGGCAAAAAGGTGGTTGACCACACTCTCATACACTGCCAATTTCTCGGCTTTCTGAATCTTTTTCCTATATTTGTCAGGCTCTGTAAACAGCTGACTCATATAGAACCACAGCTCTTTCATACGATACATTGCATTCTTCTCACCAGAGAGTACTCTGCTGTATTCTTCCAGTATCTCATCATGAAAAGCCCTAAGGGTGTCCTTGTTTATGTTCGCACCATTTCTTATCGTCAATACAAGTCCCGGATCTGCAATCAAGCCTCTTCCCAGCATGCATGCCTGCAAGCCCGGTAACTGTTCCGATACTCTCTTCACATCCCCCACGCAGAAGAGATCTCCGTTATAACTGACCGGACATTGTAATTTATCCAATGCTGCCTTCACCGGCTCCAGTCTCGGTGTGTTTTTATAAAAGTCCTGTCTGACTCTTGGATGAATGATCAGTTCTGCTATTTGGTAGTGACTGTATACTTCCAGAATATCTTCCCATTCCCAATCCTGCTCCATACCTATTCTTGTCTTGATAGATACCTGGATTGGGCATTTTTCAAAAATCTCTGCCAGCATTTCATCAAGCTGTTTCGGGTTCTCTAATACTCCTGCTCCCTTATGTTTGGTTGTTACCGTTGCAGATGGACAGCCACAGTTCAAATTCACCTCTGTATATCCCATCTGCTCCAGTTCCTTTGCCATTTTTACAAATTCCTGAGCAGAAGATGTCAGTATCTGGGGAATCACCTGCATTCCTTCATTATGTTCCGGCAGAATCTCCTGTAATTCCTTGTGACTCATCACCTTATCCTTATGGGTAGAAATAAAAGGCGTATAATAACGGTCAATTCCTCCCAAATAATGGAAGTGCGCTCTTCTATATATATAAGTAGTGATCCCCTCCATGGGAGCCATTTCGTAGTACATACTTCTCCTCCATTGGTGTCTTTATAAAACAAAATTCCCGGAAAATCTTGATTTTCCGGGAATTGATATGGATTAAACCATTTATTATCTCTTTGAGAACTGTGGTGCACGACGAGCTGCCTTTAAGCCGTACTGAAATTCTTTGATTGCCGTTTTTCCTTGATATTCCGGGCTTTTTTGCCCTTTCGGTTCTCGGTTGTCCTATTCCTTAACCACAAAAATAGGTGCTTTTTTAATCAGAAACCCTCTGATGTAGCGCATCATTTACCACCTCAAAAAGCTCCTCTGGTTTATTGTACTTCACTTTTGCATAGATGTCCATAGTTGTTTTGCTGTTTTCATGTCCTGCAAGGTACTGAACCGTCTTAGGGTCCACCCCTGCATAGAGAAGATTGGTAATGTAAGTGTGCCGCAGCTGATGTGGTGTCACATCAAAATCTATCGTATATCTGATTTTGGGTTGATTCTTCTGTGTCATGCCCAGCGTTGGAGTAACTGTATATTTGATACTCTCACCATTTACATACTTATAGTAGTTCCGGGGCTTAGTGGAACGGACAACTACATACTGCCATACCCTCTGAAACTGTGAATATGCAAGCGGCTCTCCCTTGCTGTCAGCGATCACATAATCTGATATGGAATTTTCTTTCGCTTCCCGCAGACAATCTACCAAACACTTCGGTATCGGAATATCCCTTTTTGCTGCCGGAGTCTTTAGCACCGTAGAAACCACGGGTCTGTTATGCTCTGACCTCCATGCTCTCCGCACGGATATATACGGAGTAGGTGCGTCCAGGAATACACAATCCCATTGCAGTCCAAGTGCCTCCTCTCGACGAAGCCCGGAATACAAGCAAATCATAATGAACAAATAGGGAGGCAGCCCCTTGACTGTATCCAGCAACACCTCAACCTGCTGGTCGGTTAATGCGTCTTTCTTCTTCGTTGGCTTTCCGCCCTTTGCAGATATTCCAACACAAGGATTATAGGTAATCAGCTCACTGCGCTCTGCCGAGTAAAAAATACATTTGATGAGCATATTTACCGTATTGTATAACCCCTCCGATTTTTGGGTCAGCGGGACAAGTGCCAGACGAATATCATCTGCGGTCACTTCCTCCATATACATATCCCCCAAAGGCTTAATGATATAATTCCTCATGTCAGAGGTATATCCTTTCATCGTAGCTGAAGATACCTTTGCTGATTGCATCAGCAGCCATTTCTCACAATATTCAGCAACCGTCGGATGCTTCCGGCGGAAAAGGATCTCCTCGACCTGCTTCTTTGCTGCCAGCTGTTTTTCATACAGTTCTTCACAAGTGGTTGCATACAAGCTGACCTGCTTGCCATCCGCATCCTGAATCCGTGTTCTGTAATATAGGATTCCTTTTCTCGTAACAGTTCCGTACTGCGGAACACTTTTATTTTTCTTTGCCATATAGATTTTCCTTTCTTGATAATGAGCGTTTACAACTTACACCCTCGTTTTATCAGAAAGCATGAATTTAATCAAAGATACGGATTGGGGAAAACAAAGAGCGAGACATCCTTGCCTCGCTCTTACTGCTTATGATATTTCATTACTTCTGTGCTTTAGGATCGAACACCATCCCACTGAGCAAATGCGCCGCCCATACTTTTGACCAGCTCGTCCGGTCGATTGTATTTGACCTTTGCATAGATGTCCATTGTAATCTTGCTGCTCTCATGGCCTGCCAGATATTGAACCGTCTTGGGGTCTACCGACGAATGGATCAGGTTCGTGATATATGTATGCCGCAGCTGATGTGGTGTTACCTCAAAGTCCAGGCTGTAAACCACTTTCCCATTATGAGCGGCCTTTTCCCCCAGAACAGGAGTAACCGTATGCTGCACACGCTTTCCATCTTCATATCGGTAATATACCCGCTCCTTTGTTGTTCTGGTAACGATATACTGCCAGAGCCGCTTAAACTGCGTGTAAGACAGCGGATCGCCATCACGATTTGGAACAACATACTCCGAAGTGGAATTTGCCTTTGCTTCTCTCAGGCAGTCTGCCAAGCAGATGGGGAGGGGAATGTTTCTCTCCGCCGCCTTTGTTTTCAATTCATCAAGAATGACCGGTCGGTTGCTTTCTGTGTGCCATGCCCTTCGTACTGTCAGGTATGGTGTATCCGTATCCAAATATACAGAATCCCATTGCAGGGCGAGGATTTCTTCTCTCCGCAATCCTGCATACAGACCAAGCATCACAAATACATACGGCGGAAGCCCTTGAATGGCATCCAATAAGCGGGCTGCCTGCTCATCTGTCAGAGCTTCTTTTTCTTTCTGCGGAACGCCTCCACCTTTTGAGGTCAGATAGACCGTTGGGTTATTTTCGATGATCCGGCTTTCCTTTGCTGCCCGGAAAATAGATTTGTAAAGGACAACCACCGACTTATAAACCGAAGCCGATTTTTTGGAAACAGGAACGAGGGCAAGCTGGATGTCATCCAAAGTCACATCCGCCATCCGCATATCTCCCAATTCTTTGATAATGTGCCTTCTGACTTTAGATGTATAGTCGGTCATTGTAGTAGCTCGTACATGAACCGACTGCATCAGCAGCCATTTCTCACAGTATTCTGCAACGGTGGGAGACTTTCGACAAAATGTATCATTGTCAATCTGCTCCAACGCATTCAGTTCCTTATCATATAATTCTTCAGGTGTCCTTGCATAAAGAGCCACCAATTTTCCATCTGCATCCTGAACTCTTGTCCTGTAATAGTCAAGACCGTTCAGCGTAACTGTACCGTATTGTGGAATCGCTCGTTTTCTATTTGCCAATTCCTCCACCTCCTAAAAAAGATCTCCAGCGCTGTACCTTTGTTTTATCAAACATCTCTGATTCCATCAAGGATACGGACTGGCTCACGATCTTCCGCTTCGAGGCTTACGGTAAGTTGTGCTTCTCTCAACAGGCTTTGCCCTGTGCGTACATTTTGCGATATACTCCTGGAGACCTGCCGCAGTAAAATACACACAGCCATTCTGAACATACTGCACATAAGAGATCAAGCCGTTGTTACGGGCGGCATCCAGCGTTGCTATGCTGATTCCTAAGATTTCAGCAGCTTCTTTTCGTGTAATGAGCTTTTCCATAGACTATATTCCCTCCAATCTGTCAAGGTTATCATCGTGCTTTCAAAATCACATGAATACGCTGGCAGCCGAAACTGCCAGCGCATGGTATCTGATTTTGAATAGAAAGCGGCCACCCAAAAGAGCAGTCGCTTCCTATTTTAATATGACTCAATTCTCGTCACATTTGCCACGCAACCCTGACGATGGGAACATAACAGGTCTCCGCTGG
>ERZ827452.2812-NODE-2812-length-12174-cov-6.942570_pt1 | contig 12174 bp, 10 predicted proteins | sample MGYA00519866_ERZ827452 | MGnify/ENA primary metagenome ERZ827452 (study PRJEB31778, sample SAMEA3449307) | human gut metagenome | biome: human gut; feature: human-associated habitat; material: faeces | place: United Kingdom | collected 2010/2012 ... | reverse complement strand
CGGCAGGGGCGTACCCGCCCAGTACAAATGCGGGAAGCCCGCATAGAAATGCTCGTCTATAAATCCGCACCGCCACTCTGCGCCGCCCACCGGCTTTTTTGCTGCGAGGGCCACGCCGTTAGCGGTGGAATCCCAGTGGTGGAATTCGTGGATGGGAAAGCTCTCCCCGGCCCGGAAGAGCATACTGTCCGAGTCTGCGCTCAGCGCGGCGTAGCCGAAGCGGACGAGACGTCCGGCATCTTTTGCTTCGCCCGGCAGAACGCCCGCCATCGGCCAGCTCTGCCCCTCGGCGTCCGTGAGGCTCTGCCCCAGATAGAGGAAGCCTCCGCACTCGGCCGCCGTGGGCAGACCGGACTCGATTTTTTGCTTTATCTCGCGCAGAAGCGAGGTATTTTCACTCAACTCTTTTGCGTGAAGTTCCGGGTAGCCGCCGGGCAGATACAGCCCGCCGATGTTTTCCGGAAGGGCCGTGTCGCGGAGGGGGCTGAAAAAGACCACCTCTGCCCCGGCGTCCCGGAAGGCTTCCAGCGTCTCGGCGTAGGTAAAGCAGAACGCCTCGTCCTGCGCCACGGCGATGCGGACGCGGGCCGGAGGCGTCTCCGGCTGCACCGGCAGGACGGGCGGCTCCTTTTCGCAGAGGGCCAGCAGGCGGGGCCAGTCGATGTGCTCCTCCACCGCGTCGGCCAGAACGGCCAGCTTCTGCTGTAAATTTTCCACTTCCGCCGCCGTGTAGAGGCCCAGATGGCGGGAACCGATGACGGCCTCCGGGAGTTTCGGCAGAAAGCCCAGCACCGGCAGACCCGTCTCTTCTTCCAGCATCGGGGCCAGCAGAGCGTGCATCCGTGCCGTGCAGTTGTTCAGCAGGATGCCTGCGATGTGACTGGGAGTGCGGAAGTTTACGAGCCCGTTCAACTCTGCGGCCAGCGTCAGGCTCTGACCCTTCGGCTCCACCACCAGCAGTACCGGCAGACCCAGCGTGTCGGCCAGATGCCACGCACTGGCCCTGTCGCTGACGCCCCCGAGGCCGTCATAAAAGCCCATAGCCCCCTCGCACACCGCCGCACCGTGGCCGGCGGCCCCCTTCGCGTAGAGGGTGCGCACCGTCTCGGGCGCAGAAAAAAAGAGGTCGAGGTTGCGGCTCTCCACCCCCAGCACGGCCCGGTGGAACATGGGGTCGATGTAGTCCGGCCCGCTCTTGAAGGCGCAGGGCGCACAGCCCCGCCGCTTCAGCGCCATGAGCAGGGCGCAGGTCATGGTGGTCTTGCCACTGCCCGAGCGGGGCGCCGCCAGCAGAAACTGTGTCATGTCATTCTCCTGTGATGAGGTAGATGGGGTTCTGGGCCATCATCAGATGCAGCCCTCCCATGGCCTTGGCCCGGCTGACGGCGATCTGGCTCACCTGCACGGTCCGGCCTTTGGCCGTCAGCGCGGCCACCGCCGCCGAAAGGCTCTCAAGGGCGATGGCCGACACGCAGATGCGGGCGTCGGGGTTCTTATCCAGCGCGGCGTCCACGATGGCGGCAAGGCTGCCCTTGCTGCCGCCGATGAAGACAGCGTCCGGCGCGGGCAGGTCCGAAAGGGCGGCGGGGGCAAGCCCCTCCACGAGGACGAGGTTCCGGGTCCTGAATTTTTCGCGGTTGGCTTTGATGAGCGCACAGCCCTCCGGCCTGCACTCCACTGCGTAGACCCGGCCTCGGGGCGCGGCCAATGCCAGCTCCACGCTGACGCTGCCCGTCCCGGCCCCCACGTCCCACAGGATGTCTTCCGGGCGGACGGCCAGCTTCGCCAGCACAGCGGCCCGGACTTCCTGCTTGGTCATGGGGACGTCGCCCCGCTCGAAGGCTTCGTCCGGCAGGCCCGGAGCGCGGCGGGGCAGCACCTCCGCCGCCTCCACGAGAAGGACGCTCAGGCTGTTGAAGCGGCCTGCGGCCAGCTCTTTGACGCTGCCGCGGAAGATCTTCTCTTCCGGCGTGCCGAGGCACTGGCCCACAACAGCCTGCACGTCCCCGAAGCCCTCTGCCGCCAGCTGGGCGCAGAGGGTGGCGGGGTCTTCGCTGCCGCCGGTGAGGAAGAAGGTGGGTCTGCCCTGCATACACTCGGCCACCGGGTCACAGGTGCGGCCATGGGCCGAAACAAGGTTCCACCCCTGCCACGGACGGCCCAGCGCCGCCGCCAGCAGCTGGATACTGGAAAGGCCGGGCAGCACCCGGGCGCGGACGCCGAGGTTCTCCAGCTTTTCCATCATGGAGGACGCGCCGGAGTAAAAGCCGGTGTCGCCGCTGTAGATCAGCACGGCGTTCTCTGCGCCGGAAGTCTGCAGCAACTCTGCCACCTCGTCGGGGCGGTAGGCGGCGGCGCGGTTCTCGGTGCAGCCGGCAGGCAGAACTGCCAGCAGACGCCGTGCGCCCAGGATGAGGTCGGCCTGCCGCAGTGCGGCCAGGCCCTGAAGGGTCAGGTTCTCCGGCTGGCCGGAGCCCATACCGATAAGTGTCACGTTCATCTTATCATCTCCTTGCAGCGTTTCAACACCTCGGAAGCCGTCTCGCCCTGCTCGGGCGGGCGGCGGATGACCACCAGCTGCGCCCCGGCGGCAGAGGCGGCGGCGGCTTTTTCGTCGAAGCCTCCGGCTGCGCCGCCGTCCTTTGTGACGAGCCAGCGGATATGGAACTGCTCCATCATGGCCTGATTAAGGGCAAAGCTGAAGGGACCCTGCATGGCGATGATGTTGCGGTGGGGGATGTTCGCTGCCTCACAGGCTGCGATGCTTTCCAGCGTGGGCAGGACACGGGGGTAGAGCCGCTCGGGCGGGATGGCCGCGAACTGCGCCAGCTCCTTGGCCCCGGTGGCCAATAGAAGGTTGCCCTCTTTTGCGGCCAGCGCCTCGGCTGCCTGCTTTGCGCTCTCAAAGACGAGACAGTTTTCCGGCAGCGGACTGGCCGGGCGCAGCAGGCGGAGGTATCCTACCCCGGCCTTCTCTGCCGCTGCTTTGATGTTTTTGGTCGCCTCCACCGCATAGGGGTGGGTGGCGTCGATGCAGAGGGCGGCATCCCCCAAGAGCGCGGCCATCTCATCGGGCAGGAGCCGCCCGCACCGGACGGTGACGCCGGGGGTGCTCCCCTGCTCTTCCTGTCCCAGCGGGGTGGCCACGCTGACGGTGACTTCGATGCCCAGTGCCGCCAGCTGGCGGGAAAGCTCCCGCCCCTCGGTGGTGCCGCTGAAAACGACGACGTTCATCGGCGGTACCCCCGCGGCGTGACCATCCGCCCGCTCAGCGCGCGGGTGGCGGCGCTGCCCACAAAGACGGTGGTGAACATATCCACCTCGGTGTCCCGGAGCTGGCTGAGGGGCAGGATGTGCTTTTCCTGCCCTTCCCGGCCGATGTTCCGCACATAGCCGCAGAGGGTGTCCGGGGCTTTGCCGTTCGCCAGCAGGACGTCCACGGCCCGGCGCAGATAGTCCGGGCGGCCCTTGGACGAAGGATTGTACAGCGCCAGTGCGAAATCGCCCTGGGCGGCGCAGACCAGCCGCTTTTCGATGACCTCCCACGGCGTGAGACGGTCCGACAGCGAGATGACGCAGAAATCGTGGGCCAGCGGCGCACCCAGCACCGCGCCGCCGCTGAGGGCGGCGGTCAGGCCGGGGACGACCTCCACATTGACATCCGGGTACTCTTCGGCCAGCTCCAGCAGCGGGCTGGCCATGCCGTAGACCCCGGCGTCGCCGGAGCAGACCAGCGCCACGTCCCGACCCGCCCGGGCGGTGTCCAGCGCCCAGCGGCAGCGGTCGATCTCCCGGGTCATGCCGGTGGTGTAGCACTCTTTTTCCGGGTAGAGGGGGCGCACAAGGTCGATGTAGACCGTATAGCCGCACAACACCTCGGCCTGCTGCAAGGCGCTCTGCGCCTGCACGGTCAGAAACTGTCCGCCGCCGGGGCCAAGCCCCACGACGAACACGGTCTTTTTACTCTCACTCATTGCTCTGTCCTCCAATCGGGTGCAAAGGGGCGGACGGCCAGCGCCAGCGTCACGCCGCCGCCTGCCGTTTTGGGCAGAAGGAGCATCCCGCCCGAGGCTTTTACCGCCGAGCGCTCACAGACGTTGTCCACGCCGGTGACACTTGCCACAAAGGCCGACGGGGTGAACTGTCCCGGCACGGCCCGCAGTTCGTCGGCCGGATAGAACGTGATGGGCCAGCCGTGGACTTTGCAGAACGCTGCAAGCCCCGGCTCATCTTTTTTCAGGTCGATGCTGGCGGCGGCGCAGACCGCCGCCGGGCTGAGGCCGGACGCGGCACAGAACGCTGCAAAGGCTTCTTCCAGCTGCTGGGCCGTCGTGCCGCGGCGGCACCCCACCCCCAGCACCCCGATGCGGGGGACGAGGTGGAGCGCCCCGCCCTGCGGCGTGAGGGTCAGGGCGAAGTCGGCGGCTTCGGGTGCATCAGCCTTTTTCACTCCGGCGGGGGTCTCCCCCGCCACCGGCCACGGCGACCAGTACCGGACCGTCTGCCCGGCCAGCAGGGCGCCGCTGACGCGCTTGATGCGCTCCGGTTCAAGGACAGCGCAGTTCTGGGCCTTGGCCCAGAGATCCACGGCGAAGAGGCCGTTGACGTCGGTGGCCGTCGTGATGACCGGCACCGCGCCGCACGCTTTTGCCAGCGCCCGGGCCAGCGCGTTGGCACCGCCCAGATGGCCCGACAGGAGCGGCACGGCGAAGTTCCCGCCCTCGTCCACGACCACCACCGCCGGGTCAGCGGCCTTGCTCTTGCAGTGGGGCGCGATGGCCCGCACCGCGATGCCCACAGCTCCTACAAAAATCAGGGCCTCATCCTGTGCAAAATGCTCCGCCGTCCAGCCTTTCAGGGTCACGTCTCCGCCGCAGCGGCTCACGCTGCCGGGCAGAGCTTCCGCCAGCCGACGGGCCAGCGCCTCGCCCTTTGCCGTAAAGGCCAGATATGCCCGGCTCACTGCCCGGCCTCCGTCCCCTGCCGGAACTCGGTGGTAAAGGCGGGGTCATAGAGCTTGCTGCGCTCGTAGTTTTCGCCCAGAAAGTCGCCTACGACGATGAGGGCGGTCTTGGTGATGCCGTTTTTGCGGGTCTCCTCGGCCAGTGTGGAGACGGTGCAGCGCACCACCTTCTGCTCGGGCCAGGTGGCCTTATAGACCACAGCGGCAGGGGTATCGGGGCGGTAGCCGCCGCTCTCGAGAAGGGCCTGCTGGACTTTGTCCACCAGCCCGATGGAGAGGAAGATGACCATGGTAGCCCCGTGAGCGGCCAGCTTTTCCAGCTGTTCGGCCTCAGGGACAGGAGTGCGGCCCTCCATCCGGGTGATGATGACGGTCTGGCTGACGTTGGGCAGGGTGTACTCGGCACAGAGCGCCGCCGCCGCGCCGCAGAAGCTGGACACGCCCGGGGTGTCGTCATAAGGGATGCCGTCAGCATCCAGCGCGTCCATCTGCTCCCGGATGGCCCCGTAGAGGCAGGGGTCGCCGGTGTGGAGGCGGACCGTGGTGCCTCCGGCCTTTTCGGTGGCACGGATGGTGTCCAGCACCTGTTCCAGCGTCATCTCGGCGCTGTTATAGATGGCACAGCTGGGCTTCGCCAGCCCCAGCAGGGCCGGGTTGACGAGACTGCCCGCGTAGATGATGCAGTCGGCATCGGCCAGCAGGGCCGCACCCCGCCGGGTGATGAGGTCGGGCGCGCCCGGCCCGGCTCCTACAAAATGGACCATATCTTACCCCTCCTTCACCAAAATCGTTGCAAAATAGCCCGCCGACCGGGCCGGGTCGTAATCGGTCAGGCCGGGCCAGACCTCCTCGTTCGGCAGGCCGCAGTTACAGACCATCGCGCTCCGGCTCAGAAGCCCGGCGTCGGCCAGCACGGCCAGCGTCTCGGGCAGCTGACGGCCCGATTTCATCAGCACTTTTGCGCCCGGTGCGGCCAGCACCTCAGCGGCGCAGCGCCCCGGGGCGATGGTCAGCGGCTGCTCCATGCCGCCCGTCAGGGACTGGCCCAGCCGGGCCGCAGCAGCGCAGAAGCTCGTCACGCCGGGGAGCATCACGGTCTTGCAGCCCTCGGCCTCCAGGATCTCCTGTAAATAACCGAACGTGGCGTAGACGGACACGTCGCCGAGGTTGAGCATGGCGACATCCTGCCCGGCGTCGAGATATTCTTTCACGGCCCGGGCCGCCTCGATGTGGGCGGCTTTCTGCACCGCCGGGTCAAGGCTCATGGCGAAGCGCAGCGGCAGGATGGTCTTGCCGCTCAGATCCACCGCACCTTTTGCGATGTCCAGCGCCAGCATCCCGCCCTTCGGGGTCTGGGGCGCGGCGATGACCGGACAGTTTTCGAGGCGGCGGACAGCCTGCAGGGTCATGAGCTCCGGGTCGCCCGGGCCGACGCTGACGCCGTAAAAAGTACCTATCCGTTTTTCCATTCGTCCAGCAGCTCCTTTGCAGTTCTGGTCCGGCCCAGCGGGCCGTATTGGTTCGAGAAGAGTACCGCGCCCACCCGGAACGCCCCGGCGGCGCGGCGGTCGAGGTGGAGCTGGATGGCGTCCAGCAGGCTGGACAGCACCGGTTCTCTCATCTCTGCTCCGTCTAAGATCTCCATGCAGGCGTCGGTGGTGGCCGCGTTCATCAGGGCCGCGCAGACGTCTCGGGATGCACCACAGAGGGCGGCGTGGGCGCAGAGCAGCTCGGTGCGGCAGTCGGCTGTGCGGGAGTGGGTGTTCATGACGCCGCCCGCCAGTTTGACCAGCTTGCCGATGTGGCCCACCAGCACCACCTCTTCGAAGTGGGATGCCGCCGCCATATCCATCGTATCCCCGATGAAGTTCGAGGTCTTGACCACCGGGATATTCTTTAGGGCGGGCATCTTCTCGTGGAGATAGTCGAGGCCGTAGTTGCCCGGGGCAAGGATGAGCCGCCGGGGGCTTCCGGCCCGAAGCGCCGCCTGCCCCATTTCCAGCTGGATGGTGTCGAGGATGGCCTGCTGGCTCATGGGCTCGACGATGCCGCTGGTGCCGAGGACGCTGAGCCCCCCTTCCACGCCCATATGGGGGTTGAAGGTGCGCTTCGCCGTTTCGGCCCCTCCCTCGATGGAGATGGTGACGTCAAAACCGCCCGCGTACCCGGCAGATTCGGCCTCCTTTTCCAGCGCTTCCTTTATCATGGCCCGGGGAACGTGGTTGATGGCAGCTTCGCCCACGGGCTGGTCGAGACCGGGCTTTGTCACCCGGCCCACGCCCTCACCGCCGTGGATGCGCACCTCGCCGGACAGCTCGGGCCGGAGGGCGACACTGGCGATGACCGGCAGACCGGTGGTCACGTCCACATCGTCGCCGCCGTCCTTCCGGATGGCGCACTCGGCCCCCTCGCCGGACAGGCGGCAGAAGATAGGCTCCACCTCCACCACGATGCCCTTCGGGGTGCGGAGGGCCACCGTCTCGGGGGTGCGGCCGGTGAGCAGCAGCCGTGCCGCGCCCGCCGCGCCCAGCGCCGCACAGGTGCCGGTGGTATAGCCGCAGCGCAGGAGCTTCTGGCCGCTGCGGACGTAGTGCTCAAAGAGCGGGCGCTTTTCCTCCGGCGCTTTTTCTTCGCCGTAGAGGAATGCGTACTGCTCATCGGTCAGAGCATAAATTTTGCAGATGTTTTCCCGGGCAAAGGCCTTTTCCGGTGTCATGACGTCCGAGACGCCCGCCGCCGAGACGCAGACGACCTTGTCGGAAACTTTCTGTGCCAGCTCCAGCTCATGGAGGCTCAGGATGACGGCCATCTTCTTGTCACGGGCGAGGCTTTTCAGGATGGCCAGCAATTCGGCCTTGCCCTTGATGTCAAGGAAAGACGTAGGCTCGTCCAATAATATCAGCTCCGGCTGCTGGCAGATGGCCCGGGCCAGCAGGACGCGCTGGCGCTGGCCGTCGCTGATGCGGTTGAAGTCCCGGCCCGCCAGCGCCTCGGCCCCCACGAGGGCCAGCGCGGCGTAGACCTGGCGCTTATCTTCCGCCGAGAGGACACCCAGCCGCCCCGTGTAGGGGTAGCGCCCGGCGGACGCCATCTCGAAGCAGGTGGTCAGCTCGGTGCGGCGGGTGTGAGGCACCATCAGGGCCATTTTGCGGGCGCGCTCCGGGCCGGAGTAGTCCGCGAGATCTTTGCCGTCCAGCAGCACAGCGCCCCCCTGGGGGGCCAGCTGCGCTGCCAGCGTCTTGAGCAGGGTGGATTTGCCCGCGCCGTTGGGGCCGATGAGGGTGAGGATGGTCCCCTTCCCGACGCCGAGTCCGATGTGCTCCATCAGGGGCGTTTTGCCGTAGCCGATGGCAAGGTCCTCGGCGCGGCAGTAGAATTTCGGATCGCTCATTCCCGGCCCTCCTGTGTCTGGCGGCGCACCAGCAGCCAGATGACCACCGGCGCACCGAAAACCGCCGTCACCGAGCTGATGGACAGCTCAGTGGGCGCGAACAGGCTGCGGGCGATGAGGTCGCAGAGCAGGCAGAACGCTGCCCCGCCCAGACAGCAGCCCGGCAGGACATAAAGGGGCTTTGCGCTGCCCAGCAGATTCTTGACCAGATGCGGCACCGCGATGCCCACAAAGGAGATGGGGCCTGCAAAGGCCGTCACGCAGGCGGAAAGCAGGCTGGAAAGCAGCACGAGGGCCGTCGAGAAGGCCCGCACCGGTACGCCGACGCTCCTGGCGTAGCTCTCGCCCATCTGGTAGGCCGCCATGGGCTTCGAGAGCAGGAACGCCGCCGCCAGCGCGGGCAGCACCACGCAGGCCGCTGCACCCACGTTGGCCCAGGTCATGCCGGAAAAGCTGCCCATCGACCAGTTGTGGAGATTGACGATGTTGGAGTCCTGAGCGAAAGTCACCACGATGTCGGTGACAGCCGAGCAGATATAACCGATCATGATGCCGCAGATGACGAGGATGCTCATCCGCGGCACCCGCCGGGCTACCACCAACACAAAGGCCATCGCCGCCATCGAGCCTGCAAAGGCTGCGATGATGAGGGTGGCCGAGCCGGTGAGGAGCCCCTGCTGTAAAAACACCACCATTGTCAGGGCCACTGCCAGCTTTGCGCCACTGGACACGCCCATGACGAAGGGGCCGGCGATGGGGTTGGCGAAGAAGGTCTGCAGGAGGTAGCCCGCCGCCGAGAGGGCCGCGCCCAGCAGCACGACCATGACCGCCCGGGGCAGACGGAGCTGGAGCACGATGCCCACGGCCAGCACATCTTCGCCCCGGCCCAGTAGAGCCGCCGCCACCGCGCCGGGCGTCAGGGACACACTGCCCCAGAACAGGTTGAGTGCAAACAGCACCGCAACCCCCGCCGTGAGGGCGAGGTACGCGAGGCTGAGGCGGCGGGTGGTGGTCATGACAAAGCTCCTTTTATACGATGCGCTGTAAGAAACGGAGGGACGCCGGGTCGGGCGAGCCCTCGGTGAAGACGAGGTTCATATCCGAGATAAGGTCGGCCAGCTCCATGCTCTGCTGAAAGAGGCTCTGGGCCGTACACCAGCAGTCGCCGGACTGGACGGCCTTGAAATCCGCCAGCATCGGGCATTTTTCGATGAGCTGGTCACGGGTCTCCATCACGCCCTCGATGGTACTGTTGTAGATGAGGACGTCGGCGTCTTTGGCCCGGGCATAGAAGGTCTCCAGCGGCAGTTTGATGGTGGACTGGGCCGACGTCTCCCCCTCGAGGTCGTCGAAGATGTAGACGCCGCCGGCCATCCCCACCATCTGGGCCACATAGTCGCTGGTGCGGCGGACGGTGATGAGGTTATTGGTGGTGATGGAGAAGAAGGCCACAGTCTTGCCCGTGTTCTCCTGCTCGAGGATAGGGGCCACCTGCTCGACCTTCTGGCGAAAGACCTCTTCCGCCATCTCAGTCTTATTCAGCAGGATGCCGTAGAGCTTGAGCCACTCCATCCGGGCCAGCGGGCCGCTCTCGTAACTCGAGCGCTCCACGAGGACCGGCACGCCGAACTTTTCCAGCTGCTCCTTGACCTCGGGGTCGTGGAGCACCATGGTGTTCTCGATGGCGAGGGTGCAGCCGGCGGCAAGGATGCGCTCATAGTCCGGGGCGCTGTACTTGCCCGCGTAGGCGATGCGGCCCTCCTGCATGGCCTGTTTGGCCTCTTCCACATACCAGCCCTCGGCCTTCGTGCCGGAGAGGGCGATGCTGTCCAGAGCGTCCAGATGAACGAAGAGGTCCATCACCGAGGTGGAGACGAGATAAATATGATCCAGCGGCTGGCGCAGCACCACGACGTCCTCGGGCAGGTCGTCCACCTCGGCGGCTCCCTCGGGGACGACGAGGAACCGCCCGGCGTCCGGGATGTCGATCATCACATAGCCGCCCTCATAGCAGTCGGCGGAAAACTGGGCGGCATAGTCCAGCGGGTAGCTGTGGTCGAACACGAGGGATGCTGTATTGGCCGGGGCAGTCTTGTTCTGCCCGCAGCCCGCAAGGGTGAGGGCGGCGGCAGGCAGGGCTTTCAGGAAATTGCGGCGTTTCATCGTTACTTTGCCTCGATCAGGGATGCAGAGGCGAAGGTCAGCGTATACTCGATCTCATGCGGGGTGCTCATGGCGACGGTATCGCCCACCACATCCAGCGGGGTGTCGAGAGCAGTGATGGGGATCTCGAAGGTAGAGTTGCCCTCGGTGTTGGTGGGCAGATACTTCTCGCCGTCCACCAGCATATAGTCGTAGTTGGAGCTGGACCAGACGATGGTGGCGGTCATCCTGCCGTCGGCCACGGTCAGGGCCGCAGGGCTTTCCACGGTGGCGCGGCCAGAGCCGCCCTCGAGGGTCACGTCGCAGGTGTAGGTGCCGTCGGCAGGTGCTTCCGCCGCAGCAGGCTGGGCGTTGGCGACACGGACGGTATGGTCGTACCACTTGCCCTTGGCGCCGAGGATGGCCAGCTGGAAGTCCTCGTCCAGAGCCTCCACCGGGATGTCGAAGCCGTACACCTCATCCGAAGTGCCGTCGGAGTAGGTGACGGTGTCGGTGGTGGGCTGGAGCCAGTCGCCCTCGTGGGCCTCGGCGTCAGCAGCCATGCCGACGTAGAGGTTGACGATCTTCTTGGAGACGAGGCTGACGTGGAAGGTCATCTGACCGTCCTTCACAGTCAGCGTTCCCTTGCCGTCATTGGCCTCGTTGGCATGGAACATGGAGCTGTCGGTGTCAAAGTCGGCGGTGTAGACGCCGTCGGGCAGAGCGGCCTCTGCCGCCGGTTCGGAAGCTGCCTCGCTCACGGCGGAGGAGGCCGCAGCCTCGGAGGAAGCGGCAGAGCTGGCCGGGGTGCCGGATGCGCCGCAGCCGGTGAGAGAACCAGCCAGCACAGCGCCGGCCAGCAGAAGAGCAAATTTATGGTTCAGTTTCATGATGATATACCTCGAAGTATCTATTTTACAGAAAAGATTATAACACGCAATGGCCCGAATTCAAAGCAGGCCGAAAAAGAAATTGCCCGAAAAGGCACTCCTTTCCGGGCAATCATAAACTTATGCTCAGCCGTTCAGGGAATCGACAGCGGCCTTGGTGTGTGCGACGTAGAGCTGCTGGATGTCAGCAACCTCGCCCAGACCGGCGATCTGGCAATCGACAGAATCGAATTCACCGGAGGCCTCGAACTGGCTCTTCCAGGAATCCTCGTCGTCGCCAGCCATATCGTTGTTGGCGTGGTCACCTGCAACGACCATCAAGGGACGCAGGACGACCTTGGTGTAACCGGCGGCCTTGACAGCCTCGATGACGTTCTCGCAGGCAGTCTCCTCAGGCTCGCCCTCGACGGTGCCGATGAAGACATTCTTGTAGCCCAGAGCGTTCATCTGAGACTGCATCTGGGTGTAGCTCACCTTTGCGGTGTGAGAGGTGCCGTGGCCCATAAAGACAAAAGCGGTGCCGTCCTCAGCAGCGGCGTCCAGACTGTCGAAACCGGCGGTCTTGACGGCCTCGGCGGTGATGGCCTTGGCGACAGCTTCCTTGTCGGCGTTGATGACGGTGGCATCGCTGCCCACCTCGCCCAGCAGAGGCTCGGCGATGGCGACGGACTCGAACTTATCGCGGTAGCTGTCCACCATCTCCATCATCTCGTCGTACTCAGCGCCATGCATCAGATGGGTGGGCTGGACGACCAGATTCTTCACGCCGTTGGCAACAGCGCGCTCCA
>ERZ827452.2799-NODE-2799-length-12222-cov-4.117942_pt1 | contig 12222 bp, 10 predicted proteins | sample MGYA00519866_ERZ827452 | MGnify/ENA primary metagenome ERZ827452 (study PRJEB31778, sample SAMEA3449307) | human gut metagenome | biome: human gut; feature: human-associated habitat; material: faeces | place: United Kingdom | collected 2010/2012 ... | reverse complement strand
TCATTTGTTATTACTCACCACCTGAAGAGGTGGGAGTCTTCTCGACTGAGATAAATATTAAAATTGATGTTAGGGTCAAAAGCTTTTGACCTCTCTGATACCGGATTGCTCTGCACTGCGTGCTCCCGCATCTCCGCGCTGCTTCGGTTGGTGCTAAACATGTGTCACTGGCACATAGCACTCTCAAAAACTTAGTATAACACATTTTTTTATCTTTTCCTATGGTCTTTTATAAAAACACCAAATTTTTGTTTCACGTGAAACATTTAAGAATTATTTAAGCAGCTTTATCGTTGCCTTGATCATACCAATGTATTATAATAAGCTTATCCAATTGTAACTGTTCCGTAGGTCTGCGCACTTACAGAGCAGTTACTCTGTTTTCTATTTTAATAGGAGGAATTTCATGACAACAAAAAATAAACTTATCACTACTACCCTCTTATCCGCCAGTGCGATCGCATCCATCGCCTTGATCAATCAGTGTCTCAAACTGTCCGCCACAGCAAGACACGTGCTGGACGAACCGGAGTCTCTCTGTTATCACTGGAGACTGGGAGATATTCATTATACCAAATGTGGAAGCGGACATCCACTGCTTCTGATCCATGATATTTCTCCGGCTTCCAGCGGTTATCAATGGTCCCATATAAGCTCTACCCTCTCCGCTCACTTTACAGTTTATACCATCGACCTTCTTGGCTGCGGACGCTCCGAGAAGCCAGATCTGACCTACACCAACTATCTGTTTGTCCAGTTGATTTCTGACTTTATCAAATCTGAGATCGGACACCGGACTGATGTGATCACCACCGGTAACTCCGGGACTTTTGTGATCATGGCCTGCGACCATAACCCGGAACTATTTAACCGCCTGCTGCTGATCAATCCACAGAGCATTTCTGCCTGCAGCCATCTTCCAGGAAAATACGCAAAGATCTATAAGTCCTTCCTGGATTTTCCGGTGATCGGCACACTGATCCATAATATCGCCTTCAGCCGCCATTTTCTGCTGGAACGTTTCCGCCGCAGATATTTTAGCAACCCATTTGCAGTAAAGGATACCGATCTCACTGCATACCATGAGGCTGCCCACTTAGGTGCCTCCGCCAAATCCATCTATGCCAGCGTTCACTGCGGTTACACCAACTGCAATATCACAAATGCCCTGAAACGGATCGACAACAGTATTTACTTAGTAGGTGGAGAAGATTTTGACCAGGAATCTGATATTTTGAAGGAATATACCCTCCACAACCCAGCTATCGAGTACACCCTGATCCCTAAGGCCAAGTTTCTCCCTCAATTGGAAAAGCCTGCTCAGCTTCTCCACACGATCCAGATGTACTTCGGTTTTTAACCTCTTTACACTTACCCGGACGATGCTGAACATGAACAGTTAAAAAAGGGGTGCGCAAACGGGCGCCGCCGGGCGCACTAAGAAAAAAGGAGAATGTTTCACGTGAAACATTCTCCTTTTTTGTTATCATCTTTCATCCATCAAGCCTCGTACTGCGCCACTCCTGCTTCATATGTCTGTCCACAACCTGACAGCCACCTGTTTTACTCCTTACTTTAACGGTTCTTTTCCAGGCATACCTGCCTTCCTTGGATACTTCTTCGCCGTAGCCTCAACCTTCCGGATCACCACCAGCGTCCGCTCTCCCTCTGTCTTCGGAAGCTCAAAAGACACTGAATTCTCAATCTTGCCACCCAGCAGCTTCACAGCACCCCTGGCCTGATTCAGCTCCTCTTCCACCTTTCCTGACTTATAAGGAATAAATGCGCCTCCTACTTTTACGAACGGCATACAATACTCTGATAGTGTTGCCAGATTAGCCACCGCTCTGGATACGCACAGATCAAACTGACCACGGTACTCTGGATTTCTTCCAAAGTCTTCAGCCCTTCCATGAACCGCCTCGACCTTCTCCAGTCCCAGGGTGCCGATCACTTCATTTAAAAACTTTACCCTTTTATTCAAAGAATCTAACAGCGTCAATTTTAGATTTGGAAATGCGATTTTTAATGGAATTCCCGGAAAACCGGCTCCTGTTCCCAGATCCATGATCCAGATTTCTTTACTTCCAAGCTCTGAAACCGCCTTCACCAGAGACATACTGTCCACGAAATGCTTCGTCACTACCTGATCCATCTCTGTGATGGCAGTCAGATTCATCACTTCATTCCACTGGATCAGCATCTCATAATATTGAAAGAACTGTTCCATCTGCTTTTCACTCAGCGTCACGCCGATCTGGCTGCACTCTTCTTCCATCCACTGTGCAAACTGTTTCTCCATCAAATTTTCCCTTCCGGCGCACACGCCTGATTATTCATGATCATGATGATATCTTATCTGCTCCAAATAAACCAGCAGTACTGAAATATCTGCCGGAGACACGCCAGAGATTCTGGACGCCTGTCCAATGGACATTGGTTTAAACAGATTCAGCTTCTGGATCGCCTCTTTTCTCAGCCCTTTGACCTCTGAATAATCAAAATTCACATCCAGTTTTCTCTTCTCCAGCTTCTTAAACTGGGCCACCTGCTGCTTCTGGCGACGGATATAGCCCTCATATTTTAGATTTATGTTAACCTGTTCCTGAGTATCTTCTGGAAGCTCCGGACGATTCTTATCTAATTTGGTTAACATAAAATAATCTAGCTCTGGTCTCTTGATCAGTTCCGCCAGACTGGCGCCACTCTTTAATGGTGTGCTGCCATGACTCTCCAGAAATGTCTGGACCTCTTCCGTAGAACCTACATTGGTATGCTCCAAACGCTCAATCTCTTCCTCGATATCCCGCTCTTTCTTCAGTACCTTCTCATACTCCGCATCGCTTACCAGACCAATCTCATGGCCGATGGCACGCAGGCGCAGATCTGCGTTATCCTGTCTCAATAACAGACGGTACTCCGCCCTGGAGGTCATCATCCGGTACGGCTCATGATTCTCCTTGGTCACCAGATCATCGATCAGCACGCCGATATATGCCTGGGAACGATCTAGCACAAACGGCTCTCTTCCCAGCACCTTCATGGCCGCATTGACACCTGCCATAAATCCCTGGACAGCTGCCTCCTCATAACCGGAGCTTCCGTTAAACTGCCCGCCACTAAACAGACCGGAAATCGCCTTAAACTCCAGCGTTGCCTTCAACTGTCTGGAATTAATGCAGTCATACTCAATGGCATACGCATTTCTCACGATCCGCACGTTCTCAAGACCTGGAACTGTCCGGTACATGGCATACTGGACATCCTCCGGCAGAGAACTGGACATACCGCCCAGATACATCTCATTGGTGTAAAGTCCCTCTGGTTCAATAAATACCTGATGACGTTCTTTATCTGGGAATTTCACCACCTTGTCCTCGATGGACGGACAGTATCTTGGTCCGGTACCTTTAATGGAACCGGAAAATAATGGAGACCGGTCCAGATTTGCGCGGATGATCTCATGGGTCTTTTCATTGGTGTAAGTCAGCCAGCAGGACACCTGCTCCTTCTGAACGGAAGCCGGATCTGTAGAAAATGAAAATGGGACCACCTTCTTATCACCAAACTGCTCTTCCATTTTAGTAAAATCAATACTTCTCTTATCAGCTCTCGCAGGCGTTCCCGTCTTAAACCGGAACATTTCCACGCCATTTGCCTTTAAAGAATCTGTCAGATGCGTTGCTGCCTGCAGTCCATTCGGTCCTGTGGCATTGCTCACATCACCATAGATACATCTGGCATTCAGATAGGTTCCCGTTGCCAGAACCACGGCTTTACAGTGATATACTGCGCCTGAAAATGTCTTAACGCCCTTGATCACGCCATCTTCTACCACCAGCTCTGAAACCTCTGCCTGGCGGATGGTCAGATGGTCCGTATTTTCCAGGGTCTTTCTCATTTCCCTGGAATAATTCTGTTTGTCTGCCTGGGCCCGCAGGGAATGTACTGCCGGTCCCTTGGACTCATTTAACATCTTTGACTGAATAAAGGTTTTATCAATATTTTTTCCCATCTCGCCGCCTAAAGCATCCAGCTCTCTTACCAGATGCCCCTTGGAGCTGCCGCCTACGTTAGGGTTACACGGCATCAGGGCAATGCTGTCCACGCTGACCGTAAACATAATGGTCTCCAGTCCCAATCTGGCACAGGCAAGAGCCGCTTCACAGCCTGCATGTCCTGCACCAACTACTACAGCATCATAATTTTCCTCTAAATATGGCATTTGTTATCCTCTTTCTTACGGTCAGCGCAAATCCATGCGCAGATCTACCAAACAATTATTTACCCATACAGAACTTGCTGAAGATCTCATTGACCAGATCATCCTCCACAGCCTCGCCAATGATGGTTCCCAGCTGCTCATATGCGTTCATCAGATCAATGGAATAAAAATCTTCCGGCATTCCGTCTTCAATACTTTTCTGAACCAGTTTAAGGCTGGAAAGGCTTTCTGTCAATGCTGTTTTGTGGCGGATATTAGTCACATACACCTCATCGTTAAAATCAATGTCTCCCTGATAGAACATGGACTGGATCTCTTTCTCCAGCTCTTCAATTCCAGTCTCCTCCTTGGCGGACACCGGAATCACCCGATGGCCTGTCTGTTTCTCCAGCTCTTCCACAGACACCACCTGCTCCAGATCCGTCTTGTTTAACAGAACCACCGCTTTCCGGTTTCGGATCATTTCTATAATATCCCGGTCATTTTCATCCAGTGGAACAGATGCGTCCACCACGTAAATGATCAGATCTGCGTCCTCTGCCGCCGTCCTGGCCTTCGTTACACCGATCTTCTCCACCACATCCTCTGTGTCGCGGATTCCCGCCGTATCCACTACATTCAAGCTGATACCACGCAGGCGGATGTGCTCTTCCAGCGTATCCCTGGTGGTTCCCGCAATATCCGTAACAATGGCACGTTCCTCACCAACCAGCACATTCATCAGAGAAGATTTTCCCGCGTTTGGCTTTCCTAAAATAACCGTTTTCACACCTTCCGACATGACCTTCCCATTATCCGCTGAAGCGATCAGACGCTCTAATTCCTTCACCATTGGCTCTAATTTCTTCGCCAGTTCCTCCCCATATCCGTCTAAGGAAATGTGTTCCGGATCATCTAAAGCCGATTCAATATAAGCGATCTCATATATGATCTTTTCTCTTAATGCCTTGACCTTCTCCGACATTTTGCCCTTTAACTGGCTGACAGAGCTTTTTAACGCATACTCATTCTGGGCGTTGATCACATCGATGACCGCTTCTGCCTGGGACAGATCGATCCGCCCATTTAAAAACGCCCGTTTCGTAAATTCTCCCGGCTCTGCTGGTCTTGCTCCATATTGGATCACAGTCTCCAGGATTTTTTTCATCATCAGAACACCACCATGACAGTCGATCTCCACTGTGTCTTCCGCTGTATAGCTGTGAGGTCCTTTCATGATCAGGACCAGGACTTCATCGATCACCTCGTCCTGATCACAGATATATCCGTACTGGACGGTATGGGATCTGCTCAGATCGATCTTTCCTCCATTTTTTTTCTTAAAAATCTTCTCGATCACTTCAAATGCCTGTCCGCCGCTGATCCGGATGATCCCGATTCCGGAACTCGTCATGGCTGTGGCGATCGCCGCTATGGTATCTGTCTTCATATTCTATCTCCTATAAAAATCGAAAAAGAAAAGTGTACGCACAAAACGTACACTTTTCCATCACTGCCTATGCCTGCTGATTATCTGCATTGTCTGCACGATCTGCACTGCTGTTCTCTTTCTTTTCTCTTGGCCCTCTGCCGCCTTCGCGGTTCTCACGATTGCGGCCGCCTCTGTATTCCCGTCCCTCACGAGCTTCTCTCTTTAAAGAGATCACCACATGACGGAATGGATCTTCACCCTCGCTTCTGGTCACTACATACTTATCATTCTGTAATGCTGCATGGATGATTCTTCTCTCATAAGGATTCATTGGCTCTAAAGAAACACTTCTTCTGGTCCGTTTTACCTTATAAGCAATGTTTCTGGCAAGTGTCTCCAGCGTTTCTTTTCTTCTTGAACGGTAATTTTCGGTATCAAGCTTGACTCTTAAATAGCCATCACTTTCTTTATTCACTACCAGGCTTACTAAATACTGTAAGGAATCCAGAGTCTGTCCTCTCTTACCGATCAGAATGCCCATGTCATCGCCTGTCATATTAACAGCCAGTTCCCGCTCAGAGGCATCATAAGAAGTCTCAATCGTCACTTCCATGTTCATAGCGCCAAATACCTGCTTTAAGAAATCAACGGCTGCTTTCTCGCAAGCCTCTACATTGATCACTTTCTTTGGAGCATCTGCCTTCTTCTCCGGCTCTTGGGCTGCTTCCACGACCTGCGCTGCTTTCGGCTGCTCTGTTTTTGGCATCTTTGTTTCTGCCTTTGGCGCTTTCACCTCCGGTTTCGTCTCTGCCTTAACACATGGTTTCTCCTGGCGGAATTCCTGTTTGGGTTTCTCTTTCCGAGGCTCTCTTGCCGGTTTTACCGGTTCGATTTTCTTCTCATCCAGGGAGAAAATGTCATCCAGATCATTTTCCTTTTTCTTCTTTGCCTGAATGACAACATCTTTTTTACCAATAAACCCCAGAAAACCTGCGCTTCCCTTTTCAATAACTGTATATTCCAGATTGTCACTGGTTGTTCCCAGCTGGATCAACGCCTTGGTAATGGCTTCATCCAGAGTCTTGGCAGTTACTGTAATCATCTCCATAGCTTCCCCTCCTATTTGCTATGTTTTTCGTTATACTTCTGAACCATGTTTGCTTTCGCTGCCAGACTGCCCGGCTTTGCATTCTGATTGTAATACTCATTGGACTCTTTGATGGTCTTCTGAGCTTTCTCAATCTTCGCCTCTCTTACCTTCTCCTCTTTCTGCTCCTCTTCCTGAAGCTTCTTTAAGGTCTCGCTGGCATTCATCGTGATCTTTGTTGGAGGAAGACCTTTCTTTTCGCGCTTTTTATTTGCTTTGGCAACATTTTTCGCGATCAGGTCATCAATATTGATCTTCTTTAAATATTCATTCACACCGATCTGCTGGATTACCTGGAAAGTACTGCTGGCTACCCAGTACAGACCGATACCTAACGGGAATGTGAAACAGAATACAACAGACATCAACGGCATGGTCACGTTCATGGATTTCATCATGTCATTTCCCATTCCGCCTTCTCCGGCGCTCTGCTGCTGTGTTGGCTGGTTTGCAGTCATCAGCTTGGTGCTGTACCACTGGGTCAGACCAGATAAGATCGGGATTAAAAGTGCGGTGATGGCTACGAAAATAGAAATGCCGGAACCACCCTTCATAAACTCCGTTAATACATTCAGTGGTGTGTATGCAATGTTCATACCAAAGAACTGCTGCATACGGTTGATCGCCTGGATCGCATTCTCACCGCCTGCAGTGGCTACGCTGGTAATATCCGGGAATGCTGCTGCCAGATCCCCCCACTGCTTGTCTGTTAATTTATATAAGAGATCTACAACCTTGTCCATGTTGGAGTAATCCATTCCGGCCAGCTTGTGGGTCTCAGCCAGGTTGGTAAATACTTCGCTCGTAGCGAAACCAGCTGGCAGTTTGTCGATAATTAAATCAAAATAGTGGCGAACAGAACCAACGTATGCCGGAATCTTGTAGATTACCTGGTACAGAGCCAGCATGATCGGCAGCTGGATCAGTAACGGCAGACATCCGCCGGTCATGGAAGTACCGTACTTCTCATAGACAGCTCTTGTCTCTACATTCATCTTCATCATCGAGTCATTGTCTGTTTTACCTTTATACTTTTTCTGAATTGCCTGGATCTCCGGCTGCATAACAGCCATCAGTTTACTGGATTTCTGCTGATTTAAGGTCAGCGGAAACATAAGAAGCTTCATAACCAGCGTGAATAAAATGATACATAAACCGATGTTCATCACGCCAAATGCACTGGTAAAACGGAATAACGCATCCATAATCCAGCCTAACACCTCTGCGATAGGGCCGAAAATGCCCCCCGTCTTTGTCAGAACTAATAAATCCAATGAACTACCTCCTCGTCATTACGGAACTGGATCATAACCGCCCCTGCCCCACGGATGACACCGAAGTATCCTCCGGATCGACAGCCATAAACCTTTCACCACGCCGTACTTTTCCAGTGCTTCAATGGCGTATTGAGAACACGTAGGCGTGTAGATACAGTGATATCTTACTTTTAATGGAGATAAAAAAATCTGATAGCCCCTGATACACAGGATCATTGCTTTTTTAATCATTCCCTCATCACTTCGATTCTCTTAAAATGTTATGCAGTCCGCACAAGTGCAAATATGCACTTTCAATTTTTTTGAAATCTGATTCCTTTGCCATCTGTCTGGCAACTACTACGATGTCTAGTCCAGTCTCGATCTCATCCTTGTGTAAACGAAAACTCTCTCTTACCAGCCGTACAATATGATGTCTCACCACGCTGTTACCTACTTTCTTGCTGACCGAGATACCGATTCTGGTCTCCGGCCGCTCAGAACGGCTGATATACATGATCAGTAACTTGTTTGCGTAGGATTTTCCATTCCGGTATACCTGTTGAAACTCACTATTCTTTTTAATAGATGGAAAACGTTTCATGGAACCTCCTTTTGTTTTGCATCAGGGAAAATCCCCGCCGCATTTGTTTCCTTATAATAAGAAAGGCCACAATTACTTGTGGCCCTTTCGATCCGATTAAGCGGATAATTTTGCTCTTCCTTTTGCTCTTCTTGCAGCTAACACTTTTCTTCCGCCTGGAGTGCTCATTCTGGCTCTGAAACCATGAACTTTGGATCTCTGTCTTTTTTTAGGCTGAAATGTCATCTTCATAACGCGGCCACCTCCTCTTTATTCTAATACCTATTTACATAAGTACATTTAGACTATTCTAAACTAAACATCGTTTCAATTATATAGAAGGAAATTCTTTTCGTCAAGGGGAAAATTTCAAAAGTTCGTGTATTTTTTTGCCTGTGAACAACTTTCCACACACTCTTGTGTGTTGTGGGCAATTATTTCCACTTATCCACAAAATGTTGATAACTTGTGGATAACCGTCTGGATAAGCTCTGGACAACTAAAATTTCGTTCACAGGCCCGTCCCCGAAATCCTTATATTTTAAGGCACAGCTCTTTGTGCATAACAGAAGATAGGTTTTTCCACATTTTTGTGGATATCTATGTTGACGACTGGCTATTTCCGGCCTATTCACATGTTTTTCACATAGTTATCCACAGATTTTTGCTATTTTCGTTGAAAAAATTTCTTTCCTGTTATAGAATAGTCATATGATTGGGTCATCAGGCTCTTTTTTATAGAACCCAGCGAATGGGATTCTATTTTTCAAAACACGTTAGGAGATTCTCTATGCTTGAACAATTAAAAGAACAATGGGATAACATTCTTCTCCATGTCAAAGAAGAACACGATATCATGGACGTTTCCTTTAATACCTGGCTTCTCCCGCTGAAGATCTTTGCGGTGGATGGAAATGTCGTGAAGATTCTCGCTCCGGATGCGCAGATGCTGCGCTACATCCAGAAAAAATACGGCCTGATTCTGCAGGTTTCCATCGAAGAGGTCACTGGTTTTGCATGTACCCTTGATTTCATCACGGAAGATGATGTCAAGGAAAAAGAAAAACCAGAAAAAATGCTGATCCAGAATACTCCTGGCGATGTAAGCCAGACTGCGCTGCAGAATGCCAACTTGAACCCGCGCTACACCTTTGATACTTTCGTGGTCGGCGCCAACAATAACTTAGCCCATGCGGCAGCCCTGGCAGTGGCCGAATCCCCAGGCGAGGTTTACAACCCTCTGTTTATTTATGGAGGCGTGGGACTTGGAAAAACCCATCTGATGCACTCCATCGCCCATTTTATTTTGAAGAATAACCCGGAAGCCAAGATTTTATACGTGACTTCTGAGAAATTTACCAATGAGCTGATCGATGCCATCCGTAACAAAAACAATATTTCCACCACGGAATTCCGTGAAAAATACAGAAACAACGACGTCCTCCTCATCGATGATATCCAGTTTATTATCGGTAAGGAATCGACACAGGAAGAATTTTTCCATACCTTCAACGCACTCTATGAAGCGAAAAAACAGATCATTATCTCCAGTGATAAACCACCAAAAGATATGGAAATTCTCGAAGATCGTATCCGTTCTCGTTTTGAATGGGGACTGTTGGCTGATATTTCTTCTCCTGACTACGAGACCCGTGTTGCGATTCTCCGGAAAAAAGAAGAAATGGACGGTTACAACCTAGATGATTCCATTATTGAATATATTGCCAAGAACATTAAGTCCAATATTCGTGAACTGGAAGGATCTTTAAATAAAATTATCGCTTATGCAAACCTGGAAAAACGGGAAGTTACGATGGAGCTGGCCGAAACCGTACTGAAAGATATCATCTCTCCAAATGATAAGAAGATCATCACTCCGGAATATATCATCAATACTGTGGCCGAACATTATGACATCACACCGGAGGATATTATTGGTACAAAAAGAAACAGTAAAGTCGTCTATCCTCGGCAGATTGCCATGTATCTTTGCCGTGAACTGGCCAATATTCCGCTGAAATCCATCGGTCAGTGTATGGGAAATCGTGATCATACAACTATCATGCACGGTTGCGACAAAATCGAACAGGAATTACAGAATTCACAGACAACTCAAAAAGCAATTGAAATTCTGAAGAAAAAGCTTCAGCCGGGAAATTAAATGCCCTTCCTAGAAAGTATGAGTTATCCACATTCTGTTTGTGAATTCCCTGTGTATGTTGTGTGGACAAAGTAATCGGGCTTCGGGCATCCACAAATCATACACAGGCATCTTCTACAGGATGCACACAGTTATCCAATGGAAAATTCCTTATATTTTCGGGGCTGATACTACTTTTACACATTTTCACAGCCCCTACTACGAATACTACGAATTTCTTATTATTTTTTTATACATGAGCCCTCGGGTTCAGGAAAGGAAGTTATTCACATTATGAAATTAATCTGTGCCAAAAACGAATTATTAAAGAGCGTCAACATTTCACTGAAGGCTGTTTCTTCTAAAACAACCATGCCCATTCTAGAATGTATTCTGATAGATGCTTCTGCAACGGAAATCACTTTTACCTCTAATGATATGGAACTGGGTATTGAAACAAAAGTGAAAGGTATTATTGAAGAAAAAGGTATTGTTGCTCTTGATGCAAAACTTTTTTCTGATATTATCCGTAAACTTCCGGACAGTGATGTCTGCATTCAAACAGATACTAACCTGAATACAACAATTACCTGTGAAAAAGCAAAATTCACAATTCCAGGAAAATCCGGAGATGATTTCGCTTATCTGCCAGTTATTGAACGTAGCGAAGGTATCGAAATCTCGCAATTTACGTTAAAAGAGGTGATTCGTCAGACAATATTCTCAATTGCAGCAAATGAAAATAACAAACTAATGACCGGCGAACTCTTTGAAATGAAAGAAAATATCTTGAAAGTAGTTTCACTGGACGGTCACCGGATCGCTATTCGGAAAATTGAATTGAAAAACAATTACCCTTCAAGAAAGGTTGTCGTTCCTGGAAAGACATTAAATGAAATCAGCAAGATCCTTTCGGGTGAAGTAGAAGATCAGGTAAAGATTTTCTTTACAGACAATCATATTGTTTTTGAATTTGATGATACAGTAGTTGTTTCCAGACTAATCGAAGGAGAATATTTCCGGATCGATCAGATGCTTTCCAGCGATTATGAGACAAAAGTGAAGATTAATAAACGGGAATTCCTCGATTGTATCGACCGTGCCACACTTTTTGTAAAAGAAGGTGACAAAAAACCGATCATTATTACGATCGATGATACCGGTATGCAGCTGAACATCAATTCCCAGATGGGTTCCATGAATGAAGAAATCGATATCGATAAAGAAGGAAAAGATATTATGATCGGATTCAATCCAAAGTTTCTAATCGACGCGCTGAAAGTGATCGATGATGAAGAAATTTCTATTTATCTGGTCAATCCCAAGGCTCCTTGTTTCATCAAAAACGAAGAAGAATCCTATATTTATCTGATTCTTCCGGTGAATTTTAATACCGCACGGTAAGAAAGTGAGAAAAAATGGAAATAATTAAACTGAGAGACGAATATATCAAACTCGGG
>ERZ827452.2792-NODE-2792-length-12263-cov-4.351818_pt1 | contig 12263 bp, 13 predicted proteins | sample MGYA00519866_ERZ827452 | MGnify/ENA primary metagenome ERZ827452 (study PRJEB31778, sample SAMEA3449307) | human gut metagenome | biome: human gut; feature: human-associated habitat; material: faeces | place: United Kingdom | collected 2010/2012 ... | reverse complement strand
AAGCGAAATACAAACGGAATATTCTTCTCTTGATAATATGAGTCTATATAGATATTGACCTACACAAATCCACACCTGACATGTACCCAAATGAAGTAAATTTAAAAATTTAGGTACGCTATATATGTACCCAAATGAATTTTTATGGAGGAATTTAAAATGCAACAGATTAATATTGATGAATTAAAACCACATCCAAGAAATAATGATTTTTTTGATGATATGACTGGCGACGCCTGGGATGCATTCAAAGAGTCCATCTCCACTTCTGGTATCATCGAACCAATCGTAGTAACTCAAGATATGATTATTGTATCAGGTCATCAGCGCGTAAGAGCCGCCAAAGAACTTAATATGTCTACCATTATGGTTGACATTCGAAAATACGAAAGTGATGACAAAGTATTAAAAGATCTCATTGAGACAAATATTCGTCAGCGCGGCATCGGCAATCCTAATCCTGTAAAACTTGGCCGATGCATCAAGGAACTTGAAAGGATTTATGGGGTTAGAGAAGGAAGTGCTAATAATAAAGGAACTAATGTGAGCGAAAAGTTTTCGTTCACGCAAAAAGATTTATCAGAAGAATTGGGAATTGATGTGAGAACTATGCAGAACTATAAGAAGCTCACCGAACTTATTCCAGAATTAGAGGATTTAGTTGATACCGGCATTCTTGCGCCAACAACAGCGCTTGCATTGGTAAAACATATGTCACCATCAGAACAGGAAGAATTTGTTAACTCAATGGATGTAACAAAGAAAATTACTAAAAGTCAGGTTCAGAAATATATTGACGAAATTAATAAATTAAAATCTAATCAGTCAAAACCAGCAGATTATGAAGCTACGAAGCGAGAATTACAGGATTACAAAAAAGATTACACCAATCTTAAAACTCAATATGATGCAAAAGTTACGGAATTGCAATCTTTGAGAAAACAGGTGGAGAATATGAAAGCAACAGAGCCGACAGAACAGTACAATAAAAAATTAAAAGATTCAACAATCTTCTTTTGCTCAAAAGTGGCCGACTTTATTGAAAAGACCGGCGGATATGTCTGGCTTACGGAACATCTAAATGAACTACCAGATTATGAGAGAAAATCATATGTAAGTGCGGTAAATGCGGTTTATTCATGGGCCGACACTTTATTAAACAATATTAATCATTAATTACTTAGGAGGATTTTATTATGAACGAAATTGCAAATTTTGACATGCAACAGCTTATGAATATTACGGGACAAACAGCAATGAATGTTGATAATATGAGTAGACAGCTTGGTATTGTTGTAAATGCCGTAAATACTCTCACGGATGATGTGAATACTATCAAAGCTGATATTTTTCAATTAAAGGAAAATGAAGAGATTACTACTACTCAGCAAGAAACAATTAATGAATTGGCGAAAAAACGTGTTATTGAAATTATTGGTGATGATCCATTAGAAATCCAGAAATATTTAAGGATTTTCATTCAGAGACTGTATAAAGAGACACGTCAAAACGCTGGATTAGGTTCAAAGGTATCAAGGACCAAAAAATGTGATTATCAAAGATGTATTGACTATATGGAAGCATGGATTCCTAGCTGTGGTTGTGCAGCATTAAGGACTAAGGCTGACGACAATGCAAAAGCTCGTTTAGAAGCTAAAACATTAGGATACATAGCATAGAGAGGTAACACGTCTTGCCGAACTATGTAAAAATCCCAAGAGAAATTATCTATAACAAAGATCTCTCCTCTAAACGTGTGATTATCTTCTCATATCTTTGCGCAAGGCGTTCGCTTGACGACACAGTGGCGTTTTCTACAACAGAACTTTGCCACTGGTCAAAACTCAAACCTAATTACAGAGATGGAAAGATAAATCAGAAATATTATGAAGTTTTATTACTGCTCTCTCGCTACGGATATTTTGACGCTTATCCTGACTTTAAGAAATGTTTACATGAAAATACTAATTCCGTAAGGTATCAGCTCGTCAAATTGAATATCGAAAAATTTGATATTCCTGATCACTTCGGTTTAATCTACTTTGATGAGTTGGAAATGATTCTAAATTTTCAAACTCAGCCATCTATTCTTGCGGCAAATATTGATACAACCAGAATGTCATCCGCTTATATCCTTCTGCTTTTATCTTATTTGCGTGTGAATATGAATCGAAATTCTGAGCGACCATTATGTTGTTATCGGTATTATAAAACAATTTCTGATGATATTGGGTTATCTGAGAGATATATTAGTAGAATTGTTGAAATCTTGGATTGTCTGAGAATCATAAAATGTGTTCCAATGCAGAGAATAAAGTATATAGACAATAATAAAGAAAAATTTATAACAACGCCTAAAATATTTGCTGATTATAGGCATTTTAGCAAAAATGACCATGGATACCAGCTTATTGATCAGACCTATGATTGTGAAAATGAGATTCAGAAACAGATTTCTGAATTAGAAAATGAATATAAAAAATAAACAGAACAAAGGAGACTTAACTAAAAATGAATCAAACAGTAACTATTAACGGAAGAAACAAGAACCCTGGAACCTATGGAGGAAATATCAGAGCGACTGATTTTGAATATATGTCAATGGCTATGTCCACATTTAGAATCCTATCTACTATGCGATTTGATCAGGCGTATAGTAAACAACAAGAGCGAATTAATTCCTTTAGTCCAAAATCACACAAAAATATATGCTAAGGAAGATAGATTATAAGTATTTTACCAAGGCAAAATCTGTCGCTTCTATCTCTGATTTTCGGAAATTTCATGTTGGCTGCGTGGCGGTATATAAAAACCGTATCATCGGCCTCGCCTGTAATCTTCAGAAAACCCATCCAATTCAAAAAGAATACAATATATACCGCAACAATGAGGATAATGAGAATTTCATGCCAAAAATCCACGCTGAGATCAACTGTATCAGCGAAATCCGTAAATTGGATTTAGATCATAAACAGGTGAAACTGTATATCTGCCGCGAAATGGCTTCTGGTGGCACTGGAATGGCCCGACCTTGTGCGGCATGTATGGCAGCAATCAGAGATTATGGAATCAAAGATATCTACTACACTACCGACGACGGATATGCTTATGAAAAAATTGCTTAGAAAGGGAGAATGATATAGTGGAAAGAAATTTTGACAAGAACAATGAGAACTGTGCCGAATTTTTATCAGGGCAACATACTGTATGTTGTACGTTTACTGACCGCAAATTCATTAACAGAATGAAGAAACTGTACGCCAACGCCGATTTCAAGGGTAAATTCGATTATTTCAAGGAAAATTCTGACGGGAGTATCTGTTGCAGAATTCCGAAGAAATGGTTAAAGATTAATCCTGGCTCGGCAAACAAAAAAACAATGTCAGAGGAACAACGCCAGGCGGCAGTGGAAAGATTAAAACTCGCCAGAGAAAAACGATTCGAATGATGCGCTGATGTCAAAAACTATGGAAAAGATTGTAGAAATTATGGTCGATTTCGGCTTTGAATGGTTTCGGTGAACACTTTATAGGGTGCGGCACAAAAAACGAAAATTAAGTAAAAAACTATGGAAAATTAAAGAGATACATTTTATGAGTAGAAAAATTGTTAAGATCAACCCGAATCAAAATATGACTTTTGCCGATTGTGGACTCGACATTGAGAAGAATTTTCTTAGCGCGCCATTATGTGATTGTGGTTGTGGCGGGAAACTTCAGCCAATATTAAGAACAAAGGAAGACATAATCGACATTTGTTGTGAATTAGTTTTGGATAACGACTGTATGCAGTGTGGCGTATTTGCTATCACTAGATGGAATACCATTATTGGCGCAATCAATATGGATGAAACAGTTCGAATTGTCGAATGTTCTAACGCTTCAGATAAATGCGAAACCATTTGGGAAATCGCTAAAAAGCTTGGTTTGCACTGTTATGGATTATTGGTCTATGTCGGCGATGACACTTATACCATCGTTGAAAAATAAAAAAGAGAATATGTAAGTAATAACAAAAAAGGAGGAAACGATTATTTTAACCTGTAAAATCGGAAACGAAATCATAAATTGTTATGATGGAACACATACTGATGAACAGTTTAGATTGTGGTCCAAAAAAGGAATTCTAATATGTCCTGCTTGCGGAAAGCCTTGTGAATTCTGTCATGGGAAAATTGTTGACGCATACCTTAGACACAAGGATAAATCTGAGTGTGACAAATATTCTGAGCCGGAAACTGAGGAACATCTGCGTGGAAAAATTGATTTATATGAATGGATCAAGAAACAGGATGGGGTTACTGATACTGTTTTAGAAGGGTGGCTGCCAGAAACCAAACAACGTCCAGATATTATGTTTAAATTTCATGGAGACCAATGTGTCATTGAATATCAATGTTCTCCTATTGCTACTGAATATATTGAACGTCACGAGTTATACAAGGCGGCAGGTATTCGTGATGTTTGGATTTGTGGCACTGAAAAGTATATTGGTTGTAACAAACAAATGAATTATTTAGAAAGCGTATGTCGCACGTATTATGATCCTACCGTAAAATCATTATCCGTATTAAGAGATTTGTCTTTTAATTTTTTTATCAAGTTAAGGGAACTTCAGCACAGGAGAACTAATTCTTGCAAGTCACCTACTTTACTTTATCATAAAGCTTTTCGTATGATGAAAAATAAATATGACTATGTTTCAGGATATAAAAATTTTATTCAAATCAAAGACCAAAGAGTCAGTTATAATAACTGCTCGTATTTGCGAAATAATTCATTTGCTAGTTTTTACAATCTAAATAATATTAGGTTAGTTAATATAAAGGAGCCACAGCATGAGTAAACACCTAACGTCACAAAGATACATTTTTAAAATTCGGTCTTCCCGCCTGAGACGCAAAAAATGGAAATTAAATCTGTCAATTAATGAAGCCAGAGAAAATCAGGAATTAATTGCACTAAGCGAAAGTCAGATTATGCGCTGGATCGACGAGTTAAATGGAATCACAAATCCTGAGTTACATATATCTTCCATTAAGTCTAAAATCAAAAAGTTAAAAAAGGAACAAAATCTTTCTATCTCTAGGCCACAAATCAAAAAATTATATGCCGAACTAGATCAATATCAGTTTAAAAAGGACTATGTGTGCGTGGTTATTGAAAAGGTTAAAGATTTTTGGCATATGTACAAAGAAGGATTTGAAATTAACAACATCAAATACCGTTGGTTACTAGGAACTACCGGCGGTGTTAAAAACAATACAATCGTATTCGTGAACGAAGAATTACTTTCTCAGTTAAAATGCCGTATTAACAACGGCAGGAATATGGATATGAAATTTTCGCCCGCAAAACTGGAAGCTTATATGGCGCTTGTATGCAGCTCTTCTACTCCTGTTTCTATGCCAAATGGTGTTGTGGTGGTCCATGACTGTATTACAAAATTTCAAGCGGATGTTATTGAATTGGATGATACCGATGTTGATGAGCCAACAATGAAATATATCAAAAATAAGGATATGGAATTAATTGACAGTGATGGATATGGACTGGCTATGCCACAATTGATGCAACGTTGGGGCGAAGAAATTGGCGAAAACTTTTTGTTGCCTGGTTGTGTTATAAGAAATTCTTTCTGTAAGGGTGCAGTGTTTCCAATTGATTTTCAAAAGTTTGCGGCAGATCATGGATTCACCGAAATTACTGATGTATGGGGTGAGGTTCATGATATTCATAATGTTGAATTGATTTTAACAGAATCAATGTTGAAATTATGGGAGTCTTATTCATCTATAGAGGAATACTTGAGAAATTGTGAAGAAAATCATTATACTTTCGCCATTACTAAATCATCAGAAGAGACCCTAGAAAATGTCAGAACAATGAATTACCAGTTCTTGCAAAGTTATGATTTTACCGATGAACAGATTGATGAACTGATCGCACCAACCGTAGATGAAATCAAAGATATTCTTTCTGATGACTATAGAAAAACAATTCTATATACAAAAGGCGTCGGATTAAATGAGCAGAACATACAGTATATTGATAATTCCTTTGCAACAGCACTGATGATTGAACCGTCTTTAATGGATGACCCTTATATTAGAGGACAGATCCGCTCTATGATTAGAAAGAGAATTGATGATGCGAAAGTTGGTGTATTAAAAGTACCGGCAAACTACTCACTTGTTTCTGGTGATCCTTATTCCTTGTGTCAGTCTATGTTTGGAATGGAAGTTACTGGTTTATTAAAGGCTGGACAGGTTTACTCTAAATATTGGATTGATCATGAAGTTGAGACAATTGTTAGTTTCCGAGCGCCAATGACATCTCATAATAACATTAGAAAGCTTCAGGTGGTTCATAACGAAACAATGGATGATTTTTATCAATATATGACTACACCTACTATTTTTAATAGTTGGGATACTTGTGCGGATGCCATGAATGGCTTTGATAAAGATGGAGATTGTGTTATTAATACTTCATTTGACCTACTTGTTAAAAATACCAAACAGCTACCTGCTATTGTTTGTGTTCAAAGAAAAGCACCAAAATGTGTGCCGACAGATGACGACATTATGAAATCAAATATTAATAGTTTCGGGAATGCTGTCGGTGCTGTAACAAACAAAATTACTTCGATGTTCGAGGTTCAAGCAAAATTCCCAAAAGATAGCAAGGAATATGAGGTATTAGATTATAGAATTAAGTGCGGGCAGCTTTATCAACAAAATGCTATCGACAAGACCAAGGGTATTGAGGCTAAACCAATGCCGGATCAATGGTATAACTGGATCTCTAATAAATTGCAGCCAACTGACAAAGATGGAAATATTATAGAATTGGAACCAGAAGAAAAAGAACGTCGCGCATTCAACAGACGAATTCTCGCTGACAAGAAACCGTATTTTATGCAATACATTTATCCGTCAGAAAGAGCAGAACTTAATAATTATTATCGAAAAAATGATGAGAAATGTTTTATGAAATTTCGTATGTCTTTAAATGAATTATTAAGCAAAGAGAATAAATCTGATGCAGAGCAGCGGTTTATTGATTGTTACTATGATAGAATTCCGCTTGGTACTGCCCCATGCGTCATCAACCGAATTTGTTGGAAAATTGAGAAAATGTTTGACCATGTAACATATAACACCGACGGTGATTTTGATTATGGTATTTTGAAAAGTGATTCAGAATATACGCAACAAATGTTTACCAGAATTAAAAAACTGTACGAAGCGTATAAAAGGGAATTGCAGTCTTATATTCAATACGCAAAGTCTGAGCGTGTAAAATCCGAAGATCGGCAAATTCAAAAATTCCTCATTAACGAACAGTTCAGAGAAAAATGCTATAAAGAATGCCCGAATGAGGATGAACTGTGCAATATCGTTTTAGACCTATGTTATTCAAAATCAAAGAATAGTAAACAATTCGCATGGGATATGTGTGGAGATGTATTCATTAAAAACCTTTTAAAAAGAAATGGTTATAAAATTTCGTATCCTGAGTTGGACGAAAATGGTGATATTGAATTTAGTGGAATGAGATTTTCTATGAAACAGGTTGATATTAAAGTAGACATAGATATGGAGGAAAGCGAATGTCCATCGTGCTAGATGAACGAAAATATGCGGAAGAAATTATTGAAAAAGGAGAGGTTGGTTCTAAGCCAACTTCTACCCTATTCTTACTTTCAAAGTATTATCGACAAAATGAAGAATTGAGTGAAAAGAAAACAGTTCAAGCTCTTCACTCTTTTATGGCTGAACATTATAAAAATTATAACCCAGTCCTTTGGGAAGACATCATTGATGATATTGCTAAAAAAGGGAAAAAGTATCTATTACAGAAAATTGATTATATCGGCATCACCCAGAATGAAATAGATCAGATTTCCAAAGTTACTTCTTTGAAGTATCAAAAGCTGCTCTTTGCAATGTTATGTTATGCAAAGTTCTACAATGCTACTTGTAAAAAGAATAATAACTGGGTAAATACAGACATTAAAGAAATTTATAGAGTTGCAAGAGTTACGGTCAAACATAGAAATGATAAATTTTTATACTTGAATGATTTAGAGACCACGGGATTAATTTCATTTTCAAACAAAAATGATAATTTGAATATGAAGGTAAATTTTATTGATACCGACGGCGACACAGTTTTGAAAATTACCGACTTTAGAGAGCTTGGGTACGAGTATGAACAATATATGGGCGAAAATAAATTCATTCGATGTTCAGAATGCAATTTGTTGATAAAAAAGAAAACTAACAATCAACGCTATTGTCCCGAATGTGCCACAAAAATCAATATTCAAAAGCAAAAAGAACGAGACAAATTGAAAAATCTTGATTCAGAAAATGCCTAGAAACCCAGTATTTATGCGGGTTTGAGAGGTGTATGTCCGTTTTTCTTATTGTGTAAAGAGAGTATACTGCCGTATTTTCACGGCTTATTGACATATTTTTTAGGATTAAAAGGAGAAAAATCATGAGAAAGATCACAATTACTGAAGCACTGAACGAGCTGAAACTGTACGATTCCAAGATTAATAAAGCGATCCAATCTTCTGCGTTTATTGGCGCTAAGAAGAAGGTTAATGAGAAAGTTGGTGTCGTGCCAACAGATAAATTCATTTCCAACGCAAAGGCGGCTCTACAGTCTGTCCAGGACCTTATCCGCAATCGCAATATTCTGAAAGCTGCCATTGTGGAGTCTAACGCTAGGACCATGCTGGAGGTTGCCGGTCTGAAAATGACCGTTGCCGAGGCAATCGAGCGAAAAACTTCCATTGATTATGATAAAGAACTGCTGTTGGCAATGAAGAGTCAGTACGCCGCTTCTACCGCCACTGTCCGCAAGGAAAATGATAAAGTAGATAAAAAAGTAGATGAGCTGATTTCTACTCTTGTTGGTAAGGATACTGCAAAGAAACTGGATGAAGCCGATCAGAACGCAGTCGAAGCGCCATATCGGGCTAAGAATGAATTCGAGCTGGTTGATCCGCTGAGTCTGCTTGACGTGATCACTTCCATGGAAACTGAAATCGACGAGTTTGAGTCTACCGTAGATGGTCGCCTGACGCTCAGTAATGCCACTACTTTCATCGAACTTGACTTCTAAAAATAAATAAATTTCTTGCAACTATTGCGAAAATCTAAAACTTGTGCCTCGTTGCCTATGCGAGTAATCATGGGCGCATATAAAAGAAAAATATTTTAATTGTAAGTTTTCCGAATATTGCATACATATAACAGCGATCATATTAGGAAAATACTAAAGAAAAGTTCAAAGTTCAGAACTTAAAGTTCAATCTTTAATCATCAAAATTCTTTTCTTCTAAAGCTTATTTTTCAAAGCATAAAACTCGATCAAATCCAGGGTAAAAGTTTAGATTCGTGTCGCATAATAGACGAAAATGGTTTGTACTTGGCTGCAATAGTTGCATAAAAACTTCTTTCATTTTTCATAATTTCTCTTCATTTGCCGGTAGGCATCCTGCGTTCTGTGGGATGTCTATTGGCGTCTGAAAGTGTTAAGAAAAATGGAGAATATATTAATAGGTTGGATGGATAATCCAGTAAAAAGTATTTAGGACGGCTGACACTCTCCTATCTTTTCCTTCGTTAGTGAAACGCATGTATGGGTATGTTCCTGTCGCACTAACTGACGAGAGTTTGCGGGATAATTACCCGCCGCTCTCCTTTTACTAATAATTTGCTTTATTGATAAAGGGAGATGTCTATATGGATGAAATTGTTTTAAAAAATGAAAACGGTCAAATATTGGCTAGTAGTAGAGATGTTGCTGAAAGATTCGGTAAGCAACATGGTTCCGTATTAAAAACTATCTACGGAGAAAACAGAAATGGTAAACATATTAATGGTTTAGCGGATGAAATTTTGGCAAGTGGAAATCCACTCACCAAATATTATATCGAATCTGAATTTGAAAATCGTGGAAAGAAATACAAAGAATGCCTTATGACGAGAGATGGATTCTCTTTAGTCGTAATGGGATTCACTGGTAGTCAGGCAACGGAGTGGAAATTGAAATATATTAATGCTTTCAACAAAATGGAAGAAGCGTTAAGAAATCAAACCGTTAGAGCGCTGCCAACTACATATAAAGAAGCTTTGTTGCAGTTGCTCGAAGAGGTTGAAAAGAACGAAAAACTTGAAGAGGAACGAAAAGTTCTTTTACCAAAAGCCGATTATCATGATGAAGTCTTGAACAAGGATGGACTTCTTACTACCACCGTTGTCGCCAAAGATTTGGGGTTCAACAGTGCGGCAAAGCTGAACCAAGTTATGTTTCTCAATCGAATCATTTATAAAAATAAATCAGGAACATGGTGTCCATATGCTGATTATGAATGGCTTATTACTGACAGCTATGCTGATTATCAAAGCTATAAAAATGAACATTCTAAGCCATGTCTTAAATGGACGGAAAAAGGCAGAAAATGGATTATCGAAAATTATAATCAATGGGTTCATAATTTAGAATCATAGATTTTTCTTGGTCGGCAGTTCGCCGTTAAATGGAATTATATGCGTTGCATATTCAACCAAATCATATTATATTGCGGGATGGACAAGTCAATTACCCACCACTTAGTCGTAAAACGATTTGAAGTGGGGCTTGTAAAAGCCTGGTTGACTAGCCTAAGTGTTTCGGACACTACGTTAAGAGAGAATGTCGATCTTTTGATCGGTAAATAGGTACCAGCGGGTGTTATACCTAGCCTGCTGCACTACGGTATGTGATTAAACAGTCTTGAGAGGAAGGGACAGTGTTGCATACGAAAAACCTCTCATTAACATTGGCGAAGGTATCATAACGGAGGTGTGACCGGCTTAACACATTTTTCACACCAGTTTAGAAAGGAGAGCCTGTTTATGGTATATGTATTGGATCAAAATGGACGCCCACTGATGCCAACAAACAGACATGGAAAAGTCCGTCGGATGTTACAATCTGGCCAAGCAAAAGTCGTAAACCGGTGTCCGTTTACCATACAGTTGCAATATTATTCCGACCATCAGACGCAGGAAATTTCTCTTGGGATTGATGCTGGAAGTAAGCATATTGGTGTATCAGCAACTACAAAATCCAACGTTTTATATGAAGCGGATGTGGAGTTAAGAAATGATATTGTAAATTTATTATCTTCCAGACGGGAACTTCGTCATGTAAGACGTAACCGAAAAACTAGATATCGGAAGCCACGCTTTCAAAATAGAAATAAAAAGGATGGTTGGTTAGCGCCATCAATCAGACAAAAAATTGAAACTCATATGACAATTATTTCAAAGGTGTGTAAAATCCTACCAATCAAGAACATTATTGTAGAGACGGCATCTTTTGATATTCAGAAAATCAAAAATCCAAATATTCAAGGTGTGCAATACCAACAAGGAGATCAGCTAGGGTTTTGGAATGTACGCGAGTATGTATTATGTCGAGATAAACATATTTGCCAATGCTGTCACGGAAAATCTAACGATAAGACCTTAAATGTCCATCACATTGAGAGCCGAAAAACTGGCGGAAATGCTCCAAATAACTTAATCACGTTATGTGAAACTTGCCATATTGGATATCATCATGGAACGGTTAAACTTCCGATGTCGGTTAAACGTGGCATGAGGTTTAAAGATGCGGCATTTATGGGAATTATGCGATGGACCTTTTACAGAGATTTAAAAGACATATATGAGCCACTTGGTATTCCTGTAAGTAATACTTATGGATATATCACGAAGCATACAAGAATCGAGCATAATTTACCAAAGGAGCATTACATAGACGCCAGATGTATCAGCGGAAATCCAAATGCACTATCAAATGGAGAAGTCTATTACCAGAAGAAAATTCGGTGCCATAACCGCCAGATTCATAAGATGAAATTTTTAAAAGGTAGCATTCGAAAGAAAAATCGGGCGGATTATCTGGTGAAAGGATTCCGGTTATTTGATGCAGTAAAAGCACAGAGAACAATTTGGTATATTAATAGCCGAAGAACAAAGGGTTCATTCGTTCTAAAAACATTATCTGGTGAAAAACTGGAAATTGTACCAAATAAAATCCAGTTTATTGCTATACAACGCGGTTTTATCACAGAAAAAAGAGGTCGCACGACGGCAGCAAATTTCGCTAACTGCGTATAGAAGCGAGTCCTCTTTTTTATGGGAAGTCGCTAGGCTCATAACCTAGAGATTGTAGGTTCGAGTCCTACTCTCC